>Ga0302325_10028151_pt1 | contig 11633 bp, 8 predicted proteins | sample Palsa_T0_2_FD_201948 | JGI IMG/M metagenome (GOLD analysis project Ga0302325, IMG submission 201948) | Peat permafrost microbial communities from Stordalen Mire near Abisko, Sweden - Palsa_T0_2 | ecosystem: Environmental > Terrestrial > Soil > Palsa > Peat permafrost | place: Sweden: Abisko... | reverse complement strand
GGAATGTCACGAGCCGCTTCGACCGGTGCATGGCCCGGGCGGTCGCGCCCACACCCCCGAGATCCAGGTGGTCAGGCGCATCGCTTGTTTCCCAACGCTTTCGGAAAGGGAATCAGTACCGCCGCGGCAAAAACCGCGATCATCAGGCCGATGACGATCAGATTGGCGCTCCAGATGAGGATGAATCCCCAGTGGAAATAATGCGCGGGCGCATTCATGTGGACCTCCACCCCTACAAGGCGACTCCAAGCCGCCGACCGAGGCATTTATCGCGAGTATGAGCCCTGGAACACCCACGTGCCTATCGGGTTGAGACCCATGTATCCGAGTGGGACACCATCACTCGGAAAAGCGCGTCCAATGACATTTTGCGACAGAAACGTACATGACGTTGCCCTCGCTCATCGATTGCGCTCGCCCCATGGCGCCAGCGTGGTCCCTACGCTTTTTACAAGAGTGTTGCGGGCTCGCGGGTTGTCTATATCCGGCAACTTAGGCCGGCCATGCCCGCTTCCCCGCCGTATGCCTTGCGAACCACAGCCAACACGTTGTCATCAGTCGGGATGTTCCCTCCGGCCGTCAGCAGATTGTTAATGAGTCAATGCGGTCGCCGGCAAGGTGGGTTCGAGTCCCACCGCTCCCACCAGCATTTTTCACCGGAGTCGCCTTTTCGCCGACTCTTCGTCCGGCGCCTGATCAATTGGCGCTATAACGAGCCCTGATCATCTTGGGCGGACTAGAGGCGACGCTACGGGCGGATGCTTGACACGCAGACGCGAAGCCAGGCTAGCGGGTGTACGTGAAGCTGTCGGCGGCGCTGTCTCGTGCGCTGTAGAGGCTGCCAATCACGACCCGGACATCGAACTTGAATGACTGCTGATTCGAGCCGAAGCCGCAAGCGGTGGCAACGGAATTGATCGACGAGGAGACGCCGGACGGGGTTGTCACGGAAAGGCTGGTTCCGTCGGTTGAGACGTCCGCGGCGGTAACCGGCACCCGGAAACCGTGGACGCCCGAGGAGCAATCCCACTCCACTGCCGACGCGGACTCGAAGTTCTCGCCGACGATCGTCAGCTTCTTGGTCGAAGCGATCTTCAGTTGGTGCAGATTCATGGATTCGATCTTCGGCCCGAAGTAGGTAAAGAGACTGTCCGCGTCACCGTGGCTGTAGACCTGGCCTACGTAAAGGATGATGTGGAAATTGTACGAGTCCTGATCCAGCGGTTCATTGCACTTCGCCATGGATGTGGCGATATACGTCCAGGCAGTCGGTGTCGTGCTCATGGATATCTGGGTGCCGGCGCCGTTTACCTTGAATCCGCTCGGACCGTAGCTGAAGCCGTGCGTGGTCTGACCGAGGCAGGCGAACAAAACTTTGGTGACGGCATCGAGATTGGTCCCCGTGATGGTTAGCGGCTGAGGCGCCTGCCCGACGGAGGCGTTGTCGAGGCTGAGACCATCCACATGGGGACCCAGGTAATCGAAGCGGTCGGCCACGACCGCCGGACTATGATGGGCGCCGACCCAGACGATGATGTCGAACGGAAAGGTGCTGTCGTCGAGGGAGAAGCCGCAGGCTTTCGCATTCTGGGCCAGCAGCGGGTCGACCGGACCCGGTAGAACCGGCACGGAGATAGCCGTCCCGGCCGCGTTCAAGACTTTGAACTGGCCTGGTTTTGAGATATACATGCCCTGTGCCCCATTGAGGCATTCCCATTCGATCTTGGTGGCGCCGGTGAATCCCGCACCGTAGATCGTCAAACTGCCCGTGCCGTTGACCGGCGCGCTGTGAACGCTCAGGTCGGAGACGAGTGGACAGGATGCACCCGGCCCGGCGCCGACCGTAACGGAACCACCGGCATTGAGGCCCGATGTGGACCCCTTCTTGCCGTCCGGACCCGCCGCACCGTTGGTGCCCTCGCTCGCGCCGGTGCCGAATCCAGGCTGGCCACCAGGGCCAAACACTCCGCCCGATCCGCCCGACCCTCCGGTCTCGGAATCTCCGCTGAAGGTTGCACCGTGGGTCGAGACCGCATCCTTCGAGTACACCGCACCGCCCGAGGCAGCCCCGCCCACGCCACCGGTCCCACCGTTTGATCCGGCGCCGCCGTTACCGGCCGGACCGCTCGAACTATCAGCGGGGTTTAATCCCCCATTGCCGCCGTTGGCTCCGTATCCCCCGGCGCCACCACCCCCGCCCGCGCCTCCGTAGGCAGAGTCATTCTGAAACTGGGCGGAACACACGTCGAGATTTCCCTCGTTGTAAATCGCGCCGCCTAATCCAGCCGCTCCCGCCCCGCCCACGCCCGAGATGTTGGCGTCGCCCCCGTTGGCGCCTGTGCCGCCTTTTCCATCCGGGCTTCCGTCGGCGCCAAGGCCACCGCTTTCAGTGCTATCTGAACCTGAACCGCAACAGCCACTGAATGCTCCCGCGCCCCAGCCGCCCCAGCCCGCCGCCCCGCCCGTAACGGAGTTATTCATGAAACTCCCACCATCGACCGTGAGGGTTCCTTCGTTGAAAACGGCCCCGCCCTCACCGACGCCGCCGACGCCGCCGTGGCCACCTATGCCACCAAGATGGCCGGACTGACCCGCGTCGCCGCCATTGCCGCCGGCGCTGATGTAATCGCCTTTATCATTCTTTTGACCGGCGGTTCCGCCACTGCCGTCGCCTCCCTCGCCCGCGATGCCTCCGTTCCCGCCCAGGCCGCCGGCGCCACCGGTCGCCGCGTTGTTCTCGAACGTGTCGAACGAAAGGGTGAGCGTACCAAGATTCTGAATCGCCCCGCCCTGAGCTTCGCCGCCCTTGCCACCATTGCCTGCCGGTCCTCCGTCGGCCCCAGCCCCACCCGAGGTTCCCGAGGCGCCGAAAATCGGTTTATCCACGGTGCCTCCATCGGTCGATCCCTCGCCGCCACCTCCGCCGTCTCCTCCCCAGCCACCGGACCCACCGCCGTCTCCCTGAACAACGTCGTCCGTAAACACCGAGTCTTCGACAGTCGCTTTGGCTCCGGCGGCAACAAAAATGGCGGCTCCCCCGTTTTCAGAAGCGTTCGCTCCATTCGGAGCCGGACCACCGGGCTTGCCGGCCATGCCTGGGCTGCCGTTCGTGCCGTTCTGGCCACTCGCGCCACTCGACCCGTCGGGCGCATCCGACTCGTATTTGCCGGCGATGTACGCGCCCTGCATCTGAACGTTGTTCTGCGTGTAGACGGCGCTATTTTCGACATTCAGAAGCCGCCCCGTCGTCGTGTTGTCGTAGGGGGCGAGGATGACGTTGTTGTTGCCACCGATCAGGCTGACGTGGCCGGCAATGTTCAGTGTCTTTCGGATCAGGATCGTCCCCGAACACTCAAATTCAATGGTGCCGCCGACGGCGAGCGCGGCCGTGAGTGCCGGAAGAGTGCACGAATTGATCTTCGTGACGGGCGAACCGGCCGCGGTCGTAACGATCGCCGGCCGAACGGTAGGGCCGAGCCTGGCCGGCGAGTTCGCCGCTACCGGTATGACGGCAAACGCGACCAAGGCTCGAGCGCAGAGCGCAGGCATCGTTACGTGACGCACGCACTACTGTAGCGCACTGCGCTCATGCAGAGAAAGGGGACGCCCGCGGTCGGTTTGGTTCCGGTCCGGTTCGGCGGCAAGCGTTCAGATCTCATAGCCTGATAGTGGGCGCCAACCATCATGACTGCGGTCAATCGCAGGCGGCCCAGAGTCAGCCCTACTGAGGAAAGAGGCTATCTGCACTGCCCCGTACCAGTCGCAGGCTGATGTCGGAGAGATCCACTCATTTCGCCGGTGGTGAAAGGCCATAAACTGTTCTCGCTGCCAGGGCTCAAGCTGCGTCTCGCCCTTTTCATCTCCGCGCTCAACCTACGGGTGTGGGTCTGCACCACCTGTGAAGCGACCTGGACCCACCACGATTTGGTGGGGACGAATGCCTACGTCGACCTGGACGGCCTCCTCACGAGCCACGGCATGGCCGGCGGCCGCGACGACCTCTCCCCGGTTCCAAATCCGCCCGCGGCTGACTCCGTGCCGACCGAAACCCCGGAGCAGGAGATAGATGACCACCTGCGCCTCGCGCGCTTTTCTCGACGAGGGCGAGCCGGCCAGCGCTCTCCTCCATTTCGAGGCCGTTCTGAACCGCGATCCACTGAACCGGGCCGAGTCTGCACTGCCTTCCGCAAAAGACCAGTCATCAAGCCGGCCTCGTCCAGAGACATGGCTTCATATTGCGACGATGGGGCTGCTTGCTCAGGCGCCAACCTGGAAGTCAAGCAGAAGGCAGCCGGACGGAGAAGTTATGGCGCGGGTGAGGATCAACCGCCTCGACCCCACCTGGTCGAAGAGCTTGCGGCCGTTGACCTGTAGGGCCGGGGCGACGACCAGCCGCAGCTCGTCGACGAGGTCCTGCTCCAGGAGCGACTGGGTCAGCGCAATGCTCCCGTGCACGCCAATATCCTTGCCGGGCCGCTGCTTTAGCGTGGTGACGAACTCGCGAATATCGCCATCGACGACCGTCGTTTTCACCCAGAGTTCCTCCGGCGCCCTGGAGGTCACCACAAACTTATCGACGCCGTTAATGAAGGTCGCGAACGGTTCGATCGCACTCGCCGGCCAGAACGCCGCCCAGTCGTCATAGGTCTGGCGCCCGAGGAGCACGGCGTCCTGGGTCCCGATGACGCGGGCGAGATTTTCGCCCATTGCATCATCCCATTCCGTGATGAACTCGTCTGGATGCTCCGCCACCCCGTCGAGCGACAACAGTTCATATGCTAGTAGCTTGCGCGCCATTCAAGCTCCTTGTAGCACACCGTAAGGGGCTTAAAGATCGCCACCGTCTCCTCGAGGCAGTCAGGACGTGCCGCTCTCTTGACAGTATTGAACACGTTCAATTAGCATGACTTGAACGAGTTCAACTCTTGGAGGTCTGGAGACAGATGAACGGAAGGCTTCTCGAATACGTGCTCTATCTGCCCGTTAGCATGGTGTTGGTCGTGTGGGTAGCGACTACTCTGTTCCGGCATGGGCGGCGATTTCTCATTGATGTTTTCCACGACGATGAGGGGCTGGCGGATTCCGTCAACCACCTCCTTGTCGTGGGCTTCTATCTCATCAATCTCGGCTACGTGGCTCTACAAATGGATCTGTCGACAACTCCAACCAACGCCGCCGACATAGTCGAAGCGTTGGCGATGAAGGTCGGTCTGGTCTGCGTGGTTCTGGGCGTCGTGCACTTCGCGAACATCTTTGTCTTCTCAGTGATGCGAAGTAACAGCCGCCGGATCGTCGTTCCCATGCAACCTCTACAACCAGCGCCGGCGCCTCCGCTCGGACCACGGCGTTGCACGAACTGTGGGGCGGCTTTCGACAAACCGTCAAGGTTCTGCGCTAGCTGCGGTACGGAGGCGCTTTGACTGACATCCATCCGCGGGTGAGTTCTCGGGGGGAACAAACCCGCGAGCGGATTCTCGACACGGCGCTCGAACTCTTCCGGGAGCGCGGGTATGAGGCCACGACAATGCGAGTCATCGCTGCCGCCGCGGGAGTCGCAGTCGGTAACAGCTACTACTACTTCCCCTCGAAGGAACACTTGGTTCAAGCCTTCTACTCCAGGATCCAGAAGACCCAGATCGAGGCGGCAACGCCGTTGCTCTGGAAAGAAAAGTCCCTGCGAGCAAGGCTCCGTCTTCACCTCCACGAGCGGGTCCATGGACTCACGCCTTATCACGCCGTGTCGGGGACTCTCTTTCGGTCGGCGGCGGATCCGCAGAGTCCGCTGAGCCCCTTCAGTGCTGAATCGGGACCGACCCGGCGCGCCTCGGTCGCTTTCATGCGCGAAGTCATCGATGGCTCCAGCGCTCGCATACCGCACGACGTGGCGCCCAGTCTCCCGCATATCCTCTGGTTGTATGAAGTCGGCGTCGTAGCTTTTTGGGTCCACGACCAGTCACCCCAACAGCAACGTACCCACGAATTGATCGACGACTCAACCGATGCCATCGTCCGCCTGCTGTCCCTGGCGAATCTTCCCGGCCTTCGCGCGATCCGGAAGAAAATGCTGCGTTGGGTGGCTGATCTCGTCAAGGATGACCTGTGAATCCGTAGAGCCTGGTCCCGGCCCAGCGGTCTGGCTCCAGGTGCCGGATCTTGGCGTTGTTGAGTCGTCGTCGTGACGCGGCGCAACCCCGCCGCCATTTTCATTGCTAATCTACGGCTGTCTGCACGATATGTTGCCATTACACGTGACTCTGTACCGGTGCATATAATCAATCAATCCTCAGCGACGATTGTGCAGTGAGTTTCGCGAAACACAGCTTTCGCGATGATTGGTACTAGCGCGTGACGTTGAACACCACCGGACGCGCAGCTCCCAAAGCTGCCGACACTTCGGTCAACCATCCCTTCCTCAACGCGCTTGGTGCTTCGACGCTCCTTGAACAGCTACCGGTGGGCGTGCTCATTGCCGACGCAAGCGGTCAGCCTCGATACGCCAATCAGGAAGCCCAGCGGTTGTTGGGCAAGCCTGCCGGTGTGGTCGCGCGACGTGGTTCGTTCTCCAAGGCATACGAAGCCTACCGCATTGGTACCGATCAGCATTATCCCGAATCAGAATTGCCGATCGCCCGAGCCTTGGCGGGCGAAGCATCCATGGTTGATGATATCGAGATTCGGCGGGATGGCGCCGACATCCCAATCGAGGTGTATGGCGCGCCGCTGGTAGACGCGAGTGGCGAGATTGTGGGGGCTGGACTCGTGGTCGCCGATGTCTCGCGCAGTCGTGAACTTCAGTGCTCCTTACGAGCTGAAGTAGATGGCCTGAAACGCCAACAGAGGGAGTTGACGGTCCTCAACGACATGACGGAGTTCCTCCAAAGTTGTCAGACCGCGGAAGAGGTGTACGCCGCTACCGGGTCGTTTGTCTCAAACTTGTTTCCGAGCGCTGCCGTGTACACGATTCGCGAATCACGAGACGCACTCGTGTTGAGGCAGGGGTGGGGCCACTGTGAGGATGCCGTAGAATTCTTCTCGCCGAAGGACTGTTGGGCAATGCGGCGTGGCCAAATCCACGAGACCGGGCAAGGATCCGCATCTCCGCCGTGCCCACATCTCCCGAGCGTGGTTGGTCGCAGCTTGTGCATTCCGATGCACGCCCACACGGACCTCGTCGGCGTGCTGAACTTACAGGATCTTCCATCGAATGAAGCTCTATTGGCCCAACAGGCACGGCTGGCCGCGACGGTGGCCTCACGTCTGGGGCTCGGGCTAGGCAACTTTGCCTTACGCGAACGCCTGCGTACTGAGTCCATTCGCGATCCCGTGACATTGCTCTTCAACCGGCGTTACCTGTTAGAGGCGTTCGAACGCGACTTGCTGCGCGCGCGTCGGGACAAGGGGGCAGTGGGTGTCATACTGGTCGATCTGGATCGCTTCAAGGACTACAACGACCGGTACGGACACGACGATGGAGACCAGGCGCTTCTGTGGTTGTCGGGCCGCTTACAAGATTTCGCGCGGGACATGGATGTAGTGTGCCGGTACGGAGGCGAAGAGTTCGTTATTCTCATGCCGACCGCTGACCCGGAGGCGGCTCGTGCTCGCGCGGAACAACTCTGCCAACAGGTGCGCACGCTGTCGGCCACCGAGCCGCTCCTCCGCGAACCTCTCACGCTCTCCATTGGAGTTGCTTGCTTTCCGACACATGGGGATGCCATGGATGTTGTATTGCGGTCCGCCGACAAAGCGATGTTCGAGGCGAAGAAGCAGGGCCGCAACCAAGTGGTAGTCGCCAGCGAGTGATTCCGCTCGCAATGGCTGGTCTGGACGGGCCCATTTCGCCACCTGATTCCGGGGTTTGGCTGCCGATTCCCCGCAATGGTGGTGACAGGGCAAGGTCCCAGCAGCCCGTGTCGTCTAAGCCGTTCTGAAGTCTCGCCCCCCAACCAGTGATGTCGATCATGCGGGTAAGAGGCAGTTGCGCTATGCGATGCATACTGAGCCAACACCACAGGTAGCGACGGCAAGGAGCGTTATGGCCAGCGCCTCCACGACCAATGTGGCGCATCCGGGCTCCGGAACCTAGATCAGAAACCGTACAAGGCATGTGAAATGACACGTAAGACGCTGGCGCACTGGTTCGTCGCATCTTCGTTGGTTGTGGTCGCGCTGTTTGGGGGTCTGGGGCAATCCGCGACTCCGGCCCTTGCTTTGACGACTACCACGATCGGCTTCGACGACCTGTCCCCCGGGACAGTAGTCAGCAATCAATACGACGCCCAGGGCGTGGACTTCGAGTCAGGCATTGTCGGGTTCAACGTCTACTGTTATCCGGTTGTCAAGAAGGTCACCTTCCTTGACGCAGCCTCGGGCGACCAGGTTGCGGATACGTCGTGCTCCGATGGAGAATTTCCCGATTCGTCGATACGGGGAGTTCTGACAAACTCAGCCCAGAACTTGAGTGTGGAGGCGGGGTTCTTACCGAGTTATTCAAATCCGCCGGCCAGCGAGGTCGTGACACTGACCGCCTACGACATCGACGGCAATGCCCTCGGCGCCGATACCGCGGCTGTCCCGACGGGTACCGGCACACACACATTGCTCCAGATCGCATCGGCTTCGGCTGATGTCGTCCAGTTTGACCTCACGGCCACCCAACCGAACGTGGCCATCGACGACCTGACCTTCGACAACCCCTCCGGCCTCCCGCCCGACTTCGCGGTTCGCCCCGAAAGCGGCGAGGCCGCCGTTGCCCAGGGATCGTCTACTCAAGACATCATCGACGTGAATCGAGAAAACGGTTCGACAGGGGGCATCACCTTCAGCGCAAGCGGTATTCCGACCGGAGTTCATGCCGTCTTCAGTCCGAACCCCGCAACGGGTAACAGCACTACGCTAACGATCAGCGCCGACACCAGCGCGAGCCTGACGGCCACGTCCCCCTACCCACCGGTTACGGTGACTGGAACACCCGATAGTGCCTCGGCCGGACCGGCGGCACGCTCTCAGACGATCGGGCTCGATGTATATCCAAACTTTACGGTCTCACTCGCACCGTCGCTGCAGGTGCCTCCATGCTCTGTGGTGAAGGTGCCGATCACCGCCGTGTGGTCAGCCAATCCCATCACGTTTCAGCTGGGGTTCACCGGCGATATCGCGCTGGCCGTGAGTGGCGTGCCCGCAAATGACCAGGCATCGCTCAGTCCGACCACGGTGACCTTCCCCACCAACGGATCGGAGGAGGCCACAAGTACCCTCACGATCTCCAGTGACAGCGATTTGAACGAACCGTCAGGAACCATTACCGTCACGGGCACGAGCGGACAATTCAGCTCATCCGGTCAGAGCAACGTGTCCGTTTCCCCGCCCAGCATCACGTCGGTGTCACCGAATGCGGGGCAAACGGCTCAAGGCATCAATCCGAATCAAGGGTCACTTGTTTCTGTAACTGGCCGCGGCTTCTGTCCGGGTACGACCGTCTATTTCGGAAACTCACTCGCGGCGGCCCAGACCGTCGGGCCCAGCGCTGATGGCACGACCATCCAGGCGTACGTGCCTCGCCTGGCCACGACCGGCCGGGTTTACGCCGTGCGCTCGGGGGCAAGCCTATCCTCGACCACGACAGCCGCCTCTCCGGACCCGTTCAACGTGGACAGTTATCGAGACACTAACGGCTTCTCCTTCGACAACTCGAACACGTTCCAGAACCACGTCGGCGGCTATAGCTTTTCGGATGTTTCAGATGTGTTTGGCTACGATCAAACCCACATCGGACTAAATCCTTGCTACCCGTTCGGCAATTGCTCGTTCTACACACCCGTGCCGGACCCGTTCGCGCTGCTGTTTTGGGGCATCGCCAATACGGTCCTGGAGGACGGCCAGTGCTTTGGCTTCAGTCTGGCGAGTCAGCGGCTCATTCATGGTGACCAAGCATTCTCGGCGTTTCGACTCCAGCCCGGCGCGACCTCCGACACGGTTTGGAACCTTGACGGGCCGGACGCCGCCGACGGTCCATCCGCTAATCTTGCCCACTTCATTCATCTCACCCATATGGAGCAACTCAGCGCGGAGGCTCTGCACTACTGGCTGGTCTCGGCCACTGCCAACGCGGTTAGCGGAAGTCAAGGCTCGATCATCGGCGACGTTCAGACGGCGCTTGAGGACAGCGACCACCCCCTCATCGAGTTGAGCCACGGGACGAGCGGGCATGTCGTTGTCGCCTACCAGGTGGAAGGTGAAGCCAACGGCGACAGGATCATCGATGTCTACGATCCTAACCAGGAGTATACCGCTGCCGAGCAAACCGACCAGACAGGAGTGGAACACCAAGCGGTGATCGCAAACAGCGAAATCGTCGTGCACCCCGACGGCCAATGGACATTCCAAGGCGCATTCAGCGATTCACCTTGGCATGGCGGCCCCGGCTCGTTGGTCGTCGTCCCCTACGGCACCAATCCCGTACAGCCCACAATGCCGTTTACGCTCTCGGGCTTGGTAGACCTGCTCTTTGGCTCGGCTCACGTGTCGCAGGTGACCGACGCGGCAGGCCACACCCTGCTCAATTCCGACGGCAGCCTGAACGGCAGCCAAATCACAGGTATTCCCGCCGCGACCCAGTTCTCGACACTGTCCGGCGGCTCCGCTCCGGGGCCCGATATCTTTCTTTTCGGAAAGCCGGGAGCTTATACCCAAACCATCGTCGGCGGCAAGGCCGGACCGTACCGCGATACTCTCTTTGGAAACGGCATGGCCGCCACTCTGGCGGCTATCTCGAGCACTGGATCGGTCGACAAAGTCTCTCTTCCGCCCGATGTCGCCGGGCTTCAGTTCGGGCGAGTCAAGGGCGCAAAGGCGGATGCCAGTCAGCCAGTGACTGCCCAGCTCTTGGTTCATGCGACAGACGGGTCAGAGAGGACGGCCACGGTGGACACGACGATGCCGACGGCCGGCCACGACAGCGTGAGTTTCGATCCCAATGACGACGCCGTTTCGGTTAAGGGCGCCGAACCGCATGCCAGCTATTCGCTAATGCTGACATCGACTGGCCCCGAGGGGACGCCGCAAACCTTCCTGACCCCCAAGCTAGGCATCTCTGCCGGGGACACGGCTACCTTCGCTCCGCCCAACTGGTCGGCGCTCGGGAGCCAGACGATTGAGGTGAAGACAACTCACGGAAACGGGAACGTGACGACGACCAGCGTCAAGAACCAAATCCACACGGCAGCCGGCTTCTCGCTCGCGCTGAAGGTGGCCACGGTGAAGAGGTCCAGCCTTCTTCAGCTGACAATCAATGCCGCGTTCAAGAAAGTGATCCCGGGTTCATCCGCACTATTCTCCTGGGAGGTATTCCAAGGGACGCAGCTGGTCGCCAACAGCACGGTCGCGGTGTCGGGCAAGAAACTTCACGCCGGCCACATTACCCGCAAGCTTGGCTTTACGGCCGCTGCCCACTCGCAATACAAAGTCAAGGGCACGGTTACTCTCATCACCCCGGCCGCCGGACAATCGTATTCCAGCGTTGCGCACGCGGAAGTGAAACGATTCCATGGCTAGTTCGGAACCTCCGCGCTCCTGCAGCGGTACAAATGCGAGAACTGTTTGAATCGCTGATTGGTTCAAACAGCATCCCTGTC
>Ga0302325_10028150_pt1 | contig 11633 bp, 11 predicted proteins | sample Palsa_T0_2_FD_201948 | JGI IMG/M metagenome (GOLD analysis project Ga0302325, IMG submission 201948) | Peat permafrost microbial communities from Stordalen Mire near Abisko, Sweden - Palsa_T0_2 | ecosystem: Environmental > Terrestrial > Soil > Palsa > Peat permafrost | place: Sweden: Abisko... | reverse complement strand
AAGTCGGCCGGCGGATCGTTGAAAGCGATATGCCCATTTTCGCCGAAACCCACAAAAGCCACATCAATCGGCGCTTGCTTTAGGAGCTGAGTATAGCGTGCGATCTCCGCCGGTAAGTCGGTCGCATCGCCATTCAGATAATTCGTCACGCGCGGATGCACCTTTTCCGCCAGCCGCGTCCTAATCCAATGTCGAAAGCTCGCCGGGTGATCGGCCGTCATTCCGGCGTATTCATCCATATGGAACAGTTCAACGGCCTTCCAATCGATTTCTTCGCGAACCAGCGCTGCCACGAGTGGGATTTGAGAGTTGCCGGTCGCTGCAATCACCCGAGACCGACCCTTTTGGGCGATGGCGTCGCGGATGAGGCGCGCCGCCTCCCCAGCCGCCGCCACTCCCGCGCTCTCCGCAGAGGCATGCACCGCTACATGCGCTGTGCCGGCCCGAAATTCCCGCAGCAACCCGTTCAAGGTCCCATTGTAGATTTTTGTAGATTAGAGGACTCTCAGCTTCTTTACGACCCCACAGAAACCACGCTCAGTCCGTAGTATTTGAGGGTGCAAAAGTCCTCGCTCGCTTCCTCTAAAAAGCCGTTCACAAAAAGTCGAACTTTTTCTTTTGCCCTGTTTTCAATAAGATACGCATAATTTTTCGATGCGCGCAAACGCCCCGGTGGGAACTTAATGAGCAGATGAGCAAGTTTGCAGGACAAAGGGACGCTATCTCGATGGTCCGAACATTCTTGTGTAGTCGGGTTAGTGAAGTGAACGAGGAATCGGCCCTATGCATTTGGGTTCGGTGCGGATCTGGGAGTTATTGAGACAGAAGAACGGCAGGTGAGGTTCATAGCCGCCAGTTATGGCAGATGAGAAAACGATGATACAGATTGATCAAGAACACCCGGATTACCGCCGGCTGGCGCCCACATGGGCCATTTACCGGGATCTATATGCGGGCGGTCAGCAATTCAAAACACGCGCAGTCAACTATCTCACGCGAAGACAGAAGGAGCCGCTCGATGTTTTCGCGGAACGAGTATCTAGAGCCTTTTATCAGAATTACATCGGATCGATTGTGGACTGGTACAGTTCCACGCTGTTCCACCGGGAACCAAGTTTGCAATATGATGGCGGATCCGAGTCGGGCAGAAAATTCTTGTCGGAAATGCAAGACAATTGCGACAGGCGCGGAACTACCCTATCGACTTTCTTTCAAGAAGCATTTAAGAACGCGCTTGTGGTGGGCCGCACTCACATCCTGATTGACTTCCCGCGAGCTACTTCAGTTCCATCAAATCGGGCCGAAGAAGAGGCGAGCGGCCTGTCGCGCGCTTTCTTGATCGCTTACCAAGCCGAGGAGTTTATTAACTGGAGTAAGGACGACACTGGGTGTTACGAGTGGGTGGTCATTCGAACAAAGGTAGACAAGCAGCCTGACGTGAATTTTCCGGGCCGGGTCACGGAGACCATCTGGCGCTATTACGACCGCACCAGCTACAAACTTTTCCGCCGCGTAGAGGGGGGCGAGCAGAATGGAGCAATCGAATTTCTCGGCGAAGGGCCGCACGCACTTTCCAATCAGAACCGAGTTCCCATCCTGGATCTGGAAGCCAACGATTCCTACTGGCTCACGAATAAAGCGGCTCAGCTCCAGTTGGAACACTTCAATAAGTCTAACGCCCTGGGCTGGGCTATCACGATGGGGCTTTTCGCGATGCCGGTCATTTACTCCGACCGCGCGTGGAATCAAATTGTCGGGGAAAGCTACTTCATACAACTTGCGCCGGGCGACCGCTTCGGGTGGGCGGAGCCCGATGGAAAAGTGCATCAGATTGCGGCCGCGCATTTAGAAACGCTCAAAGAAGAGATCTACCGGGTTTGTTATCTTTCGCAGGTGTCGGGTGAGGATGCGGGCGGCCGCGTTCAATCGGCATTAAGCAAGCAGCTTGATTTTCAGGTGACGCAAGAAGTGCTGCGCGCCTATGGCGTTTGGGTAAAGAGCGCGATGCGGAAAGTGCTGGAGGCCATTGTGGCGGCGCGCCGGGACGATGTTCAAGTAACCATTACCGGAATGGATGAATTGGATATCAGCGATTTTGCGAGTGAGTTACAGCAGGCGACAAATCTACTCGCGTTGGGAATTCAATCGGCGACTTTCAAGCAGCAGGTATTTGAGCGGCTTGCTTTGAAGTATCTGAGCGATGTGAGGCAAGGGACGAAGGATCAAATTGTGGCGGAAATTAGTGCCCAAATTAAGAGTCAGTTGGAGAAGAGTTAATGTCGGAACAAAAGACAATAGAAACTCCGGTCGATCAACAGCCCGATATTCGGGACGTGGTGAGACAAACAATTCAGGAGTTCGTGCAGGCTGAACAAAGAAAAGCGGAACCGGCGTATAAGGCTGAACTTCAGGAAGAACGGAAGCGCCGGGAAAGCCTGGAGGGCCGGCTCAATCAGTTAGTGGAAGAAAATCGCAAGGCGCGCGCAATGGCGGATGAAGCAGACCGCAATTCGCAAATTCGCGGCGAGCTGCATCGGCTTGGCGTTGCCAAGCTCGAACTGGCGTTTCGCGCAGTGAAAGACGAGATTGTCCGCACAGAAGATGGCAGGCTTCAGGCGCGGGGCCCTGAGGGCAAGACCCTGCAAGACTATCTTGCCGGTTTCGTCGAGGAGAATCCCGAGCTCTTGCCGGCCCGTATTGCGGGGGGCAGCGGCGCGCAACATCCGGCGCGCAGCGTGCAACAGGGCGTCTCTAGCGGCATTGAGCTGGACAAAATTAAACCAGGCATGAGCAAAGACGAGCATGATCGGGTTCGCCAGGAAATTGCGAAGCTTGCTTCGCAAATGTTGCGCGGAGCTTGATCCGATCCGGGAAGGGCAACTAACTAATTAGGGCGGGAGCCCGAAATAGGATTGTCCAAAGCTGACAAATTGGGCGCTAAGAGCCCTAGAAAGTATTTAGGAGATTTATGGCAATTATTACATCCGCTAATTTGGCGAATGCGATTGTGAAACTGGTGGCCGCTGATGCCCTGCCAGCTCTGATGGGGAACATGGTTATGGGTAACCTTGTTAACCGCGATTACGAACCGGTGCTGGCAAACGCCGGCGATACCGTAAATGTGCCGATTCCGCCAGTTCTGGTGGCGAACAACATTGCCGAAGGCGGAACGGTGAGTCCGCAGAACCCCAGCCTGGGCAACGCTCAGATTGTGTTGAATACCCACGCGGAAGCTACCTTCCAGATTCCAGATGTGACGAAGGCGCTGGCGTTTCCTGAATTGTTACGGGCCTACATGCAGCCCGCGGTGGTGGCGATTGCATCGAAAGTCGAGGCCGACTTGTTGAATCTTTACAGCCAATTTACCGCCAATCCCGTATTGGGTGTTGCCGGCACCCCGGTTACCGAGGCTGTCATCGATTCGGCTGAAACGGCGCTCTTCGCCGCGAAAGTGCCGCCCAGCGCACCCAAGTATCTGGTGGTAGATTCGACTACGTACTCAGCCATTCGTCAGATCGCTCGCTTCAGCGAGTATTACTCGGCGGGTGAAGCGGGTCTGCAAGCTTTGGTGCAAGGCAATGTCGGAAAGATGAAAGACTTCTTTATCTTCCGTTCTCAATATGTGCCGATAACAGGTACCTCTTCGCCGACCATCCACAATCTGGCGTTTACCAGGGACGCTATCGGTTTGGTGGTCCGCCGTTTGCCGCAACCACTACCCGGAACCGGTGCTGTGGCCGAATACGCGGAACTTGGCAACTTCGGACTTCGCATTGTAATGAGCTACCAGCCGAACACGCTGGCTCAGCAATTTACGGTGGATGTGCTTTACGGTTGTGGTGTGCTGCGCAATAACTTCGCGGTTCAGGTGAATGACTAAGTAGAACCGACCGTCGCGAAAAAAGATGAGAGAGTGCGAGGAGCCGCCTAAGCGCGGCTCCTTTTTTCGATAGGAGAAAATCATATGGACCTAAAAAATTACTTCAAGAAAATCAAGGATACAGAGTCATCCATTGAGGAGCAGTATCTTTTAATCGTCAGCGTGGAGACACCCGACGGTGGAAAGCCCGGCACCGTCATCGAAGTCTCGCGTCAGGAGGCGGCTAAGGCGATGGTGGAGGGCCGCGCAGTTCGGGCAAATGAAGAGCAGAAAGAGGGCTACTACAAACAAGAGGCGGAACGAAAGAGGTCTGCGGAGAAAGCTGAGTTGTCCCGCCGCCTCCAAATTGCCATCATTTCGGACTCAGAACTGAGAACTTCCGCCACGATACCAGAGAAAGACGAGCAGCCCAAAGGCTTGAGGTAGAAGTTCATGGCGCTCTTTACCGACGTGGAAATCATAACGCTGGCGGACTTGTTGCCGTTCGAAGCTTCGTTGGTTCAGGTGGCTTCGGCTCACGGTATCAACGTCGATACGAAGATTGGCCTCGCCACGAACGCAGTGAGCGAAAACCTATTGCAACTACTGCGAGATACCGGCATGTCCGATCCGCAGTGGTTGAGCCGCCGGGTGATCGGGCTGTCGACTGTAGTGGTGACTCCCCCACTCGCGCGCTGGCTGTGCTTTGAATCACTCACGAAGATCTTTGCGGAGGCCTACAACGTTCAGTTAAATACCCGCTTCCAGGGTAAATGGCAGGAGTATCAGGGCGAGTCGCAATTCGCGGCGGACGTGACAATTCAGGCCGGCTTGGGTATTGTATTCACGCCGTTGCCGAAGCCTCAGATGCCAGAGGTCTCGGTCCAGCAAGGGACTGCTCCAGCGGAGTCGCTGTTCGTGCAGACCTCGTGGGTGAATTCGCAAGGAAACGAGAGCGCGCTCAGTCCTGTAAACGGATTGGTCTTGAGCAATCAAAGCACGATTACCGTACAAATGGCCGAAGGTGCGCTTGCGGCGCCGCCGGCGGCTCTGGGGTGGAATGTTTACGTCGGCTCAGATGCCAATCAGATTACCTTGCAAAATGGCAATCCTCTCGTTATCGGATCCACCTGGACTTTGCCGGCCTCCGGAATTGTGGATGGCGCAGAAGGCGGGAACGGCCAAGCGCCGCAATTTATTGTGCCGATTTCGCGGCAAATCAGAAGAGGGTGAAATTATGTTCCCATTAACACTGCTCACGACGAATAAACTCCTCAATCTACTCACATTGAACAATGCCTTGCCACAGGCGGTTAACTCGAACGCGGCGATTGCCGGTGTCGTTCTGGCGCCATTGAGTACCGGCCAGATTATCGCCTCATTTGTCGGACCCGACATCGGCGATCTAGACTTGCAGCTCAGTTATCCGCGTGTTTGTATCTTCAGCAACCAGGTTGTGAACAATCAACGGGAAAAATTCCGCGCGTTTTCCGGAGTTGTTTCAGTGGTAGTGAATGTTTGGTCGAGCGCCAGCCTGGAGCAGCAAACGGAGCTAGCTCTGCACTTCTACGTGGAGGGAATTAGCGGGCTATTGCGCGCCAACATTGGGGACTGGGGAGACGGCTGCCGCTATTCCGGAATTTACGATGTTCGCATGCAAACTCCCAAGACCGGTGGCGCGGGATTTGTCCAGTCGGCGGCGGTTACTTGCAATTTGGAAGTGAGCTTTAACTAGGAATATATGCCTAACTACATTTGGTCGGACGCCAATCGGTTCTATGCGGCGACGGAAAGCGCGTATGGGATTCCTGCGTCGATTGGCGCTTCAAATCGGCTAGCGGCGGTGCGCTTGCAGTGTCATCAAAGTCTGGACAACACCCCCAGGAGAGACAAGACTGGTTCGCGAACGTATCTGGGCAGCGCGGCTACCGCAACGCGCGTTAGTAGCTTTGAACTCAGTGCGAACCTAATTTCTTGGGACGATGTCACTGCGCCGTGCTATGGACCTCTGGTCCAAGCGGCCATGGGAGGGTTTCCGGAGCTTGTTCAGGGGCTAGCCGTGGCAACCGTCAGCGGCGTCCAGCTTCAAACCCAGACGCCACATAACCTGAGTGTCGGCTCGGCCATATCTAGCGGCGGCGAAACCCGCTTTGTAACGGTAGTGGGGGATTCCGCGACCATCGCTCTAAACGTTCCGTTCTCGATTACGCCGCAAGCGGGAGCTGTTTTGGACACTACAATTGGATACCGGCTCGCTACTCAGTTACCTAGTGTCTCGCTCTACGATTATTGGGATCCGGCCAATGCTGTCAGCCGCTTGCTGACCGGAGCTGGCGTCGACAAGTTTCAGATCGATGTTAAGGGCGACGTTCACTCGTTGTACTTTAGCGGCCCCGCCGCCGACATCTTGGATTCGTGCAGCAGCGTATTCGGAGTATCCGGCATTACCTCGTTTCCCAACGAACCGGCTCTTTCTGCTTTCGATTATTCGATCGTGCCCGGTGAACTTGGCCAAGTGTGGCTAGGATCTCCGTTGAACCAAGTCTTCACCTTAACGCAAGCGGCTATCGAAATCCGCAATAACCTGCTTGTCAGGAATCGGGAATTTGGATCGGCATATCCGCAGGCGATTGTTCCGGGGCCGCGTGAAGTGATTTCAAACTTTACACTGTTTGCTCAGGCCGACACCGGCACAGAAAGTCTCTACGCCGCGGCAAAGGCGCGCGCACCAGTTTCCGCTCTTCTCCAGCTTGGAAAGCAACAGGGGCAGACGATGGCCATCTATCTTCCCAACGTGGTCCCCGAATTACCGCTCTTTGACGACTCGGAGCGTTACTTATTGTGGGAGTTTAAGAACAATTTGGCTCAGGGGGTATCGAATGACGAAGCTTACATCGCTTTTGCATAAGGACACTTCGTATTCGAGTGTCTCGTGGCATTCCAGTAAGGTTATGCCCGGAGTTCGATTTGCCGTTAGACGGATTTCTCTGCGACAGAGAATCGAACTGAATCGTCGCGTCAAAGAGCTGACGATAAAGTACGACTTCCTTAGAGCCGGAGACGCCGCGGACCGGTTGGAGGCAGCGTTATCCGACCTGTTGGTTGCAAAGCTCTATTTGGAATGGGGGCTAGATGAGATTGCGGGCTTATCGATAGACGGCCAGAAGGCGACTCCCGATTTGGTGATCGCTCATGGGCCGGAGAGTTTGAGTGACGAGATGGCGCAGTTCATTCAGGCGGAAAGCGCACTGACGGACGACGAACGAAAAAACTACTAATCGCATTCCATTTTCAGTTTTCGGACCAGGCCGCGTGGAAATGCGATGGATGTGTTGCAAGCGGTTTGGCGAAGGCGCGCAGATGCGCCTGGTTAGAAGACGAGTTAGACGGTAAAGACGAAGCGCCGGCACGCTTAGTGTGGGCACGTGGAAAAACGGTGGCGTTTCGCTGTCCGAAGTCGATTATCACCTCGCGGAGCCTTGGTTTTATTGAGCAGTTTCTCTATTGGAGAGGCTGCGGTGGCGATTTATGGTCCTTGGACGCCAAGAGCGCCGACGCCATTTTGCTGCTTCAAGAAGAGTTCGAAAAGGAGAAAACAAATGAGCAAAAGTAACTACAAGTTGCCGGGTCTCCCGAAAGCCCCATCAGTGCCGAAGATCGCTACTACGACTACACCGGTGCGCGACTCCGCCGTTTCGAAGATAGGCGGCTTTAATAACGGCACTTCACAACCGATCAATTTTGGCAACGCTTCGCGCGCGGCCACCAGGAATCCTCAAACGAGTAGCACCTGGTCTAAGCTGCTGTCGTCGACCACTTCTGGCGGGTTGGCCAACACGCTAAGCGGCATCGCCGGCTTTAGCGGCGGAATCAGCTCAATCATCTCGGGGCTCACAAGCCTTTTGGGAGGTGGAAAGACTGCACCTCCCGCCCTGGTGGCTTACCAACTCCCAACCTCCCAGCAGCAGACCATCTCTACCGGCAGTTCCGTCTCGACACCAGGAGTTTACGGAGGACCTGCATCCGCAACGCCGTTCCAGAACCAGGGCGGCCAAATCGTTCAGACCATCAAGCAAGCGCTGTTGAACTCCAGCTCGCTAAATGACATTATCGCGGGGCTATAGCAGATGCCATTGGAATTCCCAACACTAAGTTCAGGCGCGGTTACGCAATACGGAGGGCCTTTTGGATTTGTCTGGCCCGCTCAGGTCATTCGTTTCGTAGATGGTACGGACCAGCGCTTTCTGGCGTGCGGCAATGTGTTCCGGCGCTGGGCGATCGATCTTCGGTTGCTGAATGAATCCGAGATTGCGTCGATTGAAGCGTTCTTTAATGGCGCGCTCGGGGAGTATTCAACGTTCATGTTTCCAGATCCAATCAGTGGTACAAACGTGCCGAATTGCCGGATCGGCGCGCCTGAGTTGATCAGTGATTACCAGGACGTCGACATCGCCGCTACTTCACTGTGGGTGGTTGAAACACATGGCTAGCCTTATATTCCCGCAAATGAGCAGCAGAGCTCTCGCGCAATATCCGATTCGAAAGACAAATACAATCCGCACGATCAAAAACATATTGGCTGACGGAAGCATGTTGGTGGCGACCGACCCTGGCGCCGGCCAGCTCGTCTGGACGCTATCCTATGTCGCTCTTCAGCCGCCAGACGTGAGTGCGCTTCAGGCTCACTTTGAGGCTTGCGGCGGGCCGCTACGCGCCTTCACGTTTCTGGACCCGACGGACAATCTTCTCACGAACAGTGCGGACTTGACGAAGCCTCCCTGGCTTTCTCCCAACACCGTAATCATTGAAAGCGGCTTACCTGATCCGACGGGAGGGACGGGCGCGTTTCATGTTACAAATGGCGGTTCGGCGCCCCAGCAGATTACCCAAACGTTGCCGACCGCTCCGGTTGGCTTTCAATATTGCTTCTCTATCTACGCCCTTTCAGCAAACGGCGGAACGTGCAGTCTTGTACGAAGCAGTGCGAATACCCAAGCGGCGAGTACAAGCCCCCTGTCGCCGCAGTGGTCGCGCATTTCATCCAGCGGCGCCCTGAACGATGCCGGTGTAGGTCTATCGGTTGGAATCGATCTGGCCCCGGGGCAGAGCCTGTCTCTGTTTGGTCCGCAGCTTGAACCGCAGCTTGCGCCATCGCGTTTCCGCCCAACATATTCAACTGCCGGAGTCTATACCGGCGCGCATTGGGCCGCGGGGGAACTCATCTTCACAGCCAACGCACCAAATCTCTTCTCAACGTCTTTCAGTATCGAAACAAGCGTCTGGACTTAGCGAATGTCAACCATAAACGTAATCAAACAATTACCTGAAGCCGACACGCCGTTGTTGTTCTTTCAGTGTGTACTGCCATCGGGAGATGCCCAGTATTGGAGCAGCTACACTCTTCCGTTTGGCGGCAACACTTATACCGCGCGGGTGCTCAAGCATGATCTGTTTGATTTACAGCTTTGCGCGGACGACGCCATGGACGGTCTCACGAAATTGTCGTTGACTTTGGCAAATGCCGATTCAGAGCTTTCGGAGCTGAATGCCGCCATCGGCTTCAAAGGATCGCAGTTGACGGCGTATTTCGCCTTTGCCGACCTACCCAGTCTCACAGTCACTTCCGAGAGCACCGTTTTGTTCCGTGGAATCGCCGGAGATCCGGATCAAATCGGTGAAGACTTTCTGACATTAAGCTTTACCAACAAGCTCAGCTTACAGCGCATTCCCGTTCCTGACGCGCGCATCCAGCGTTCCTGTCCATGGACGTTTCCTTCAACATTGGCGCAGCGCACCGAGGCGTTGACTGGAGGAGACTCAGGAAGGTTTTCCCGTTTCTACCGCTGTGGCTATTCAGCGGACATTGCAGGAGGCGTCGGCAACCTAAACGATGGTCAGGCATTTACTTCCTGCGATTATTCCCGGACTCAATGCTTACGAAATGGAATGTTTAACGCCGACTCAAGCGCCCATACCACGGCCCGCTTCGGCGGACTGGAATTCGTCCCGCCCGCCATTCAAGTACGCACCTCTGGTTCCACGACCTCTCAACTGTCGGCGGTCATCGATAACACCGCGAAGTATAACGATGCCATCCCCATTGTTTACGGAACCGGTTGGATCGAGTCGCCGGTGGTCTTTGCCAGAAACGATGGAAACCTGACTCACATGGAGACTCTTCTCGGATTGGGCCCCATCAGCAGCGTTCTCAAGGTTGTGGTGAATGATATTGAGATTCCACTGCCTACGCCGGGTCAGGATGTGACTGCCACTGGCTGGTATTCAGTAGTGAGTACAGGAACTCGTCAGGGTGTTTTCAATGGGGACTGGCTGGACTCTTCTGGAAACCCGCTCGGCGACCCTCACGGCAGTATTGCTTCCTTGGCGATCGTCGTGCCCAATAGGATCAGTACGGGCCAGTCGACGCCGACTGTGGAAGTGTTGACGCAAGGCATGCAGGTGGACACTTTCGGCTTAGATGGCAGTCTACAGGGCAACATCTTTTCTAACAACCCGGCTTGGGTTATCCTCGATATCCTGCGGCGTTGTGGATGGGCTCTCGCGGATCTGAATCTCCCAACTTTCGCCAACTCTGCCGCTTTCTGCAGTAGCCTCATCAGCGTGACCGATTTGAACGGCAATCAGTTACTTGCTCCGCGCTATAGTTGCAATCTCGTTGTGACGAAACGCCAGAGCGCCGCTGTCATAGTCCGCGGCATCAGAGTTGCCGCGAGTCTGATGATCCGCTACGGAGTCTCCGGATTATTGGAATTGTTGCCGGAAACAACACTCGCCGCCCAACAGAGCTTTCTACCCGATGGCGGCAACAGCAGCGAGACCTTAAATGGAGGTTGGCCCGCGTACGAATTTAGCGATGCGTCCGCGCCATTCTCCGGTATCGCGCGAGATCCGCACGGCAGGTCTACGGTATTGCTCTCCTCGAATAGCGTGGCCGAAACGTCAAACTGTCTAAACGTCGAGTTTCAGGACGAATTTAACGAATACCAGCAGGACAGCCTCTCCACCGTGAATTCCGAAGATGTCGCTTTGATCGGCTACGAAATCAGCAGTCAATCTACGGCCATGGGGATCACCAATTACAGTCAGGCGACGCGCGTGTTGCTCCGTCAGCTCGATAAGGCCACAGAGGGAAATCTCTATATCAACTTTGTAACAAGCTTCCGTGCTCTGAAGGTCCGCCCAGGCGACATCATAGCGGTGACTTACCAAAGAGAGGGATTCACCAGAACTCCTTTTCGTGTGGTTAGGATCTCGCCGGCGATGAACTATCAATTTGTCACGATTCAGGCCCAAATTCACGACGACGATTGGTACAGCGACAGCATAACAACGCTGTTGGCGGCGGGCCGTCAGCCTGCCAGCCAGGTGCAAGTGCCCCGTCCACTCATAGGTGTGGTTCCCATTCTCGACGCCGCTGGCCAAATAGATGGCTTCGATTTTGAAATCGGCGAGAACATTCAAGCGCAAATCGATGGCTCCACTACCGACACGTTTACCGTCGGGTTTTCGCTGCCTTCTGCGCCGTCGCTCAGCGCTCTTAGTATTCCTCTCCTCAGTCTCTCGCCCACCTACGCAAACACCGGTGGCACGCTGGAAGGAGGAGCAACTTACTACTACGCGATTAGCGCTGTGGACGCGGCGGGAAATGAAGGCGATATCTCTTTTACCGCCGGCATCACCCTGCCTGCGGGCCCCAATACCTATACTGTCACGATCGTTCAACTTGGTTTCCCGGCAAACGGCGCCACCTTTC
>Ga0302325_10028148_pt1 | contig 11633 bp, 13 predicted proteins | sample Palsa_T0_2_FD_201948 | JGI IMG/M metagenome (GOLD analysis project Ga0302325, IMG submission 201948) | Peat permafrost microbial communities from Stordalen Mire near Abisko, Sweden - Palsa_T0_2 | ecosystem: Environmental > Terrestrial > Soil > Palsa > Peat permafrost | place: Sweden: Abisko... | reverse complement strand
AACGAGCGCCGGTCCAGCGCGGCCGCGATCGCCGGGACCAGTTCCGCCAGGGGGAACGGCAGCTCGGCGTCCATCTCCGCGGCAGCCGACGCGGTCGCCGCCCACTCAGCCTCGATCTTCGGCAGCAGGGCGAGCGTCCGCGCCGTCAGGTGCACGACCCGCTGCCGCGCGTCGGCGCCCGGCGTCAGCACGACGAAGCCGAGTTCCGCCATCTGCGCGACCGTCTGGCTGGCGGCTGAGTGCGTCACTGCCATTGCCCGGGCCAGGTCGCGGATCGGCACCGGCCCGAGGGCGACGAGCACGCGGACGACCGGGCTGAACCGGGGCCGGTAGCCGGGCATGCCGAGGTCCGCGAGCACCCCGGCGACGCCGGCGTCCATCTCGTCCAGCACGTGCCGCAGCAGCGTACCCAGCCCGATGAGCGAGTCCGGATGACCGGGCGGCTGGCCGGGGGCGGCCCGCTCAGGCATGTGCGTTCCCGTCCTGAAAAGCGAACCTGTCGGTCGCGGCGACGATCGCGGCGCTGACTGCGGCGCTTCCTCCGTGCCCTGCGTCCTCGATCAGCTGCAGCTCGCTGCCGGGCCAGGCGGCCGCGAGCAGCCACGGCGTGCCCAGCAGGTTGATCAGGTCAAGGCTGCCCTGAATGATCATGCCGGGAACGGGCTCGAGGAGGCCGGCCTGCTCGAGCAGGACGCCGTCGCCCGGCAGGAAGTGCCCGCTGCTCCAGTAGCGCGTCACGAGGCGCGCGAACCCATAGCGGAACGCCGGGTCGTCGTAACGCGGGTTATGGCCGGAGGTCGGCACCATGGCCTCCTCCCAGCTGCACCACTCCTGCGCCGCCCGGGCGCGGACGGCGGGATCGGGATCACTGAGCAGGCGGCTGTAGGCGGCGGCCAGGTCACCGTCCCGCTCGGCCGCCGGCACGGCGTCCCGGTAGCGCGCCCAGGCAGCGGGGAAGATGCCGCCGAGGCCGCGGGTCAGCAGGTCGACCTCGCACTGGCGGCCGGTGGCGGTGCCGGTGACGACGAGCTCGCTGACCTGCGCCGTGTGCTGCTCTGCGTACGCCAGCGCGAGCGCGCAGCCCCACGAGATGCCGAAGACCAGCCAGCGGCCGATGCCGAGATGCGCGCGCAGCTGCTCGATGTCGGCAAGCAGATGGGGCGTCGTGTTGGCGCTGAGACTGACCGCGGGGTCGCTGGCGTGCGGCGTGCTGCGGCCGCAGTTCCGCTGGTCGAACAGCACTATTCGATACGCGGCCGGATCGAAATAGCGCCGCATGAACGGCTTGCAGCCCGAGCCGGGGCCGCCGTGCAGGACCAGGGCCGGCTTGCCGTCAGGGCTCCCGCAGGTTTCCCAGTAGACCCGGTTGCCGTCGCCGGCCTCGAGCATGCCGCAGTCGTAGGGCTCGATCTCGGGATAGCGCTCGCGCATCCGCTGGCCTCCGGTGTGAGTCTCCCGCTGCGGGCCTCCGGTGTCGGCGTCAGAGCGTAACAGCCGGGCGGGCGCGGGCTCGCCGCCCGAGCCGGTGCCGGCCGGTGCGACATGATGGGAGGGCACGCTCACGCAGACCGATCGGAGCACCGCCTGGTGACAGCGGATCAGGCCGGGTCGCGGCCCAGTTCCCTCGCCAGGGCGCGGGCGCTTCAGCCGGGGGACCGGGTGGCCGTGCTGTCGGTCAGCAGCCCGGCCGATCAGACGGCGCTGGAGGTCGGGCTCGACGCGCTGCGGTTCGCCGGGCTCGAGCCCGTTGTCTACCCCTCGGCCCGCGACCACGGCAGCCTGCTCAGCTATCTCGCCGGCGATGACCAGATGCGGGCCGGCGACCTGCGGGCCGCGCTGCTCGACCCTGACATCAGGGGTGTCATCTTTGCCACGGGCGGCTCGGGCGCGCAGCGGACACTCGAGGTGATGAACTGGGACGGCATTGCGTCCGTGGCGCCGAAGGTGCTCGCCGGATACTCCGACGTGACCGCGATTCTCGAGGCCGCCGCGAGCATCCTCGGCTGGGCCGCGCTGCTGTCCCCGATGGTGACCTCGGGCGGGACGGCGGGGCATTACTCGTTCGGCTCGATGCTGCGTGCGCTGATGCATCCCGAGCGCGCCACCAGGATTGCGTATCCGCAGGCGGCGACAAGGGTGCCGGGAACGGCCGCGGGCGTCACCTGCGGCGGCAACCTGGCCGTGCTCGCTGCGTCAGCCGGCACGCCCACCAGCCGGCCCGCCAGCGGCGGCATCCTGCTGGTGGAGGACAAGGGCGAGGAGGACTACCGGCTGGACCGCATGCTCACCCAGCTGCGGCGCTCGGGTTATCTCGACGGAGTGGCCGGCCTGATCGCGGGGCAGTTCACGAACTGCGCGGAGCCCGCCAGGGTCGAGGAGATCCTCGCTGACCGCCTCGGCAGCCTGGGCGTGCCGATGATCACCGGGGCCAATGTCGGCCACGGCGGCTACTTTCAGACGTTCCCGGTCGGCGTGGCTGCTGAGCTCGACGCTGGCGCCCGCTCGCTGCGGCTGCTCGATCCGCCGCTGCTTCCTGCGGGCGCCTGGTCCGGCGGCCGCGCCGGTTAAGTCATGCGGGCGGCCGCCGTGAGCTGCTCTGCTGTTGCTGTCCCGGGAACGCCTGTTGGGACATGGTGCCCAAATACCTCCGTCATGGGACGGGTTGACTTTTGTAAATATTCAGCATAATTTTCCGTCCATCTCGCGAAGAGACAGACCGTTAGTCCGGTCTGCGCCGGCGGAACAGGGAGACAGAGCTGGACGTGCCGTGGTTAGGCCGGCCAGCCTGCGTGCACTGACCAGATCAGGCCTGCGGCCCGCATCAGCCATCCTGGGGGCCCTGACCACGCTGGCGGCCATGGTGCTTGCGCCAGCCGCCATCAGTGGCGATGTCAACTCCGTGTCGGCGGCTGCCGTGAGCGCGCAGCAGGCCGGAGCAGCCCAGCTGATGCTGAGCTACAACCCGAGGACCGGGCTGATCGGCACCAGCTGGTGGCAGGCCGCGGTCGCCCTGACGACGCTGGAGACCTACCAGCAGGCAACCGGGGACACGGAGTACAGCTTCGCCATCAGGGAGGCCTTCACCCGCAACCGGTCGGGCAGCTTCGAGAATCAGGCTGACGACGACACCAGCTGGTGGGGCCTCGCCTGGCTGCAGGCTTACGACATCACGCACGAGAAGCAGTACCTGGCAATGGCGGAGACCGACGCCGATTACGTCCACGAGGACTGGGACAGCACGTGCGGCGGCGGAATCTGGTGGCTGAGAAGCCCGCGGGTGTACAAGAACGCGATCGCCAACGAGCTTTTCCTGGAGCTGACAGCGTGGCTGCATAACACGATCCGGGGGGACACGAAGTACCTGAACTGGGCTGAGGCCGAATGGACCTGGTTCAAGGGCAGCGGGATGATCAACCGGAGTCACCTGATCAATGACGGCCTCACCGGCAGCTGCACGAACAACCACCAGACCACCTGGACCTACAACCAGGGCGTGATCCTGGCCGGACTGGCCCAGCTGTACAAGGCGACGGGCGACTCCCGGCTGCTGACTGAGGCCGAACGCATCGCACGGGCGGCAGCCAGCCGTCTCACCATCGGCGGCGTGCTGCAGGAGCCCTGCACGGGAACAGGCTGCGTCAGCAGCACCGACAAGGACCCCGAGTCGTTCAAGGGAATCTTCGTCCGGAGCCTGAAGGTGCTGGCTGTCACGGCCGGGACGAGCCAGTTCAACTCGTTCTTCACCAGGCAGGCGCAGTCCATCGAGGCCAGCAACGCCGGTACAGCGCACCAGCTGGGGATGTTCTGGGCGGGGCCGGTGGCCGACCAGTCGTCGTTCTCTCAGGCGAGCGCCGAGGACGCGCTGGTGGCCGCGATCAACCTGCCCTGACGGCGGGGTCGGCAAGGTCACCGAATAGCTCAGTGAACCGGGCCAGGTCCCGGGTGCTCACCGGCCTGCCTGCGGCCGCTGGCTTGACGTCCCGGCCCCGGCGGACGGACTCTGGCCGGGTGACTGTGACGCCTGATCATGTACTGCGCAACCGGGTGGCCTGGGACCGCTGGGCCGCCGACTACGCGGGTCCGGGTCTGCGCAACTGGGAGGCGCCGGACCCGACGTGGGGCATCTGGAGCGTCGCCGAGGAGCAGCTGGGTGTCCTGCCGCCGGAGATGGCTGACCTGGACAGCATCGAGCTGGGCTGCGGCACCGGGTACGTCTCGGCGTGGCTCGCGCGGCGGGGCGCACGGCCGGTCGGCCTGGACAACTCGGCAGCGCAGCTTGGAACCGCCCGGCTGCTGCAGGACAGGTTCGGGCTCCCGTTCCCGCTCATCCATGCCAGTGCAGAGCACGCACCGTTCGCGGATGACAGCTTTGACCTGGCGATTTCTGAGTACGGTGCGAGCATCTGGTGCGATCCGTACGCCTGGATCCCTGAGGCGGCGAGGATGCTGCGTCCTGGCGGGCAGCTGATCTTCCTCGTCAATGCAATTCAGCTCATCCTTACCTGCCCCGACGAGGATGACCTGCCCGCCACTGACCGGCTCCTGCGGCCGTACTTCGGCATGCACCGCTTCCAGTGGATCGGCACGGACTCGGTGGAGTTTCACATCGGCCATGGCGACATGATCAGGCTCCTGCGCGGCTGCGGGCTCGAGGTTCAGGACCTCATCGAGATCCAGCCGCCGCCCGGTGCGAGCACCAGGCACCCGATTGCGACGATCGAGTGGGCACGGCAATGGCCTAGTGAGGAAATCTGGAAAGCCCGCAAGCTCTGACGCGCCTCCGGCGCGGAGCATGACCGTACCGGCGCCGCGAGTGCGCCACGAGGGAAGGAGCCCGCATTGACCGAGCCCACCGGCGCGCCCGCCGTCACTGGCATCCACCATTTCTCGCCGACCGTCTCCGATGTGGAGGCCAGCGCGCAGTGGTACGAGCGTGTCTTCGGGATGAACCGGGTGCCGGTCGTCTTCCCGCACTACGGGCAGAGGAGGAGGGCTACGCGGTGCTCCTCATGGATGCGCGTTCCGGCCTCACGATCGGCCTGCACCACCACGACGCTAACCCCGGCGAGCCGTTCACCGAGAGCCGCACCGGCCTGGACCATATCTCCTTCGGCGTCGCTGACCGCGACGCCCTGCAGTCATGGGCAAGCTGGCTGGACGAACTGGGTGTCGGGCATTCGGGCGTCATCGACACCGGCACGCCGATCCCGTACTCGGTGATCGTGTTCAGGGATCCCGACAACATCCAGCTCGAGCTCTTCCACATGGACGGCTAAGCGGCAGCCGAGCCCGCCAGCGTCATCCGGGCGGCAGCGCCTGCAGGTACCGGCTGACCAGCGCGTCAGTGAAGGATGCGGGAACGCCCTGCCGGGTCACCAGCACGCGGTAGTAGACGGGCCCGGCGAGCTGGTCGATGGCCAGGTCGATATCGCAGTCGCCGGCGAGCTCGCCGCGCCTCTGCGCGCGCAGGAAGGGCTGGCGGTCGCGGTCCCGCTGGCGGTCGATGATCTCGGCCTGGAACCGGGCAGCGACCGCCTCGGCGTGCTGAGCCTGCCCGGCGAGCGCGCGGAACACCGCGCCGGAATCAGTCGTCGTCAGGAAAGCGGCCAGCTGGCGCAGCTCGTCACGCAGGTCGCTGCCCAGGTCCCCGTGGTCGGTCGGGGTGAAGAACTCATCGGCGTCGACGACGAACGCGTCGAAGAGGATGTCGCTCTTGGAATCCCACCAGCGGTAGATGGTCTGCTTGGCGACCCCGGCGCGGGCGGCGATGCCCTCGATGGTCAGGTCAGCGAAGCCGCGCTCGGCGAGGAGGTCGTCAGCGGCTTCCAGGACGGCCAGGCGAGCTTCCTCGCTCCGCCGGTGCCTGTTGCCACGATGGCGGGGCGAATCCGTAGCCGGGACCGTCATGCCGGCCAGGATAGCCGGACGTCTTGCATAGACGCAACGTTGCGTCTACGTTAGAGCGATGACGAACTCACTCGCAGCGCCTCAGGTCAGCAGCACTCTTGCCCGGATGTTCGCCGAAGCCGCGCGCGACGGCGAGCATGCGCCGCCGCCGCCGCCCGGGCTGTCGTCCTGGGACGAGGCGCCGGCCCTCGACCGCTCCACTGCCTTGCAGGACTTCTACATCCCCATCTCGGCCGAGGCCGGCCAGCTCCTGTACGCCCTCGTCCGGGCGATCCGCCCGCAGACAGTCGTGGAGTTCGGCACGTCGTTCGGCATCTCGACGATCTACCTCGCCGCCGCGGTCACCGACAACGGGACCGGCAGGGTCGTGACCACCGAGCTCAGCGAGCGCAAGGTCAAGGCGGCCCAGTCCAATCTGCAGCAGACGGGCCTTGACGGGGCGGTGACCATCCTTGAAGGGGATGCGCTGGACACCCTGGCTGACATTCCAGGACCGATCGAAGTCGTGCTGCTCGACGGCTGGAAGAATCTCTGCCTGCCGGTCCTGCGGCTGCTGGAGCCGAAGCTCGCGCCCGGAGCGCTCGTCGCCGCCGACGACAACAGCCACGCCGGCATGGCCGGTTACCTCGAGTACGTCAGGGACCCGGCTAACGGCTACGTCACCGTGTCCTTCCCGGTCGAGGACGGCGTCGAGATCAGTTCCTGGACCGGGCGGTAGCGCGATCGCCGGTCCATTCCATCGGCCGCCTGCGGCGGCGATGCGAGAATCCCGGCTCGGCTCTGTTAGCGTCCAGCCGCATTATCAAGACATCCTCATCCGAAAGGCGATAAGGCGCGCTTCCTAATTCTCGGCATTCAGGATGCGAAGTCCCGGGCATCGGCCGGATAATGCATAAACCTGAAGGCCGGATAACTCGGCGGTCAATGCTGCTGCACTGGAGGAACTCGTGTCCGTTCAGGATGGACTGCACTGGACCCAGAAGCAGATCGACGCGTCTCCGGATCCGGGCATTGGCAACATCCCGACGCTCACCGGGGCAGCGAGGGACGCGCTGCGCCAGCTCGGCTATGGCAATATTCAGATCGACGAGAGCGCCTACGTCTGCGGCAGTAAGGGCCCCGTCATCCTGATGTCGCTGTACACCGCGAACGGCGCGGCGATCATGCAGACGGTGGTGGCGTGCGCTGCGGGCGAGTCTTCCGGTCAGCAGCAACTTGCCGGCGAGGATGCGAGTGCCTTTATAGCGCTTGCCTCGAGCATTCACGGCCTGTAGCCCGCAATCGCATTTCCCTGGGGAGGATCTCATCATGATCTTTTATGACGGCATGTACTGGTCCTGGGGCCCGTACGATCTGCCTCCCGACGGGGATTTTGACATCAGTGACATTCTCGGGAGCGCGCAGTCTGCGCTGCAGATGATGAACTACGGCGACATCAAGACGTTCGACTCCGGTATTAACTCGTCGGTATGCGGTAACAAGGGCAGCAGCATCGTGGTGGCCATGTACACCTGGAACGGGGGTAACTCGTTCACGCAGGTTCTGGTTGGCGCCTCGGCCGGGACCGCAGATGATCAGGTGCAGGCCGCGGGGCAGGATGTCGCCGAATTCGAGCAGAAGATGAAATCGATCGGCTGGCTCTAGCCAGAGGTCGCGAGCACGGCTGGCGGTCGCGGGATCCGGTTCCTATAGTCGGCTGCCATGGAAGCGACGCGAGGGCCCTGGATCGACGTGCATGCCCATCCCGGGCGCTGCTTCCTGGCCGGGCTGGCGCGCACTGACCCGCTGGCCGCGTCGCTGGGCGGCGAGGATGCGGCAGCAGCCCTGTCCGCTGCGCAGGAAGCGGGACTGACCGCGGTCACGCTCTCGACCGTCGCCGACCTCCGGGTGCTGGCACCGGACCCGGTCAGGGGACTGTCCGCGAGCCGACAGTTCCGGCCGGGCGAGGCTTACCGCGATCACCGGCGGCAGCTGGACGGGATCAGCGAGGTCATCGCCGCGGCGGGCGCGCGGCTGGCCAGGACCGCAGCCGACGTGGCGGCCGCGCAGGCCGACGGCAGGACCGGTGTCCTGATCGCCTGCGAGGGCGGCGACTTTCTCGAGGGCAGCCTTGAGCCGCTGGCAGAGGCGCGCGCCGCCGGGATGTCCTCGCTTGCGCTGGTGCACTACCGCGTGAACGAGATCGGCGACGTGCAGACGGAGGACCCACTGCACCACGGGCTGACCGACTTCGGCCGCCAGGTCGTGGCCGAATGCAACCGCCTCGGCGTGATCGTCGACTGCGCGCACGCGACGTTCGCGACCACGCTCGACGTCCTGGCGGAATCGGATCAGCCGGTCATCATCTCGCACAGTCACCTCGACCACGCCGACCGGCACCATCCCCGGCTGCTGAGCAGCGAGCACGCCCGGGCGGTCGCCTCCGCCGGCGGCCTGATCGGCGCCTGGCCGTCCGGAGTCACCAGCAGCAGCCTGGAGGACTTCGCTGCTGAGATCGTGCGGCTGGCTGAGCTCGTCGGCCCCGACCACGTCGGAATCGGGACCGACCTGGACGCTAACTACAAGCCTGTCCTGCGCAGCTACGCCGACTACGCGACGCTGCCGCGGCTGCTGGCATCGCGCGGCGTGAGTGGTACCGACATCGACAAGATCATGGGCGGGAACGCACTCACCCTCCTCCGCCGCGTCTCCGGCTAGCGCGGCCGTGGGAGCATCAACTACCGTCCATGACGCCGCAGATGCGATGCCGCCGGCAGAAGAGGAACCCATGCGCCACCAAGCATTCCCGCCCGCCGGTCCCGCCAGCAGCTGCTTCCGGGCGCCTGCCCGATGAGCGCCGTCACGCCCCGCACGGCCAGGCGGATCTTCCGCGTCGCCGAGCCCATCCACGGGATGATCTACTTCACCCCGCACGGCGCGGATGCCTACGGCGCGGTCGGCATTACCCATCAGCGCATGACCTACTTCGCCTCGCGGTCGGCGGCGCTCGGCCCGGTGCCGGCCGAGGTGGTGATCGCGACGTTCTTCAACTTCAGCCCCGCGATCATCCGGCAGGTCATCCCGGCGGCCTGGGCCATCGCGTCACCCGCTCAGGTGCTGGCGGCCCGGCTGGATGCGGTCGACCGGTCGCTGCGGCAGGCCTGGGGCGCCGATGCGACCGGCCCGCAGGTACGGGAGGCCGCCGACCTCGCCCGCCGGGCGGCTGAGCGAGCCTGCACGCGTCCGCAGGGCCGCCCCTTGTTCGCCGGGCACGCGTCCCTGCCGTGGCCCGCTGAGCCGCATCTGGTGCTGTGGCACGCGCAGACACTGCTGCGCGAGTACCGCGGCGACGGCCACGTCGCGCTGCTGTTCACCGGCGGGCTCGACGGCCTCGGCGCGCTGATCACGCACGCTGCGACGGGCGCCATCCCGGCCGGGGCGCTGCGCGCGACCAGGGCCTGGACCGAGCCGGAGTGGGCGGCGGGAGCCGAGCGCCTGCGCGCCGAGGGCTGGCTCGCGGACGGTCCCGGTCTCGTCCTCACCGAGAACGGAGCGCGCCGCCGGCAGTCCATCGAGGACGGCACCGACGAACTGGCCGTGTACCCGTACGAGGCGATCGGCGAGGACGGCTGCGCGCGCCTCCGCGACCTCGCGGCCCCCCTGTCAGCAGCGGTCATGGCAGCGGACCTCGGGTTCCCGGCCGCCCTGACCGCCCGGTACACCGACGCCCCTTAACCCGGCGGCCGCAGCCCGGCCAGCCGCGGCGGGAGAAATCTACACTGAATGTATACGCTCAGTGTCTAGAGCGCGTACGCTGCTGCCGTGACCGTTCCCCTCACGCTCCTTGGCCTGCTCGAGCGAGAGCCGAGCCACGGGTATGACCTCAAGCGCGACTATGACACCTACTTCGGCAGGGACAAGCCGCTGCCGTTCGGTCAGGTGTATGCGACCCTCGGGCGGCTCGCCCGGGACGGCAAGGTCGCGCCGGGCGACGCGGAGCCGGGCGCCGGGCCCGACCGCAAGCGCTACGCCATTACCGAGCAGGGTGCCAGCGAGTTCGACGCGTGGCTGAGCCAGCCGGTCGAGCCCGAGCCTCACCTGCAGACGGTGCTGTTCTCCAAGGTCGTGCTCGCGCTCATGCTCGGGCGTCCGGCCGAGGCCTACCTCGACACTCAGCGCGCCGCGCACATGCAGCGCATGCGGGAGCTGACCAGGGTCAAGCAGGACGGCGGCCTGATGGACAGGCTGCTGGCCGATCACGGGCTCTTCCACCTCGATGCCGATCTCCGGTGGATCGACGTGACCTCAGCCAGGCTGGGCGCGCTGGCGGAAATGGTGCGTGCGTCATGACGTCTGTCGATGCCGCGCTGGTGAAAGGCGCCCGCACCGTGATCGAGGCGCGGGAGGTGTACTGGTCGTTCGGCCGCACCCCGGCTCTCACCGGCGCGAGCCTGGCGGTGGCACCGGGCGAGATCGTGGCGGTGATGGGTCCGAGCGGGTCGGGGAAGTCGACGCTGCTGTACTGCCTGGCCGGCATCCTAGCGCCGCCTCGCGGTGAGGTCTGGCTCGATGGCGAGCGGCTGGACACGCTAACCGACAGCAGGCGCTCGGAACTGCGCCGCTCGGAATTCGGCTTCGTGTTCCAGTTCGGCCAGCTGGTACCAGAGCTGACGGTCGCCGACAACATCGCGCTTCCGCTCCTGCTCGGCCGGGTCAGGCGGAAGGCCGCGTACGCCAGGGCCGCCGCGTGGCTGCCCCGCCTTGGCCTGGACGGGCTGGACGGCCGGCGGACCGGGGAACTCTCCGGGGGCCAGGCTCAGCGAGTGGCCGTGGCGCGGGCGCTGGTCGCTCAGCCCAAGGTCGTATTCGCCGATGAGCCAACCGGGTCACTGGACACGCTGACCGGCGAGCTGGTCATGGAACTGCTCGTCGGCCTCGCGCGCGAGGAGCAGACGACCGTCGTGCTGGTGACGCACGACTCGCGTGTCGCCGCGTATGCCGACCGCCAGGTTGTCGTCCGCGACGGCAAGGTGGTCAGCCAGTCCGAGGTCGAGCTCGAGGCGGGCCGGTAATGTACCGGCTGGGCCTGCGTCTGACCCTGCGCAGCGGCAGAGAGCCATTCGTCCGGCTGCTTGTCACGGCCGCCGCGGTGGCAGTCGGGGTCGCGATCATGCTGGCCGTGCTGGCGGATTTCCACGCGTTCGAGGTCACGAACAACCGGCCGTCCTGGGAGACCACCCGGGGACAGCCCGTGGCCGCCGATCATGCGCCAGCGGTGCGCTCCGAGCTGTGGAACTACAGCAACGACATCTACGCGGGCCAGACCATCGAGCGACTTGATGTTGCCAGTCTCGGGCCGGGAGCGCCGGTGCCGCCCGGCATCAGCGTGCTGCCAGCCAGCGGCCAGTACTGCGCCTCACCTGCGCTGGCGGCGCTGATCCGCACGGTGCCGCGCGACGAGCTCGGCGACCGGTTCGGGGCCAGGCTGGCCGGCATTATCGGGCGGCGGGCGCTGACCGGCCCGGATGAGCTAGTGATCTACATCGGCTATGCGCCCTTGAAGCTCGCGGGGCTCCCGGCCACGATGGTCGTCGACCGGATCAACGCCGCGCCGGGGCGGCAGGTCTGGTCGAGCTACTTCCGGGACGCCTTCATCGGCGGCGCCCTCGCCTTCCTGTTCCCGATTCTGATCCTGGTCGGCACGGCCACGCGGCTCGCCGCCGCCCGGCGCGAGGAGCGCTATGCGG
>Ga0302325_10028147_pt1 | contig 11633 bp, 10 predicted proteins | sample Palsa_T0_2_FD_201948 | JGI IMG/M metagenome (GOLD analysis project Ga0302325, IMG submission 201948) | Peat permafrost microbial communities from Stordalen Mire near Abisko, Sweden - Palsa_T0_2 | ecosystem: Environmental > Terrestrial > Soil > Palsa > Peat permafrost | place: Sweden: Abisko... | reverse complement strand
TTCTCATGGACGTATCCGATACGGGCTCGGTCCGCGCCGGACTGGCGGGCATCGACGGATCGATCGACGCGGTGGTCATGAACGCCGGTGGAATGGGCGGCAAGACGCCCATGGCCTTGACCGCCGACGGGGCCACTTACATGTTCGCGCAGAACGTTCTTGGCCACGTTGTCCTCCTCGAGGCGCTGCTGGCCGAGAACCGACTTGGCGAGGTGGCGGTCTTCGCCGGAAGCGAGGCAGCCAGGGGAATCCCGAAAATGGGGTTCAAGCGGCCGTCGTTTGACTCAAACTCCGCCGACGAGCTCGCCACAGTCATCGACGGCAGCTACTTCGCCGGCGGCAAACCTGACGTCAATTTGGCCTATGGGCAGGCCAAGCTGATCGGCATCCTATGGATGGCCTACCTGGCCCGCCAACACGCCGACCGTCGATTCATCTCCGTGAGCCCCGGCACCACCGGCACCCAAGCACCCAATGACCTCGCATTGCCGCTGCGCATAGCCGCCAAGTACGTCATGCCCCGCCTGGGCATCGCCCACAAGCTTGACGTGGGCGCGAAGCGACTGGTCGACGGCGTCACCGACCCGACCCTGTCCAGCGGCGTGTTCTACGCCAGCGCGGGGGAAGTCCTCAAGGGTCCCGTGGTCGACCAAGCAGACATCTTCCCCGACCTGGCCAACCCGTCGTTTCAGGACCACGCCAACGAGGCCATCCACCGCTTTATCACTTAAAAGCCATTGGATCTAGATGTCTTCGCCGAACTGCTCCGGCGCTTGTCTCAAAACTCGTCGAATACAGGCGAGCGGGTCGGGATGCTCGTCGACAAGGCAACCTCGGTCGCTGTGGCGGCGTTGGCGGCCGAGCTCGGCGTCGATCTGGGACGGGCTGATGTCATCGGCGTAAATCTGACCTGCTCGGTAGACCGAGACCCGGGGGTCCTCCGAGCGAGAGTTCTGCGGCTCGAGCCCAAGACGGGGCTCAGTAACGAGTTGACTCGATACGGGCAAGCACTCGCCGAGGTGGAGGTGCAGATCGACGTCGATTCGCAGCCGCGAGGTGCTGTGGTCCTCACTATCGAGATTGGCAGCGAGCCGGCGTGAGCCTCGGCAGCGCTGCCGACCCAGCGCCACCCAGCTCGGCGGCCTCGCTCGGAAGAGCCTCCCAGAAGGAACCCATCAAAGTCAGGAGAACGACAGGACCGCCCTGTCGGGCTCATGTAACGGTGCGCCTTCGGCGCTTGACAGGGACGTCAGCACACTACGTCTCTAGACCGCTTCGCTCCAAAACCACGGGTCCTTCGACCCTGGTGAATTACGTCATAGATAGCCCTGAGATTCTCACGCACCTTCGGTGCTGAACTACAACGTTACGGCCCTTCGGGCAGACCCTGCAAAAGCAAGTTAGGGCCCTTCGGGCCTGACCGGTGCCTGCTGGCGCAGTCACCTTCTCAAAAGCGCAAACTACACGCACCGAAGGAGCTAAAAATAAAGATAATTACAGGGAGTTACAGAGAATTACGGTGAGTGTTTGACTTAGCGCTCTTTCCCTTGTCGTCCAAAAGAGCCGGCGCTACGTTCGGTGAATGCAGACGACTCACAAGGTCCCGGGGAGCTCCGCCGTGAGGTTCGCCAAATACCTTCTCTCCGAAGCCGCGCGGGGTGATCACTACTACACCCACGACGGGGACAACGACGCCCCGACCCAGTGGCACGGTCCAGAGAAGCTACTGCGCTCCTTCGGGATCGACTCGGAGAAGCCCGTCGAGTTGAGGCACCTCGGACCACTGATGCAGGGCTTCAGCCCCGTTACCGGGAAGCCGATCCGACCCGCTGGATCTGACGGCACCAGGACCGCCGGTATCAACCTGTGCTACGCCCCGCCGAAGGAAGTCTCCGCGCTGTGGGCGACCGCCGACCCCTACCGGCGTGCCCAGATCGAGGCCGCTCACCGCAAGGCCGTGAAGAGCACCGTGCAGCGGATCGAGAAAGAGGTTGCGATGGTGCGCCGCAAAGTCGGTCGCACCACCCACTTTGAAAAGGCCAAAGGGCTGCTCGCCACCGAGGTCGTCCATACCACCAGCCGCTTGGGCAAGGACCAAGACGAGCACGGGATCCCCGATCCGCAGTTGCACTCCCACATCATGCTGCTCGCGGCCGAACGCAAGGACGGTGTGATCGCGGCAATCGAAAGCAAGCAGCTCTATCGGAGCGCCCGGGAGAACGGCGCGTGGTACAGGGCGCAGCTGGCCGCGAACCTTCAGGAGCTGGGGATTGGCATCGAACGCCACCAGGGAAACGGCGAGCGCTACTTCGGCGTGAAGGGCGTCTCGAAGGATTTGGCCGAGCACTGGTCAAAACGCGGCAAGGACATCGATCAAGCCGCCAATACCTTCCGTCGCCGCTACGGGCGCGAGCCCGGGCCCGGCGAGCTCGACGCCATCACCCTCTCCACCCGCGGGTCCAAGACCGCCGCGTCCCCGGAGACGGTCAACGCCGCGTGGCGTGCGCTCGGTGAGGAGCACGGACTGACCCGCAAACGCTCCGAGGAAGCGTTCCACGACTGGGGGCTCCGCGACGACCCCGACGTTGACCTGGCCAAGGAACTGCTCGCGAACGTCACCAGGGAATCGTCGATGATCAACCGCCACGAACTCCAAGCGAAGGCCTACGAGCTGTCCGCCGGGGTGTGCCGGCCCGAGGAGGCGGACCGCCTGATCGTCGAGTTGCAGCGCTCCGGTGAGCTGCTCGAGCTGGAGGACGGCACCTACACGACCAGGCGACTCCGCGAACTCGAGCGGGAGACGATCACGGCCGCTGAGCGGCGCGCCGACGCGACGGTCTCGCCCGTCACTGATCACAACCTGCAGGAAGCACGCCTGCGGAAGGACCGCGAGCTGAAGGGCTCCCTCAGTCAGGAGCAGCGCGAGGCACTGAAGACGGTCACCGGGCCCGGCGGCGTAGTGATCCTCATCGGCCAGGCCGGTACGGGGAAGGGAGTCGTGCTCTCAGCCGCCACGAACGCCTGGCAGAAAGAAGGCTATGAGGTGATCGGCACCGCCGTCCCGGGCGCTACCGCGATGCGCCTACAGGCCGACACGAAGTCCGACCAGGGAGTCACCGCGGACTCGCTGATCACGAGCTTCGAGCACGGGCACCTGAAGCTCGATCCCAACACGGTGATCGTGCTCGACGAGGCGGGGATGCTCGACAGCGAGCGACTATCCAAGCTCGTCAGGCTCGCGGACGAGTACGACGTCAAGTTGGTCCTTGCCGGTGACGCGGCGCAGCTGTCCTCGATCGGACCGGGGGGTCTCTTCAAGTGGTTGGAGCGCAAGGTCCCGACCGCGGAGCTCACCGAGGTGCACCGTGCGCACCATGAGTGGGAGCGCGAAGCTTGGTCGGAGGTCAGAGAAGGCGAACCCGGATTGGCGCTCGCACGCTACCGCGCTCACGATCGTCTGCACGTCTATGACACCCGTGCCGAGGCGACCCAGGCGATGGTGGCGAGCTGGGATCAGGCCCGTCAGGGTCTCCCAGCGGATCAGACCGTGATGATCACCGACAGCTCGAACGAAGAGCGCGACGCGATGAACGCCCTCGCTCAGGACCGGCGAGCGCAAGCGGGCGAGCTTGGCGACCACCGTGTTGAGCTGCCGGACAAGCCCTACGGCCTTGCGGCGGGTGACGAGGTGATCTTCACCGACAAATTCAAGATCAAACGGTGGGACCGCGTCGAGAACGGGATCACCGGGACGGTCATCCACGCCAGCAGCAACGAGGACAAGGTCACGATCCGCACCCGCGAGACCAAGCCACGCGACGTTGAGGTCGACACCGAGAAGTTCTCTGACATCTCGCTCGCCTACGCAGTGCACATCCGCAAGGGCCAGGGCCTCACCACCGAGACCTCGGGCATCCTCGCCGGCGGCTGGCAGACAGACAAGGAGCACATGTACGTGTCGCTCAGCCGCGCCCGCGAGCGCACCGACATCTACATCAGCCGCGAGGACCTCGGCGAGCAAGGCATGGACACAGGCGCAATCGAACGACTCGGAGAACGCATGGCACGCAGCCGCGCACAAGAAGCCACCATCACCAAAGACGTCGCGGAGCAGACCGCCGAACCCGAGCGGACCCCAGAGCCCGAGCGGACCCCGCAGCTCGAACGGACGGCAGAGCAGCCCACGCACATCGAGCCCGACACGCTAGCCACGCCCGAGCCGAGCACTGAGCGACCCGCACAGATCGAGCCCACCGCACAAGCCTTCCCGGAGCAGACCGTCGACCCCGCCGAGCCCGAGCGCTCAGCTGATCCGTCACAGCAACACGAGCCCTCGACCCAGACCGCAGAGCAACGCGAGCTTGACCGCTCCATAGAGGCCTCACAGCAACACGAGCCCCCAGCCCAGGAAGTCCAGCCGACAGTCCAGCCGTCCACCGAGACCGCGACGCCCTCCAACACCACCCAGGGAACCGAGAGCGAGATCGACGAGGTACTCAAGGCACGTCGAGCACGCCAGTTCGACTGGCAACGCCCGATCGACGTGGACCGAAGCGGCGATGTCAACGAACAGGCACGGGAAGTCGAGGCGATCGAGCACCTCGCCGAGCAACTACGCCGTGAGGGAGCCAGCGAGGCAACGATCACCCAACAGATCGCGAAGCAGACCGCCGGGCGAGAAGCAGACCTGGAGCGCAACACCCAAGCTCAGCGCGAACACGAGCGCTACATCGACAAGGTCCTCGAGCAGCAGCGACAGCGGCTACTCGACTCTGAGCAACCTCGCGCGATCGATCGCGAGCAGGACGCCGATCGCGAGCACAACCGCGACCGGCCGGCAGACGAGCGAGCGGCCCCGATCACCGAACCAGAGCCCGACCGGGACCCCTACATCGAAGAGGCCATCCAGGAAGCACGGGAGGGCCAACAAGACCACGAGCCCCAACGCGAGCCCGCCCGCCTCGAGCCCAACGAACCCTCCACCGAGCAAGCCGAGGAGAACGGCCGCGACCCCTTCATCGAGCAGGCGATCCAGGAAGCGCGAGAGCGCCAGGAGTCCTGGGAGCGAGGCATCGACCCCGACCGCGACAACGACCGCGGGTTCGGGATCGAGTAGGCGAGCCTAGCTCGTGGTTCGCCTTCCCGTGGAGCACCTTCCATCGTCTGTGCGGGTGCAAACGCAGGAAAGGCACCATGATGTTGTCAGCCCTGAACTGCTGGCTGACAACTACTTCCATTATGGGCTGGCCGGAGGGATCAAGGTCGCGGCGTCAAGTCCTTCGATCCACTCCAGGCGCTTGTGGTTCTACCTTGACACCGCTCATTGGTGACCTTCAGCGCGATCAACAGCCTCGTTACCGCGGCTGCGCCGCAGAATCGCGCCCCACTCGCTTCGCGACTCCCCCTGGGCTTCAGGCCCGACCCGGCGCGGGTGCCAGCTCCAGATGCCATGAAGCCGCGACATCGACCAGCTGGGGAGGCGCCGGATCCGTGAGCATTACCGTCGAGCCGTCGTGGTGCAGCTCGCCACGTCCCTCGAACACGGCGAGGCATGGATTGCCGTCCAGGTGTGAGGGGAAGCGGATCGCGGCGACTCCCTCGTCGTGAAGGTCTGCGGCAATCGTCTGGGTGACGAGCCGTCGGCGGGTGGTGATCTCGTGTAGGTCGAGGTGATGCATGTCGTGCTCGAGCAAGAGCTCGGCGTGGCGTTCCTCGATGCTCCGGCGCTGGGCGATGTCGGTCAGGTCGTAGATCGGGCCGTCCAGCGTCAAGCGCAGGTGCGCGAGGACGTGTTCGCGACGCCACGCAGCAGTGATCGGCCAGGCGGGCAGCTCATCGGGAGCCCCGGCCCCCATCTCGCGTTGAAAGAAGCTGATTGTGGAGAGCTTGGGGCGGAAGTCCGCGAGCGTCTCGCGCAGACACGTCTCGGCCAGCTCGGCGATGTAGACGGTGCGGAAGCGGCGGCGCAGGTCGTCGAAGCGGTGGCTGTATTCGCAGATGTCCAGGGGGACAAAGCCGAGCGGGTCCCCGGTGTGTCCGACCCGCCAGTAGGAGCGGTGCGCTGGATCCTCGCTCACTCCTGGAAGCTTGCCAGCTGGCGAGCCGCGCGGATCACCGCCGTGAACTGCTCGGGCTGCTCAGCTGTGCGCAGCACCTCGATCGGGGCCTCGTCGTCCAGTCGGGTGTTCGTCCCAAACAGCCATGCCTTGGCGGTTTCGGCGTCGTAGGCGTCGCTGATCATGCGCACGACCTTGTAGCCGTGGCGCAACCGTTGCGCGACTGCGGCACGAGGCTCAGGACCATCCGCGCGTGCGTAGCGGCCGATCTGCTTCACGTCCGACAGACCCGTCAGAAAGGCGGTCATCCGCTGACCGAGCTTGTCCTGCAGGTAGGTAGCGATCTCGCCCACGGGGAGGGTGCTCGCTTCGCGGTCCAACACGTCTGATTGGGGTGCGGTCAACACGGTCATCCAGGCCTCCTATCGGCGAGAGGAAAGCTTTTCATGACAACCTTACCACAAACAACACTACAAAACCCCCCTAGGCTCATGGCGCGCCAGGTGCGAATGATGGGCTCGGTGGAGGGGTCAGCGTCGTCGCGTCAAGGCCGTCCGTTACCCCGCGGGCGGCGCTGTGGGCCAGCCTTGAGCCGGCTCAGCGCTACTCTGAGCGAGTCGGTCCTGGGGCCATAGCTCAGTTGGGAGAGCGCCGCCTTTGCAAGGCGGAGGTCGCCGGTTCGAACCCGGCTGGCTCCATTGAGAAGCGTCTGCAGCGGCTGGTCGATCGCTGTGCATTAGCCCGTCACCAATGCAGGCGGAGCACCCTTTGTAGCCGCCTCGCAGACTTGCCCTAGCCAAGCGGCGGGTGCGATGGCACCGCTGAGGAAGTGGACCTGCGCGAACAGGAACGCGTGGGGGTGGGGTGGGTTCTCGAACTCGTAGTCGTCTTTGTCGGGCTGGCCGGCGAGGTGGCGGAAGAGGGCTTGGATCTCGCCGTTGGTCAGCCAGCGCTCGCGGTCCTCGGCACCGGTGTGCAGGTATGCAAGCCGTCTGCGGATGACGAGTGTCCAGATCTCGTCCTTGTCCTTGGACAGCGCTAGGTACAGAGCAGCGGGGTAGCTGATGCTCTCTCCAGCGGCGAGCTGCGCGCTGTTGATCTCCCAAATCTCGAGAGCGCCATAGATCGCGCGCGCCCACTCATGGGCATCCTCGTCCGCGTGGCTACCCCAGGGCAGCAGCGCGCTCTCTGAGGAGCGGCCGTGCTGCTCGATGTCGGGATAGAGCGACCCTGATTGCTGCAGACGCGCCGCGTGCTCGTAACCGCGATCGTGGTCATTGTCGAACGCGCACAGCCAGAGCAGACCGCGTGGCCTGTCGTGCCAGCGAACGCCGCGACCACTGCCGAAGTGATAGGTGAACGTGTCGGGCCGCTCGGCAGCGGCAAACGGCTCGGTCCCAGAGGCGCGCTGATCCTGCTGTTCGAGGAACTTGATGATCGCGCCCCGGGCAGTCGTGAGCGCGGGGGCATCCTCGCGCCAACAGCGGCTGGTCAACCAACGTTCGAGCACACCGGGAAGATACGCGGTGCACGACCTGCGGGACCTGTGTCGGCTTTCTAGGCGGCGTGCTGTTTGGCGCGCTTGCGCAGGCGCTGCTTAGCCGCTCCGGGCTTCGGCGCGTGATGGCCGCTTGCGAGCGCTTTCTCGATCGCGCCTGTTAGTCGCGCGACGGTGTCGCCGACATCCTCAGGTGTGGTGTGCGCGAGCTCGCGGGCCTCTCCCAGCACGCTCTCGTAGCCGAGGGAGCGGATCTGCAGATAGGCGGCAAGGGCGTCCTCGACGATCGCGCCCTCTGTACGGTCCTCGAAAGCAGCGACGAGTCGTAGGAGACGCTGGGCGTCCTCGGTGATACGGATGCTCTTGGTGGTTCGCTCAGCCATGGTGCTAGTTCCCATCCGATTGCTTGCTTACATTGTTACATAACTCATCGGACGAAACAAGTCCCGGTCTTGAGCCGCCCGTCGGCCCGGCTCAGCGTCAAGGCGCGGGCGGGAGGCGCTCCTAAGCTCCTGCGGCTGGCGCCGTGACGCCGGCGCGGGCTACGATCGCCTCGGCCGCGTCGGTGCCGATCGCCTCGCGCATCTCCTGGATCAGCGCTGAGAGCTTGTCCTCCACCGGTCCGGTGGCACGCATGGCTTGCTCCGCGAACCATGCACCGATGTCCTGCTCGATGGCGGCGATCAGGGACTCGGCGACACCTGAGCGCTCAGCGATGCCCATTACTTCATCGGCTACCTTCGCGACATCGGCGCCGTACCCGACGGCGAGTTCGAGTAGCGCCGCCGGCGCGATCTTCCGCGCGCGTCCCCCGAGTTGGTGCTTTGGGATCTTGCGCGCGTCCATTGCGCGTGAGAGAGCCGAGAGAGATAGCCCGAGCATCTGTGCGGCCTGGCTCAGCGACGGCCATGCCCGCAGGCACTCCCGCGAAGGCACACCGGCGTCAACGGAAGCGGCGAACGTGGACCTCGCAGAAACAGCCATGACACAATCATGGCAAGAAACGCAAGATACGCAAGTAGAGGTAGCGAGAGAGGCGCCGTCCCAAGCGCGCGAGACGCCGGAACTCTCACTGAGGTGGCAGCGCCAAATCGACGTTTGATTGGGACGGAAGGTCGATCTGCCGTCCCAATCACCCTTAAACTGCCCGCAAATTGCGGCTATTTTCGGCGTCTGATTTCGTCGTCCCCTAGAGGTAAATGTCCTCCAAATCGACGTCTTTCCAGATGTCCTCGTCCTCAATTTGCAAGCAGGAGGTCACCGGTTCGATCCCGGTAGGCTCCATTCACGAAGTGCCTGCATATGGGCTGGTTATGTGGACGAAGGATCGCCGGGCATTGGCGGTGGTCAATAGGGTGGTGTCGTGGTTGGCCACTATCAGAGCTTCTTCAGCGCAAGCGCAGGCGCGTCCGCTGCGATCTTGGGGTTGCTCGTCGTCGCCGTGTCGGTCGTCAACGCGGATGACGAGAACCCCACAACTCGGGAGTTGCGAACTGTGTTGGCCGGGAGCGCGTTTGTCGTCCTGGTGGATATCTTCTTCGTCTCGATCGTGGCGCTGACCGGGGGTGCAGTCGTCTTCGGGCTATCAAGCATCGCGATGGCGGCCGTCGGTCTGCTGACCACCAGGCTGCTGATACCGAGGGCGAAGCGGGCTGGAAACTTTGCCTCCAAGTCTCGAAACAGAAACCTGAATATTGCCTTCGCGTCAACCTCGGTTGTGGGTTACTCGGTGCAGCTTGGCCTCGGCGTGGCACTCCTCACGGACACCCACAGTGCCGCACTGCAACGTGCTTTGGTCCTCGTCATTGTGGTTTTTTATGGCAGCGCTCTTGGCCGGGCATGGGAGGTCACCGGGATAACCCGGCGGGGATAAGAAGAAACCCGCCGGCTCAAGGGCGACCGTGCCGGCTCCTACAGCATCCGCGTCAATCAGCAGTGGCGCCTCTGCTTCAGCTGGACAGCGGCGGGACCCGAGCTCCAGTGCCATTCGGCACGTGGGATCTCTGTGCTGGCCCCCGATCGCTGTTCGGCGAGATGCTGGCGGATGATCAATTAGCCTCCGGCGTAGGCCGAGCACACGTGCAGGGTGCTCAGCCGATTGGCGCCAGCGAGTTGCCCGGCGCGATGCTCGAGCAGTTCTGCGGTGCCGGCAGCCCGGCGAAACGTGCGGCGAGCCAGGAGTTGGCCTCCGGCAGCCACACAGTCGCACTCGGCACGTGACTGAGATGTTCGTATTCCTCGTACTGCACGGAGACGCCGCGGCTGCAGTACTCGCGCGCGAGGCTGCGCACATCGCCCGCGATCATCACGCCGTCGCCGGGACCGATGCCTTCCTTGTTGCCCGAGGTTCCTTCGAGTTCGCCGCCGTTGCCCTGGCCGATGAACATCGGCATGCTGGGCGTGCCACGACTGCCCATGATCAGTTGGTTCGACACTTCGACGTAGACGGGCACGCTGTCGGGTGTCGGGTATTCGGGCTTGGCAAGCTGCGCCCAGGTGAGCCCCGGGTACTCGCCGAGGACTTCGCCGATCGATGCGCGCTGGAGCTTGTTGTAGAGCTGTAGCCCGTATTCGTTCAGGTACGGCGTCAGGTTGACGTGGAAGGCTCGTGAGATTCCGATCACCCCCATCGGAATCACGCCAGCCCAGAGGGCGCTGCCTTCGACGTAGTGCAGGTTATGCGCGGGATCGACAAGCACGCCGCCCATCGCCGCGCCGACGATGCGCGAGCTGATGTCGGGCGCGTACGTGGCAGCCAGCTCAGCCGCCCAGCCGGTCGCGATCGCGCCGCCGGAGTAGCCGATCAGGCCGATCTTCTTGGCGCCCGCCAGGTCCGTCGCCGGCGAGCGCAGCGCCGCTCGCAGCGAGTCGAGCGTGTTCATCCCGTACTCCGGGCCCGCCGAGAAGTCGGCCGTCTCGCCCTCGGTGTCGGGCACCACGACCGTCTCGCCCGCCAGCAGCGCCGGCGCGATCAACCCCGACTCCGCAGTCGGGATCGAGCCGCCGAACGTGACGCCACCGGAGATCGCATAGGACGGATCGGCTTCGGGGCTCAGCGAGTCGTAGAAGGACTGATATGAGACCACCGTCGGTGATCCCAGTCGCAGCGGCGGCTCGAGCACCGACGTCACGTTGACCGTCGGCGCGCCGGTCTCTCCGGTGGAGCGGTACAGCAGCTGCACCGCCGTCACCGGCAGCGGCACGCCCGCGACGTGATAAGAGAGCATGCGCGTCTTCAGCACAGTGCCTGGGACGATGTTCACCAAAGGCGTGGAGCCTTCGTAGGAGTAGAAGGGATCCTGTTCAGGTGGCGCCGCCGCGCCCGCTGCCGGCGCCATCAGCGCGATGAAGATCACGAGCAGGCCGATCGCGAGAAAACCCGCTCCCAATTTCATCCCCGGCCCGATCACAAGACGCATCAGATCCACCTCTACCCAGTTGACCCGCCCGCTAATCGCAGCTGCGGCTGCCAAGCATCAGAAGGACATCTTCTCCACGCAGACGCTCCAGCGCTACGGTACGCCCCGTGCGAGTAGCGACCTGGAATGTGAACTCGGTCAAGCAGCGGATGCCGCGGCTGCTGTCCTGGCTCGAGCAGCGCCAGCCGGACGTCGTCTGCCTGCAGGAGACGAAGCTCGTCGACGACGCATTCCACCAACTGCTCGGTGAAGAGCTCGCCAACCGTGGTTACTCCGTTGCCCTCCATGGCGAGGCGCAGTGGAACGGAGTGGCGATCCTCTCCCGGGTAGGTCTCGAGGAAATCGTCCTCGGAATCCCCGGTGGGCCGGGCTTCCCACATCCGGAGGCGCGTGCGGTGTCCGCGACCTGCGGCGGCGTCCGCATCCACTCCGTATACGTACCGAACGGCCGCGAGCCAGATTCCGAGCACTACCGCTACAAGCTGGCCTGGCTGGCCGCTCTGCGAGAGGTGGTTCGTGATGGGCCGCGGGAGGCGATCGTTTGCGGCGACATGAACATCGCGCCGACCGACGCGGACGTGTTCGACCCGGACGCCTACATCGGCCAGACCCACGTCACGCCGCCGGAGCGAGCGGCGCTCGCCGAGCTGGAGGCGCTTG
>Ga0302325_10028146_pt1 | contig 11633 bp, 11 predicted proteins | sample Palsa_T0_2_FD_201948 | JGI IMG/M metagenome (GOLD analysis project Ga0302325, IMG submission 201948) | Peat permafrost microbial communities from Stordalen Mire near Abisko, Sweden - Palsa_T0_2 | ecosystem: Environmental > Terrestrial > Soil > Palsa > Peat permafrost | place: Sweden: Abisko... | reverse complement strand
CCTGCCACATGCTGCTGGCCCCCATGGAGCCCGGATGCCAGCGAACAAGCCGCTCGTGATCGTCACGCGCAAGCTTCCCGATGCGATCGAAACACGCATGCGGGAACTGTTCGACACGCGCCTGAACGTGGAGGACAAGCCGCTTTCCCAGGCCGAACTCGTCGAGGCGATCCAGAAGGCCGATGTGCTGGTACCGACCGTCACGGACCGCATCGATTCCAAGGTGCTGGTGCGTGCCGGCCCCAATCTGAAGCTTATCGCGAATTTCGGAAACGGCGTCGACAATATCGACGTGAAGACGGCGCTCGAGCGCGGCATCACCGTCACCAACACGCCCGGCGTGCTGACGGAAGACACCGCCGACATGACGATGGCATTGATCCTTGCTGTGCCGCGCCGGCTCGTCGAAGGCGTGGACGAACTCAAGGCCGAGCATTTCAAGGGCTGGTCTCCCTCCTGGATGCTGGGCCACCGCATCTGGGGCAAGCGCATCGGCATCGTCGGCATGGGCCGTATCGGCCAGGCCGTCGCGCGGCGCGCCAAGGCGTTCGGACTGCAAATCCATTATCACAATCGCAAGCCGGTTCATTCGCATATCGAGCATGAGCTCGAAGCCACCTATTGGGAGAGCCTCGACCAGATGCTGGCGCGGATGGACATCGTGTCCGTCAACTGCCCGCACACGCCGGCCACCTATCATCTGTTGTCGGCGCGGCGCCTCAAGCTGATGAAACCGTCGGCCTATATTGTGAACACCGCGCGCGGCGAAGTAATCGACGAGAATGCGCTCGCCCGCATGCTGGAAACCGGCGCGCTTGCGGGCGCGGGTCTCGACGTGTTCGAGCACGAGCCTGCAGTCAATCCGAAGCTGCTCAAGCTGCGCAATGTCGTGCTGTTGCCGCATATGGGTTCGGCGACGCTGGAAGGCCGCATCGACATGGGCGAGAAGGTCATCGTCAACATCAAGACCTTCGCCGACGGCCACAAACCGCCGGATCGTGTTATCCCGGCGATGCTGTAATTGTTCTGCCGGCCCCCACCCTAACCCTCCCCCTTGTGGGGAGGGTTAGGGTGGGGGGCTCGACGCGCATCAGATTTCGCCATCGAATGAGTTTGCATCTGCGCCCAATCGAAAGCATTTTTCGCGAAATTTTTTGTAGGGCAAAAGACTCAATAAAATCAGACATTTGAACTTCTAGATCAGGGCTTTTTCGCCCTGCGAATTTCCGTGCGTTCGAGCCCGTATGATCTACGCGCGGCGAACGCGCAAAAAAAATCTCACCTGTTATTTCCCGGAATCTCCAACCAAACCAGGACCTTGGAAAAATCATAACAGGCAATAACAGGCGCCTGTTTTCTGCCATTTGCCGCCTGTTCTTGCGTGTATTCGCTCGCAAATGCGCCCACGCAATCGCCCGCCGCGGGAGCCGCGCAAACGCCGCCGACCGCGCGGGCCGCGCAGCGCGTTCCGTTTTCCGATACGTCCCGATGCCGGCCCGTCTCTGTTCCAATCGCGCGTTCCTTCGGGGGGAAAACACCCAACATGGCGAGGCAAACGCACGCGCGCAATCGCAGGAAACGTCGATTCGAAAAAGTTTTTGAACAAACATCGAATCTTTGCCGCGAGTCTTCGGCGAATGTTTTTTCGCATCAGGCGGTTAGGAAGAGCGCGATTTTTCCCAGCTATTTTCGATCCCCTGATCGTCGAATTTTCGAAACTCACGCTGCGGATCAACCAATTTGGTGATGTGATTGCGATGACGCCAACCTGTTGCAGTTGGCGTCGCAAGAGCGGTCGGCGAAGAATCGTTGCGTGCATTCGCGTGGATTGCCCGGATCCGATCTTGTTGGGATCCGCCACAGGAGCTCTAACTGCAACAGATAATGGACTGCGCCCCAAAAGTGAGACAGGACAAATAGGAGGCAGTGACCGGATTTACTTGAATTTACTGCGGAGTTTTTCAACGGAATCCGCCAATAACGGACATCCCCAGAGTGCCGCTACTGCGTCCAAGCATCACCCGCGGCGTGCCGTCCACTCTGCCAGAACGGACTTGTCGAAATTCGAAAGATCAAGCCCCGAGGCGACCGCAAACTGTTTCTTCGCCTGGTCCTTCTTGCCGGCATACATCAGCGCTTTGCCCCACTCGAGATGCAGGCGGCCCCAGTTTGGCGCGTAACGGTTCGCGTCTTCGAATTTCGCAAGCGCGAAATCGGAGCGGTTCTCCAGCATCAGCGCTTCGCCCCACATTTCCAACGGGTCGGCGAAGTGCGGGCCCCTCGCGTTCGCGAGCTTGAACTTCGCAATCGCGCCGCCGGTGTCGCCCTTGTGCAGAAGCATCGCACCCCAGTCGGTAGCGGCAAAGGGCTCGGCAGGCGCGTCGGCTGCCGCTCGCGCATACCAAAACGCAGCTTCTGCATCCTTGCCTGCCACTTCCGCCACGCGTCCGCGGAATTCGAGACACCGCGTGCAATCGAGCGGCATCAGCCGGACAAGCCCTTCGGCACTCTTCACGTCGCCGCTTTTTGCGAGCGCATAAGCAAGCCACGGCCAGACCAGAGTGTGCCTTCCATCATTCACCACACCCGATGCAAGCGCCATCCGGTCGGCCCGGGAGAGGCTCCGGACCATGCCCGGCCAGTCGCCCGTGTCCGGCAAACTCCAGGCGACGGGCAACTGGCCGTCCAGCAGTTCGATGTTGATCACGGCCAGGCCATCGGAATAGTCGGGGTGCTCGGCCAGGATCGCGCGCGCCGCGGTGCCATCGTGATCGCGCCCGAAATCGGCTGCCGTCACCATGGCTCCGAGCTTTTCATAGTTGAAAAACGCGATCGACTCGGCGATGCGATCGTTCTTGATGGCATCCTGGAAATCGCCGTGGATCTCGCCGTTCATCGAGCGTGCTGACGCGGCAAGTGCGTAACGACATCCGGTCTGTAGATGGATGGAGCGCCCGCCTCGAATTCCCCCAGCACCAGCGACACGCGTTCTGCGTAGACTTGCGCATGGTCCAGCGCGATGTCGGTGTTGAGTGCGAAGAACGGCCTGATCGGATCGCCGGGCGCCAGCGCAATGGAGCGGGCATAGGGTTCGATGGCTGCGCGATTGTTTCCCTTGCCGGCGAGCGCATTGCCGAGATCGGTGTAAGCATTTGCACGATCGAAGGCCGAGCCCCTCCCGGTCCTTGATCGCGCCTGCTCGGCCGCTGCGGCGAATTGGTTGTTCCTGAGCAGAAGGTCGTTGTAGAGCGCGGGCTGCGTCTCGTTCATCAGTGCGTCCGCCGCCTTGTCGAGCAGCGCGTCGAGTTCGCCGTCCCTGGCCACGAAGGTCTCGCCGGGGTTTTCCGCGGTCCGCACCGTCAGCGCGACCCCTTTATCGGTACGCCAAACTTCTCCGCTGATGCGCGTTTCCCGGCCGAGCCAGCCCCGCAGCAGGCGCCACGCCTCGTCGATCGACACGTCCGTCGCGGGAATCTGCACTTTGGAGTCGGAACCCCAACTTCCAGTTATAGCTGCGGGCTCCACGAGCGAGTCTTCCTGCGCCACGTTCTTGCGGCTCGTGAGCTTGTCGAGAAGCCGCTGCGACAGCACCGTTCCGTCGAGACCCTTGGCCGCGAAGTCCGGCGGCGTCTTCAGCGGTTCGGCGATGAGCCCGCGAAAATGACTTGCGTTCCAGATCGCGGCGCCGACGAGCACGACGACGAGCAGACCGAACGCCACCAGAATGATACGGAGCGCGCCGCTGATCTGGTCGTCGAAGCGTCGCCATTTGAGGTGGGAGAGGACTAGCAGGCGCTGCTCGTGTATATCCTCCGTCTGCAGTCGAAGCAATTTCATCTGCGCGTCGAGGTAGCGGTCCGCCTGCTCGCGGCTCGCACTGGACATCGCCAGCGAGGCGGGATTCGGCCCCTGGCCCATGTCGCGGCCCATGCCCTCTTCGTCGTCACCGGAGAAATCTTCAGCCATGGGCATTCTCCCATTTGACCAGCGACGTTTTGTCGTCCGGCGCAAGATCGAGAGTTGCCGCAATCGCGATCTGCTTTTTGGATTCGTCCGTTTTGCCGACGTAGAAAAGCGCTTTGCCCCATTCGAGATGCAGCCGTCCCCAGTTCGGCGCGTATTTGTCAGCCTCCGCGAATTTCGCAAGCGCAAGATCGGAGCGGTTCTTTGCGATCAGCGCTTCACCCCACATTTCCAGCGGATCGGCGAAGTGCGGGCCTTTGGCGAGCGCAGACTCGAATTTGGCGATGGCACCGCCGCAATCGCCTTTTGCGAGCAGCATGGCGCCCCAGTCGGCGTCAGCGAAGGGAATGTCAGGCGAACGCGCCGACACGAGCGAAAACCAGTGCGCGGCGCCGGACCAATCGCGCGCAACCGTCGCCGCCTTACCACGGGCGCGCACGCAGACATCGCAATCCAGCGGCGTCTTCGCGATCAATGCCGCTGCGCCGGCGATATCGCCGCTGTCGGCCATCGCCATCGCCTCATACGGTCGCAGCCACACATCGCGTTCTATGGAATTCCTCGGATCATTGATGGAAACAGCCTCTCCTTTTTTCGACCACGCCAAAGCCTCTTCCCAGTGTCCGGCATCGGCTTCGATTTTCGCCCAGTCGAAGATGAGTTCGCCATTCACCGAACCGTTCGGAAGAACTCCGGGACGCAAGCCTGCGAGAAGTCGCGCTTCTGCGGTATTGTGGAACTCGGCGTTCGCCCCAATCAAACCGTCGCCGTTGCACGCTCCCAGGCGCCGTCCGACAATGCCCATGCAGGCAGCTAAGGCATCTTTCCATTGCCCGGTGAGAGCGCTGGCATCGGCTGCAAACTGTGCCGGCAGGTTGCGAACCGTCGCGCCGCCGCCCACCAGGGCCCCACCGGATTTTCCCGCAGCGACTGCCGCATTCACGGTACGCCATTCATCCTCGTCGTGGCCCTTATCGCTCCATGCCCCTTGCAGCGTGTACCAGGCAATAAGATTTTCGGGGTTGAGCGCGATCGCGAGTTCCGAATCCCGCTTCATCGCCGGCTCGTTGCCGCGGAAATAGTCCACAACCGACAGCGAGACGTAAGCGAGCGAGCGATACTCGTCGCCTCCGGTGTAGGTCTCGCCGCGCGCGATGGACTCCGCCTCGGCGAAACGGCCGCGCGACGAAAGATAATCGGCGAAACGGAGCGGCCGCGCCGCGCGAAAGATATTTTCCGCTGTTTTCTGGATCAGCCCGTCGAGCTGGTCGGGCACGCCGGATGCTGTCAGACCGGGCTGATCGCCAAAACGGACGGTCAGCGAAAGGCCTTTGCCGTTTCGCACCAGATCACCGGTGACGTGCGTCGCATGGCCGAGCCAGCCATGGAGATAGTGGTCGAGCTCGCCGATGGAGACGCCGGTTTCGGGGATTTCCACATGCGCTTCTTCCCTGTTGTCGACGTGGAAGGCCGAAACCCCCTCCGCGAATGTCAGAGTGCTGCTGTCCATTTCACCGAAGCGGTCAAGCACACGGGCGGCGAGAACCGAGCCTGTCATTCCCGATTGCGCCAGATCCGGCGGAACGGAAAAGGCATCGACAATCAGATCGCGATCCTGCGTGGCGCTCCACACCATTGTGGCAAGCCCGCAGACGAGCAGCAGAACAACGAGGCCGGCGGCAAGCTCAAGGGCGAATTTGCCGTAGTCGCTGAAGCGACGAAAGCGCAGATGGGAAAGTTCAAATTCGTCCTGCTTCTGCAGATTTTCGATCTGCAGATCGGCGAGACGGCTCTGCTTTTCGAGGAATGCCGCCGCGCGCGGATCGAGCGTGCCTGATTGGCCTAGCGCCAGCGCTATGGCAGCCGGATCAACACCACCGCCTGCCGGCCCCCCACGCTCCAGATCAGTGTCCTCAGCCACACCGCCCCCTCGGATCGCCTGCGATCGGTATTCAGCCATGGCCGGGAGCGCACGGCAACATAACCTGACCTCCAATGGCGGCCGCAGCCGGGAAATGTGGGCGCGACGAGCACATGCCGTCTGGGCCAAGCCGTGAGGTTCCATCCTCATTGAGATGTGACGGCGAGTTGGAGGCAAAGAACCAGCCCCGCCGATATTCGGGATCCTCGCGAACGCTCAACCTGCCAATTGCGCGCGAAATCCACCGGCGGAGTTCTTCAACGGAATCGATCAAAACCGGTCTTTGCCCCTTTGCGGATCCGGGTCTAATCTTTTCTCGGGGTAATGGACGGAAGCTATGAGCGACGCAGTCGGACCTGGCGATCTCGTTCTATGCGTCAATGCCGCGCCGAACCACGTCACGGGCAAGCCGGTGCCCCTGCGTGCCGGGGAGACCTACCGCGTTCTCGCCGTCATGGAATTTGCCTGCCCATGCGGGCGTTCCGATGCTCTGCTGGATGTCGGCATTGATTTCGCGTGGTGCCAAACACGCTTCCGCCTCCTGCCCAAACCCAAAGCCGAGACAAAGACCCGCCGGGTTTCTGCGCCCAAAGAGAAGGAGAGGGTTTGATGAACAGCCGGCTCTGGATTCGCCAATGCCGGGACAGCTACTGCATTTCCTCATTCCGGCTCACAATGCGGCCGGCAGACTTGGAAACGATTTCGTCGTCACAGACTGGGATTCGGTGACAGGACCGGGACATGCCGGGCGAAGCGGCAGATCGGTGCCGATCGCGACAAAGAGCGAATAGATCTATCGCTTCATGTCTTCTTGCTTTGGCGCACTTTCGCAAGCCTTGTGGAGGCTTGTCGCGCTGCTTTCGTCGCGCGGCGCGCGCGCTGCTTCTGCGCCTCCGCTTTGATGATCACCGCGCCCTTCGCGTTCGGATCGAGACGCAGCTTCGCGAGCTTCACCGCGTCCGCGATCAGCGACTCGATCTCCGCGCGGTCGAAGTCCGCAACCGAGTTCAGCTCGACGTAACGCGCCATCTTGCCCTGACCTTGCAGCAGCTTGTTCGGGTCCGACTTCGACAGCTGGGCGCCTTTCCCAAATCCCAGCTTCACCAAACTCGGGTACACCGAGATCGAGCACACTGCCTCGTAGCCGCGCTCGGTAGGTGAATATGAGATCACGAGCGCGTTCTGGTTCTCGTACACATACACGATTTCGAAAAGACCGGGCAGCCGAGCCCGCAGCTTCGCGCGCAACGCCTTTCCGAGTTTGGCCATCGCCGGCTCGTACTTCGCGAAGTAGCTCGCGAGCTGCGTTTCGGCGTTCTTCATTGACAGTCACTTTCGTTGAACAAGCGCGTAGCGTACTTGCCGAACGTGACCAAGTCCATGCGCTGGTAGCAGCCCGTGGACGAATGACGATTGCGGTGACGCCAGCCATGTTTCGGTTGTTGTCGAAAAGGGTGCGCTGTGACATTTCCCGATGCCGCGCCGCAACCCCGCGAGGAGCATGCGTTGGATGAAAATTTAGCTGGCGTCGCTATGTTCCACCGTATTCCAACTCTTCGAAGAGCCGACGAACGGATCGGACTTTCATCGCGTTGTCGGTAGCTCAACCAAGAGCGCGCTGTCGCGCCATAGCTTCGCCATAACGGCATCGTCGCTCGCGAGTTCGGAGGGATCCGGCCACATCAGTCGACGCTTCATCTGCGAGGCGTACAACCGCCCTGCGGGTGGAACGATCCGACCAAGCGCCAGGTTCCCCCAGTAGAGCTCCACCGCCGCCGGCGGTATTCATGCGTTGGAAGAAACTCAGTATCGGCACCCACACAGCAAAGAACATCCTGAACGCGAGTCCGTGATTTCGGATGAGCCGCGTTCCCGGCGTGAATCCCGGATTGAATGCAATCACCCGCAACCCCCGCTCGCGGGCCAACGCGGATGAAGCGAGAGCGCGTGCCGTGATCAGGTTGCAAAGCTTGGAAGCAGCGTAGGCGCGCAACACCGCCCTGGCGTCCTTTTTTCGGCTGAGCAGGACTTGGCCCTTGGCCAACTTCTGGGCGTCGGCGTGCTCGGGCGGGGCGATGGGATTGGTCTTGGGATCGTGGAGGTTGCTTGTCGTGATCACCACGATGGCCCCGGCGGCCAATCGTGGGCTCAGGAGCCGGAGCAGGAGATAGTGGGCGAGATGGTTCACGGCGAAGGTGGGCTCAAACCCGTCATCAGTGCGCTGACTGATATTGCGGACCTGTATGCCCGCGTTGAGCACGAGTCCGTCTATGCGGGCGTCGCCCAGCCATTGTTCGACCGCGGCCGCGAAGCTGCGCACACTGGCGAGCCGTGCGAGGTCGAGCGGCAAAGACGCGAGCCCGGCCGGCGCTTTACCCCGGGCACCGACCAAGAGGCGGACTTCCGGTGCGCGTCGCATTTGCTCCGCGGCGACGAGCCCGATGCCGTTCGTCGCCCCCGTCATCACGACCGTTTTCATAAAATTCTTGGCCTTGTTTCCGGATTATTTTTGGTCGCCACGCACATGATTCTCCTCGCGAACGATTTATTGAGGAAACGCCGGGCGCGTCCAATGGTACTCGGGGGTTTCGCAGTCCACGCAAGCCACGTCCTCTACCGGCCTGCCCGTCACGGCCGCAGTAAACCAATCGAGGAATCGCACGCCGTTGGTCTGACGCGTGTAGAACCTGTCCAGCACATGAGGGCGTCCGCGGTTGTCCAGCGCACTTTTTGCCAGCACGGCGTCATAATACCCGCCGATGATGGCTTCGTCGTGCCCCCAGCTGGTATAGGTGCGGAAATTGGGAACCTTCGCGCGGATATATGCGTGCGCGTCGTCCAAATTTGCCGGGACATCGGGAGCCCTCACGCCCATGAGCCGCATGAAAAGCGCCTGAATATCATCGTGCCTTTCGTTGTATTGGTGAAAGGTGATTTCAGGATGGAGCTTGGCCGCCCGAACATAGAGATCCTCCATTGACAGGCCGTCCATGCTCAGGTCTTCGAAGCCTCTGACCCTCTTGAAGAGGTTCGCTGTCCCCCAGGATTTGAAAAGCGGCACAAGTTTTTCGCCCACGCGATAGGCGCCCCCGCCATCGGCAAAATGGGTGACCGAGGCATTCGGATAGTGTTGAGCGACGATATGCGTGTAGAGGGGCGATGCCATCGCCCCTGCGCTCCATCCCATCACGGCGACGGTCCTGGGGTCCCGGTAAGTCTTGAACATCCAATCCAGGGCAGACGCCGCATTGTCGTAGCCCTTGTGCAGGATCTTGATCTTGCCCGCAGGCTTGCCGCCCATTGCAGGTACGTCATAGCTCGTGACCGAGTCGCCGAGAAAGACATCTCCGTTCGCGGTGGGAAGATAGACGATCGTATAGTCAGCGAGCGGGTTTTCCGGGTTGTCAGTGTCGAAGACCCCGCCCAGATTGCTCGGATCCTGTTCGAGGCCTGCAAAGGGCCGGTAAAACGGTCTCCCATGCAACGCACAGTTTTCGCCCGTCCAGCATGCACCACCGCCGGAAAGGATGACGGCGAGCTTGGTGGGATCGCCTTGCTTCACCCAAAATGAGTAGGGCGTGCCCTGTGAACATCCGGGTGCTGCTGCCGGCAGCACGTTGCGCCACTCATGTCGAACGGATTGCGCGGGTTGGGTCGGCATTGTTGTCTCCTGGACGATGTGGGCTGTCGGCGATCTTCGGTTCCCGCTTCGCGACGCGCGTACGATGATGGCGATGATGGCGAGCATCACCGGCAGGAAGGCCGCGAGCAGACCCCACAGGCTCGCTTCGCCGAAGACCCGTGGGTCGCTGCGTTCGTAGCGGAGATACCAGTCGGCGAAGGCCCATGGGGGGTAGATCCTGACTGGCCCGATGTCGGCCACGCAGCGGCCGAACTCCCGCGGATAGTGGAAAGTTCCGGCGACCTCCTGGGTGGCGACGGCGAGCCCGGCCATGAGGGCGAGCACCGCCAGGGGGAAGATGATCAGCGCGCGCTTGGCAAAGGTCATGATGTGCTCGTTGCGGACCATTCGAATGGCAACGGCGCCTCTCGAAACGCGAAACGGTCGAGATGTTTGGCGACGACCTCTTTGAGTTGCTCGATCGATTCCGCATCGTCGGTCTCGATGGTGATGAGCAGCACATCCGCGTTTGCCTCCATGGTCGCGACGGCGGAAGGGAAGCGAACCTGTCCTTTGTTCTCCGAGAATTCGACTTCGAATTTGTGGCCCCAGTGCTTGCAGAGCCGCTGGAGGTATTTTGACCCGCTGGCCGTCTCTGCACGGCCTCTGACAATGGTCATCTTAAGGCCCTCTCGATCTTGCTTGCGGCCTCGGCAAAAATGATCCGGCTCGGACGCGCGTTCACCACGGAACCGTGTGCCCGTCACGGTCGAGATATTGCAGACCGGGCTTGCCCTGCTGCGCGAGAAGCACGTTCACGACCTTCGGGATTGCCTGTTCCACACTGACCGGTGCGTTCGGACCGCCCAGATCGGTGCGGATCCAGCCCGGCGCCATCAACACCAATGCGCGGGGCTCTCCCGCATGGCGGGCTGCGTAACTTCGCATGTGCATGTTCAGGGCGGCTTTGGTGCCACGATAGACGTCGTGGCGTCCGTTCGTGTTGTTGCCGATGCTGCCCTGTCCCGAAGACATGATGCCGATGAGCCCGTCCACAGGAACAAGGTCCTGCAACCTTTCGATCACGCGCATGGGGCCGAGCGCATTGGTGACCATCACGCGCGCGTATTCTGCCGTCGATACATCTGCGATGGGCCCGTCATTGGCGTTGGCGGTGCCTGCGTTCACGAACAGAATATCGAAGCCGCGACCGGAGAGACGCGCGTGCAGCGCTGCGATCTGATCCGGTTCGGTGATGTCGAGGGACTCGATCTCGACACGGCCCTCATATTCGTCTGCCAAATCGTGAAGCCCGGTTCGGGCACCGCCTCGCACGGTGCCCATGACGTTCCATCCCGTCTTCAGGAATTCCGCAGCCATCGCGAGGCCAAGACCGCGCGATGCGCCGACAAGGAGCAGGTATTTGTCAGTCGCAGGGCGCTTCCTTCGCCGGACACGAAACAGACGGGACCAGAAAGTGCTCATGCGTTGCAGATAACAGCCCGGAATGGATTGCAACAGACGCACAGGATGCACAATATAGTTGCATGGAACGCTATGTCATAAGGGCCAAATGGAATAAGGTTCGGCCATGGATGATGTGGACCTGAACCTGCTCGTTGCGCTGGACGCGCTGCTTGCCGAAGGCAGCGTGACCGGGGCAGCGCGTCGCCTGGGCTTAAGTTCTTCCGCCATGAGCCGCACGCTTGCGCGTCTTCGGTCGGCAACGGGCGATCCGCTGCTCGTGCGCGCCGGCCGCGGGCTCGTGCCGACACCCTACGCTGCCGAGCTTCGCGGGCGCGTGCCTGCGCTGAGCCGGGACGTGCAGGCGGTCCTCCGCCCACCTGTCAGCCAGCTGGACATCGCTTCGCTCGAACGGACTTTCACCATTCGCGCCAACGAGGGGTTTGTGGAAGTCTTGTCCGCTTCCCTGGCCGCGGCCATCATCGAAGCGGCGCCGCGTGTTCGCCTGCGTTTCGCGCCGAAGCCCGAGAAGGATGCGCGCCCGCTTCGCGAGGGGCAGATCGATCTGGAGATCGGCGTGCTGGGCGCCTTCGCACCTGAGGTTCGCACGCAGTCTTTGTTTCGAGACAGATTCGTCGGGGTGGCCCGGATTGGGCATCCGCT
>Ga0302325_10028144_pt1 | contig 11633 bp, 11 predicted proteins | sample Palsa_T0_2_FD_201948 | JGI IMG/M metagenome (GOLD analysis project Ga0302325, IMG submission 201948) | Peat permafrost microbial communities from Stordalen Mire near Abisko, Sweden - Palsa_T0_2 | ecosystem: Environmental > Terrestrial > Soil > Palsa > Peat permafrost | place: Sweden: Abisko... | reverse complement strand
CCTACGGCTTCCCCGATCTCGAAGACTGCGGGGTGAAGATCGCGCTCGACCGGCACGGGCCGCCCATCGATCCGGATTCCGCCGATCGCACGCCCTCCGCCGAGGGCATGGCCGCCGCGCGGGATCTTCTCGCCGGCCGCTTCCCCGCACTGCGCCACGCCCCGCTGCTCGAAGCGCGTGTCTGCCAGTATGAAAACACTTCAAGCGGCGATTTCCTGATCGACCGCCATCCCGATTTCCCCAACGTCTGGCTGATAGGAGGCGGCTCCGGCCACGGCTTTAAGCACGGCCCAGCCGCCGGCGAGTATTTGGCAGCCCGCGTCTTGAACGGCGGTGAGACAGAGCCGCGTTATTCACTGGCCACTAAGGCAGAGACCCCGCATCGCAGTGTGTTCTAGCGTGAAGTCAGCCGGTGACGGTTTTGTCTTTCGCATAGCACACCGAATCGAGCAGACACTCGCCGCAGCGGGGCTTGCGGGCCTGGCAGAGTGCCCGGCCGTGGTGAATGATCTGGTGCGAGAATAGAATCCAGCGATCCTTGGGGATGACCCTGATGAGGTCTTGTTCGATCTTGACGGGGTCGGTATTTTTGGTCAAATCCAAACGGCGGGCGACGCGCTGCACGTGCGTATCGACCACCAAACCTACCGCAACGCCATAGGCCGTACCGAGCACCACGTTGGCGGTTTTGCGGGCCGCGCCGGGGATGGTGAGCATTTCCTCCATGGTTCTCGGGACCTTGCCGCCGAATTCCTGAATCACTTTCTTGGCCGCGCCCACAATCGATTTCGCCTTGTTATTAAAGAAGCCTGTACTGCGAATGTCATGGGCCAAAACTTCCGCACGCACGGCGGCGAAATCCCGCGGCGTCGGATATTTGGCGAACAGCGCGGGTGTGACCATATTCACCCGCTTGTCGGTGCATTGCGCGGAGAGAATTGTGGCCACCAGTAATTGCCAGGCATCGCCATATTCGAGAGCGCAGGTGGCATTGGGGTACATCTCGTCCAGGCCGCGCAGGATGCGGTCCACGCGCGCGCGGCGCTCGGCGGCGGTTTTCGGGCGCTTCGGTCGGGAGGGCACCATAGCCGGCTATGGCGATGTTATCTGCACTTCGGTCGAGACGTTCTGCCAGTCCGGTAGCTCGTAGACTTTGAGTTTGGTGGTCACCGGCGCGGTCACTTCTTTGGACTCATAAGGTCCCAGCGTAGGGACTTTGAAAGCGAAGTTGCCCGCCGCCTCCTCTTCGGATTTCGCCGTGCGGCCCCAGATATTCACGGTGCCGGCAAGGTCGGAAATGTCGGCTCCGGAATGGTTTACCACCAGGAAACGCGCCTCCGTATCCTTGTGGGCGGCTTGCACGAATCGGATGCCGGTCACTTCGACGTATTTCTGAAGTGGATGTTGTTTGGCCTGCCCCTTGACCGGGACAGTCTCAATAGGCGCGGAGGCGGCCGCCTGATTACCGCCGCGGAAGTATTGTACGAGCCAATATACGCCGGCGCCGAGACCGATGAAGGCGAGCGCGAACAGGACCGTGAGCAACCAGGTCGGCAGGGGGGCCCGCTGCGGTGGAGCGGCATAATATACGGGCGGAGGGGCCACCGCGGGAAGCGAGACTGGAGGCATATAGGGCGCCTGTGGTGGCGGAGGCGCGGCCGGAGTGGGTGCGGGTGGCGGAAGCGGAGCCGCGGCGTCGGCCGGCACCTGCGCCTGGGCGGATTTTGCTCTAGCCGCGCAGTCCGGGCACGCATCGTAAGCTGGGGGCACCTCTCGTCCGCAGGTCGGACAGATCCACGTGAACATTCAATCGCCTCTCTTTTCATGCTACCGCAGGACGATGCGCGCGGTCGTCAGCCGGCGTGATGCACAACCTTCTGCTGGCTGACGTTGTCACCGTCGCCGCTTTTTAATCCACGGAAAACGATGGTGGACAAGACCGTCAGGAAGCCCAGGACCAGAAACGCCTGGTGGATGCCGTGAATCATTTCCGGTGCGCTCGAGTGAGAGCGGTTCGGAATGAAGAATGCAGTGGCCAGCGAGGCTGTCGCTACCCCGAAACTGATGGACATCTGCTGCATAGTGCTGGCGATGGAACTTGCGCTGCTAGTCTGTTCCTCGGTGACGTCGGCATAGACCAGCGTGTTCATGCTGGTATATTGCAGTGAAGTGAAGAACCCGAAACAGAACACCTGCGCCACGATGAGCCAGACCGGCGTGTCCACTCCGATGGTCGCAAAAAACGCGATGAGCAGGCCGAGAATTACGGTGTTCGAAACCAATACGGCGCGGTAGCCGAAGCGCGCCAGAATTCGCGGCATGGTCAATTTCAGGCTCATGGCGGCAACCGCCTGCGGCATCATCAGCAGACCGGATTGAATGGGCGTGAACCCGAGACCCACCTGATAGAGCAGCGGAAACAGAAACGGAATTCCGCCGATGCCCAGGCGGGTAAAGAAGCTGCCGCTGACTGCCGCGCGGAAAGTCCGAATACGAAACAGAGTCAGAGGCAGCAATGGAAACGCGATGCGCGCCGTATGCAGCCCATAACCCGCGAGGAGCAGGAGGGAAAGCGCCAGTAACCCGAGAATCTCGCGCGCGCTCAGCGTGTGTTCACCGAATATCTCGAGCACATACGATAGCAGCGCGACGCCGGAGCCGAACAGGATGAGTCCGACTACATCGAGAGGATTGGTGTGCTCTTCACGGTAGTCCGGTAAATGAAGATAGACCATATATAAACCGGCGAGGCCAATCGGGAGATTCACGAAAAAGATGACTCTCCAGTGAAAGTATCCGACGATCAGGCCGCCCGCGATCGGCCCGAGCATGGGACCGATCAGACCGGGGATGGCGACGAAGCTCATCGCGCGGATGAGCTCGGACTTAGCAAACGTGCGTACCATGGTGAGCCGGCCCACCGGCACCATCATGGCTCCGCCGCAGCCTTGCAGAATGCGGCACGCGACCAACAGATGGATGTCACTCGATATGCCGCAGAGAAACGAACCTATAGTGAACAGGCCGATCGCGGACGCGAACACCCGGCGGGTTCCAAATCGATCCGCCATCCAGCCGCTGATCGGAATGAAAACCGCAAGGCTCAACGTGTAGCTGGCCAGTACGGACTTCATGCTGAGCGGAGCCACCTTGAGCGCCTGGGCGATGGCGGGAACGGCTGTGTTCAGAATGGTGGTGTCGAGCGATTCCATGAAAAACGCGACTGCCACCAGCCACGGTAACAGGCGCTTGCTCGAATCGCTCATAGATCCGGGAGCGTGTATTCTAAGTCATAGGAATGCTTTCCGTCAGCGATCTTGCCCGTCATCTTGCCGGTAAGACCAATGAGCTGACCGGAGCCGGAGTCCGGCACCACGGTGACGGTCTGTTGCTGCGAGCCGCCGGTCATGATGCCGCTGTGCTGTAATACGAAACTGCCGCTGCGACCGTGCAGCGTTCCGGTGACCCGTTCGATCGCGACATAGCCGGCCGAGCTCTTAACGTTCGTCAGGGCGGTGAGCATCTGGCCCCTGGCGATAGCCTCGAGATCGCCATGGAACTGTTTGTGGATAGACATCCTGCCAAGGGACGACCCTTCGGCTTGGTCCTCGGGCGGCTGCGGGTCCAACTTTACTTCAAACATTCCATGTGCGTGTGTCGCCATGACTGCTCCTTTTACACCAGCGGTAAGTTATTCGCGCGCCGGCCCTCAACAGGCCGAGCGCTGCCCCAAAAGCTAAGGTGCGCAACCTTCCACGCGGCCGCAGGCGCGCATAAACGGCATTCATAATCCACGCGGCGGAGGTGTAGATGGTCGCCGCTCGCTCTATGCCAATGCGGTCTCTCACCGGCCAGTCGTACAGCAGCTGCTCGATGCCGGAATTAAAGAATCTGGACATCTGCAGAACTCGCTTGCTGTATAACTCTCTGGCCGCGGAGGGCAGCTCGGACCGACTCCCGAATTCCACAATCAGCTCCGACGCTTCAGCGGCATGCCTCAATGCCGCGGTAACGCCATTAGAAGTGATGGGGTCCACCATGGAGGCTGCCTCGCCGGCAATCATCCAGTTCGGGCCGGATACTCCCTTGTAGGTACGGCATTTGAAGCTAGTCACACAAGGAGGGTCATCGGCGCCGACTTGGAGTACTGACGCGAGACGCGGAAAGCGCTTTAGACGAGTTAGAAATATATCCCCAATGCTAAGCCCCTGTTGACGAGCGTTCTTTATAATGTCACCCGTGGTGACATACCCGACGCTAAGCGTACGAGGGCCAATTGGAATTTCCCATATCCATTCGAGGTATGATCCCGGCTGGGCGTCCACATATATCGTGGTTCCTTCGTGCGACAGTGGCGCGGCGAAGTACGCCCATATGGCGACTTTATGAGGCCCGTAATCGACGGCCGGCAGATCGAATGTCCGGGCGAACAGACTTGTGGCCGAGCCTGAAGCGTCGATAAACCAAGGCGACGTAAAGCGCGTGCCGAGAGCGGTGGCAACCGAGGCGACCCTTGTCCCATCTCTTTCAACAGTAACTACTTTGTCATGAACCACCATGACGCCTCTGCCGATAGCCAGGTTCAGAAGGTCCTGGTCTAATCGCCGTCGATCTACATGTATGGTACGCAGGTCTATATTGAACGGGGCGCGGCCTAGCCACGGAGCGGGCGAATACTCTTTGGCGGCTGCGTCTCGCACCTGTAGAGTCACACCCCGTTTATAAGTGGCGATTCCGGACTCGATTAAATCCGCCATGGGGAGGTCTACGGCGCGCAACAAGTCCGGAGAAGACCAATCCAGCGACTCGCCGACAGGTTGACGAACATGAGTCTCGGGCTCGATGCACACAACACGCAAACCAGCCTTCGCCAGATGCATGGCGGCTGCCATGCCTGCCAGCCCGCCACCGATGACGGTTACATCCGCGGTCTGGGAAGAGGCGGGCTGCATATGGCCCTACTTCGCATACCGCATCCAGCTCAGAAACCCGATGATGGTCTTGCCGTCTTCGATCTTGCCGTCGCGAATCATCTCATCGAGCTCTTTGCGGGAGAACCAGCGGCATTCGATGCGCTCGTCTTCCATGGGCTCCGGCTCGCCCGCGGTAAGCTCGGTGGCCAGAAAGATGGTCATCTTCTCACCCAGAAAGCCGGGGCTCGGCCAGAAACCCGCCAGCCGCTTCCAGGATCGCGCGCGATAGCCGGTTTCTTCGCGCAGCTCGCGGCGCGCCGCCTGTAGCGGGTTTTCTCCCTCGTCCAGGCGGCCTGCCGGCAGCTCCCACAGATACTTGGCGGCGGGCAGCCGGAATTGGCGGACCAGCAAGATGCGGCTCTTCTCATCGACCGCCATCATCACGGCGGATCCCATATGCCGGACGATGGATCTCTTGATGTCGAATCCGCTGGGGTCGGTGGCCTCGTCCTCGGTAACCCGGAAGAGACCGCACTTGTATACTTCACGCGTGGAGACGATTTTCATAATCAGTTCCGGCGAAGGGCCGCGGAGAACGGTTCTACCGGCAGCGTGTTCATGATATCGGCCGGGGCCAGCCAGCCGCGGCGCGCGGTGATCACGCCGAAGCGCATGCTGCGCAGATGCTTGGGATGATGCGCGTCGGTGGAAATGATAAACTTCGCGCCGCGCGCTTTCGCCGTGCGGATCAGATGCGCGCCCAGGTCCAGGCGCTCCGGGCTCGCGTTGATTTCGAGCCACACACCGCGGCGTACGGCTGCATCCACTACGCGCTCAAAGTCGAAAGGGTATGCATCGCGATGCAATAGCATGCGGCCCGTAGGATGGCCGAGCGCGTGTAGCGAGGGGCATTCGAGCGCGCGCAACAGCCGATCGGTCATCTCCGCGGCTTCCATATTCATGTGGCTGTGTACGCTGCCGATCACCAGATCGAGCTCCGCCAGTGCGTCGTTGGCGAGATCCATGGCGCCGTCTTTCAGGATGTCGCACTCCAGGCCGGAGAAGATGCGCAGCCCCAGGCCGTCGCGGTTCAGCTCTCGCACCCGCGCCGCAAAGGCGACCGCCCGCGGTTCGTCGAGTCCGTTGGTCATAGCCAACGATTTCGAATGATCGGTGATGGCAATGTATTCGTAACCTCGCTCGAGGGCGGCCGCGGCCATCTCCTCCAATGATGCGCGCCCGTCGGTTTCGGTAGTGTGCATATGCAAATCGCCGCGAATGCTTCCCATCTCCACCAGCTCGGGAAGGCGGTCTTCGGCGGCGCGCTCGATCTCGCCCAGGTTTTCGCGCAGCTCCGGAGGAATCAGGCGCAGGCCCAGCGCTTCATAGACCTCGGCTTCGGTCCGGCCGGCCACCCTGCTTTCGTCCGCGCTGCGATAGAGCCCATATTCGCTGAGCTTGAAACCCATCTTGACGGCGCGCGTGCGCAGGGCGACGTTATGGTCTTTGCTGCCGGTGAAATATTGCAGGGCCGCGCCGAAGCTTTCGCGGGGCAGCGCCCGCAGGTCCACCTGCAGGCCCTCGCGGCCCACTTTAGCGCTGGCTTTATTCTCGCCGCGAGCCAGCACCTCCTCAACCCGCGGAAAGCGCACGAAGCGCTCCAACACGTCTGCGGCGGCGGGGCCTGTAACCAGCAGGTCCAGGTCGCCGACTGTCTCGCGCCCGCGCCGCAAGCTGCCGGCTGGCGTGATCTGTTCGATGCCGGGAGTCTCGGCCAGGTAGGCGGTCAGCTCGCCCGCCATGTCTTCGGCGTAACTGAGCAGGTAGCGGCCGGTGCGCTGGCGATACTGCGCGATCGACTTCAGGACCTTCTCCTCCAGCTTGGCTCCCATGCGCGGCAGCACCCGCAGCTTCTGCTCGATGCACAGCTGCTCAAGCTCGTCGATGGTGCCGACGCGATAGTGCTCGAATAGGAGGGCAATGCTTTTCGGGCCGAGGCCTTGGATCTTGAGGAACTCGAGCGCGCCCGGAGGAAACTTTTGCAACAACACATCGCGGCGCTCGCAGGAGCTGCGCGCAACGAGATCTTCCAGCACGAAGGCCAGCCCTTTGCCGATGCCGGAAATATCCGTGACTTTGCGCTCGGGATCCTTGAGGATATCCGCGATTCGCTCGGGATAGCCTTCGACGGCGGTAGCGCCGTTGCGATAGCTGCGTATGCGGAAGGAGTCTTCGCCGGCGATCTCCATCAGATCGGCTGTTTCCCAGAGCAGCCGCGCTATCTCTTTGTTCTCCATGTGACAGGCTCTATTTTAGCGTGGGGCCGCAGCACATGTTGTGTTCGCCGGGACACGCGCGCCGGCCAGCCCTATCTTGAAGACACGCCAAATCAATCACATAGTTTCTGGCCCCTGCGCTGCATTTCGAATGGCATGTGGTTCCGCCCGATCCGGATAGTTTCGGTGCTATTAACGCTGGGGGCTGCGCTTATGGGTCAGTCCGGCGAACTTCGGGTCAGAAGCGGCGATGAGCTTCTCAACGGGTACGAGCTTCGTACCGGCGGCCAGCTTTTTCGCCAGACTACAGCCATGCGGCCCGCGGTGTTTGTCGCGCAATTACCATTGAAGACGCTCGGCAAAGAAGCAAGGCTCGTTGGCGTTTTCGATTTCGATGGCGATGGGCAACAGGAGGCCTTCCTCACTTGGATGACCTCGCCCAACAATACTTTTGTTCATCATTTCCAGGTTTATCGAATACAGAGACAAGACGCGGTGCTCCTTGGCCAATTTGCGTTCGAAGGCGCACCGATGGCGAGGATAGCCTTTTACCCACCGCAAGGTACCGCCGACACACCAAAAGTAGTTTTCGACGTCATGGGAGGCGCCATGTGGGGAACGTGGTATCAGCTCAGTCGTGACGGAAAAAGCACGCAGGAGTTGGGCAGCGGCACCGACTATCGCTTCATCGATCTGGAGAAGAACGGCATTTATGACCTGGTCGCATATAAGGAGCGCCCCTTCGAGCCGGTTTGTACTGTCTTCGGGTATATGAGTGGGACGCCGGGCCTCTATCCTGAAATCTTCCGCAAGGAGGGCATCGGCTATAAACAGATTTGGCCGCCCGTTGATTGGTTACCTTACAACTTCCAACTGATCGATCAATTGCGGCGCGATCCCGGACCCCTGCTCGGCAAGCATTACGTCGTGATGGCGATGCTGTACGACATCGATCGCGACGGTGCCGCGGAGATCGTGGCACTAACAGATATAGTGCTGCGCGGCGATACGATGCGCACGATGCAGGTTTATAAGGTGTCGGGCGGCTCTTTGATTTTGCAGTCTCAGGTTGCCGTGGCGCATCCCGACATGGCCGTAGTCATATACGGCATCCGCCGCCTGCGCGAGACGAGACAAGCCGTACTGCTTTTCGCGGACCCCCAGGATTGCGCGAGACAAGCTGCCGACCCGTCGTTGAGTCTGGCAGCGGGCTTCGATTTTCGGCAAGGGCAGCTCACGCCCGCCTGGCGCCGGAAGTATGACCAGTTCTATCCCTCCATGCCTGCTGCTTTAACCGATGTCGATCATACCGGCGAAGAAGAGCTGACTTTTCCCGACCGCACAGGCAAGCCGTTCCTGACACTCCGCAAGGAATCTGAGTTCAGCGCACCGCCAGCCAAAGTCTTGTGTGCGATCGGATGTCCGCCATTCTGCACCGACGCTTACACCAAAGGTCCGCCCTGCGCGAGCGAAGCAAGGCCATCGCGATGATCGCCATGCGGCAATCGAAATACATACGAGCGCTGGCGGTGTTATTCGTCGCGGCCGGCGAAGCACTGGCGCAGGAGGCGCGACCCGTGGTGCGGCGGATCGTGGTGAGCATCCCGGACCGCAAATTGGCGCTGATAGAAGGCGATCGCGTGGTGAGGCTCTATCCGGTGGCCGTGGGAGCGGCTGCCACACCCAGTCCGTCGGGCAGTTTCACGGTGGTTGGGCGGGTGACCCATCCGGCCTGGTATGGGCCGGGCCAGGTGGTTCCTCCGGGCAAGAAGAATCCGCTCGGCACACGGTGGATCGGCCTCAGCATCAAGGGATACGGCATACACGGCACCAGCAACCCGCGCTCGATCGGGCGGCGCGCATCGCATGGGTGCATCCGTTTGCGAAACGTGGACGTAGAGGAATTGTTTGAGTTGGTGACAGTGGGCGATGCGGTGGAATTGAGCGCGGAGCATATGCCGGAAGAGGTTGGCGCACTTGGCGCCGCGGCCGGTCAGTAAACCGGTATAAGGAGAGAAACGGTATGGACGGAATGGGCTTGTTCGCGATGTTATTGCTCGCGGGAATGACGTTTCCACTAGCGTTCTGGATTGCAAGAAGCTGCCTGGCTGGGGTCTTTTGTTATTATCGAGGTCATTATCGAGTCGGACGACCGGCGCAGAAAAGGCGAAGGAGCGCGCCAGACGGCCAAACTGCAACCGTGCCGGACTCCGTAGCATCTACGTATAAAGAGATACAATGGGCGAAGGGTCTCGAACGCGTCGAATGCGCTTCATTACAGCCGCTATTGTGTGTCTGTTCCCTCTTCTGGCGGCGTCCCCCGCTGAGTTGGAGCACGCGCGCAAACTGTATCGGTACACGGATTACGCGGGCTCTCTGCGGGTCCTCGCGGCCATACAGCCCAAGGACGGTCCGGTGTACGAGCTGACCGGCCAGAACCTGTACATGCAGGGCGAATACAAGAAGGCCACCGAGAGCCTGGAAAAGGCCCTGGCGATCGAGCCGGACAATTCCGATTATGCGCTTTGGCTCGGTCGAGCATACGGACGGCGGGCGGAAACTTCCAGCCCGTTTACGGCGCCGCCGAACGCCTCCAAGGCGCGGCAGAACTTCGAAAAATCCGTACGGCTCAACCCCCGCAATGTGGAGGCGCTGAGCGACCTGTTCGAGTACTATCTGGAAGCCCCGGGATTTATGGGTGGGGGCCTCGATAAGGCTACCGCTACAGCCGGGCAAATGGCGGCGATCGACCCCGTCGAAGGGCATTGGGCACAGGCGCGGTTGGCCGAGAAGAAAAAGGAATTCCACACAGCGGAGGAGCACCTGCAGCGCGCGGCCGCGATGGCACCGCAGCAAGTGGGCAAACTGGTCGACCTGGCCAAGTTCCTGGCCAAGCAGGGCCGCTATCAGGAGAGCGAACAGAGTTTCCGGAATGCTGAGAAGATCGCACCAAACAGCCCCAAAATCATTTACGCGCGCGCCGATACCTACATCCAGCAGGGCCGCAACCTGGAGACCGCGCGGCAACTGTTGAAGCGCTATTTGCAGGCCGAACTGACTCCCGACGATCCGTCTCGCGCGGACGCCGAAAAACTCCTCAAGAAAGCTTCCGGCGGCTAGCCCATGTTTCTGGGCGAGGCCCTCGATTTCAGCATCAAAGCTCTGAAGGCCAATCCAGTCCGGTCGCTGTTGACCGGCCTCGGCATGGTGATCGGGACGTCTTCGGTGATCCTGGTGGTCACCATTTCTCTGACCAGCCGCGATTACATTCTCGAACAAATCGAGGGGTTGGGATCGAACATGATCTCCGCCTATTATGAGGCCGGAAACCAGAGCGCCACGCAGGCCGACGCCGACTTTGTCAAGATGGCGGATGTGGACGCGGTACGGGAGCTGCTGGCGGGGCGCATCGTGGCGGCCACCGGCGTCATGACCGATTATGACCGCCTCCTGATCGCCGGCAAGGAGCGGGACGTCAAGGTACTCGGCTCCGACCAGGATTATAAGACGGTGCGCAACCTGCTGGTCACCTCCGGCCGTTTCCTGGACGCCAGCGATGGAACCCTCCGCGAGCACGTAGCCTTGCTGACGGATAAGCTGGCCGAGCGGCTCTACGGCACGCGCGACGGCGGGCTGGGGCAGATCATCAAGGTACACGGATTGCAATTCACCGTGATCGGCACATTCAAGGAACGCGTGGAGAGCTTCGGCCTGACCGAGGTGGCGCGCGAAACTATCCTGATTCCGATTACGGTGATGCGTAACTTTACTCCCGTCGAACGCATCGATCCGATGTATGTCGAAGGGCGATCTCCGCAGGAGGTGGACGCGGTAACGTTGGAGGTCCGGCAGATTCTCGAAGCGCGGCACCGGGCAGGGGCGGTTTACAGGGTCGAGAACCTGACGGCCATTCTCACCGCCTTCAACAGCATCGCCTTGATTTTGAGCCTGGTGCTGGTTCTGGTATCGGCCATCGCGCTGGTGATTTCCGGCATCGGCATCATGAACATCATGCTGGTGACTGTCACCGAGCGCACCCGGGAGATCGGGCTGCGCATGGCCGTGGGAGCTTCGCGCAAGGAGATTCTGATCCAGTTCCTGACGGAGGCCGTGCTGGTCAGCCTGTCGGGCGGAGTCATTGGAATTATGGTGGGGATATCGATTCCGCTGAGTGTACAGTTCTTCGTCGATAGCGTTCAGATCCCCATTTCCACCACCGCCATCGCGGTTGCCTTTGGGGTGTCGATGATGGTAGGACTGATCTTCGGAATGTTGCCGGCCAACCGCGCCTCCAAGCTAAACCCGACCGAGGCGCTGCGGTATGAGTAGCAAGCCTTGCCAGCGGCTTGCTAAGATGAAGCGGTCACACTCAGGTAGCACCTGATCAGGGAGCGAATCAACGGACATGCGGATCGTCGTACTGGGAGGGGACGGATACTGCGGC
>Ga0302325_10028142_pt1 | contig 11634 bp, 7 predicted proteins | sample Palsa_T0_2_FD_201948 | JGI IMG/M metagenome (GOLD analysis project Ga0302325, IMG submission 201948) | Peat permafrost microbial communities from Stordalen Mire near Abisko, Sweden - Palsa_T0_2 | ecosystem: Environmental > Terrestrial > Soil > Palsa > Peat permafrost | place: Sweden: Abisko... | reverse complement strand
TTGCCGGACTACCGTTGTGGAAGGCGCCGGTGGTAATGGGAAAAGCGGTATAGACCGATCCGGTAACGGTGACGTTGCCGGCGGAATCGATGGCGATGCCTTTGCCGTTGCTATCGAAGGTGCCGCCAGAGCTGGCCGAATACATGAGGTGCGCAGCGGACGAATCGAGTTCGATCGCATATCCAACAGGTGCAAAGGTAGTCGAAATTCCTACGGCTGTTTGTGGAAAATCGGGTGAGTTGGAATTGGCTGCCAGCCAGGGATTGCCTTGCGGACCAATGGCGATTCCCAGGCCGGTATCTGTGTTGGACCCGCCCAGGTAACTGGCTGCGAGCAAGCTTCCGGCGCTGGAGAACTTCGCCAGAAATGCGTTGGTTGTGCCTTTCAGGGCGCCCTGGAACGCGCCTTGCGTAACTGGCAGGTCATGAGATGAAGTGCTGCCCGCGATCCAGATATTGCCGGCGGCATCGAGCGCGATGCTCTGTCCTACATCGTTGCCCATGCCGCCGAGGTAAGTCGAAAAAACGAGGGTCTGGCCGTCGGGAAGGAACTTGGCGAGGAAGGCGTCGGAAGTAATCGGGGCAGCCGCATAGACTACTCCGTTCGAGGAAGCTGCGAAGACCGGTTGGATTGAGCGGGAAGCATTGGTGGGTTGCCAGGTCTGGCCGCCGTCGATGGTGCGAAATGCGCCGGAGAGCATAATCAACGGATTGGCCGGGTCGATGACCAACGGCCCGGAGGCGCCGGGTGGGAGTTCGGTGGAGGTCCAGGTGGCGCCGCCATCCGTGCTTTTCCAGAAAAAGACTGGCCCGTTGTTGGCGCTTGCGGTCGTATAAATCGTGCCCGAGACTTTCGGGTCAGGGACCACGCAGCAACTGCTGAAGGGAGTGTTCAACGCCGTCCACGTTACGCCGCCGTCGGCGCTCTTTTGAACGCCGAATTGGTTGTTGAGATAGTTGGGGCCGTAAATGATCCCCGGGGTTACCGGATCGAATGAAAACCCGGGGCCGCTTGGGCCCGATACCGACGTGCCCTTAGGCCAGGGCAGGGTGGAGAGCGACCAGGAGGTTGCTCCGTTGGTGGAAACGTAGCCGCCTCCGCCTGCCCATGCGTAGAGCACGCCCGCGTGGAACGGGTCGGCGACGATGGAATCGATGAAGCCTTGCGAAGGCAGCCCGGCGCTGGCGTTTGTCCAGGTTTGGCCGGCGTCGGCGCTTTTGAAAACGCCGCCGTTGGTGGTGGCGCTGGCGTAGAGCGTGGAAGGCTGTTGCGGGTCGACGATCAGCGAGGTGAGAGCGGTTTGGAAGGACGCGAAATTCAGCGCCACGCAGGTGAATTTCAGGCCGCCGTTGGTGCTTTTGCAAATGCTGGTGGCGGAAGCGGCATAGACGATTTGAGAGTTGGTGGGGTCGACCGCGAGCAAGGGCGTGGACAACGGCGTCGTGACGGGAAGGGGATTTCCCAGCGGCGTCCAAGTGGCGCCGTCATCGGCGCTGTAGATGATTTCCGTGCCGCGATTGGCCGCCTGAAATGGATTGCGCAGCGGAAAATCGAACGATGCGGTTGTCCCGGTGACGTAGATGTTTCCCGAGGCGTCGGCGGCGACCGCGTTGATGGAATCGTTGCCGGAGCCGCCGAAGGTGAGGCTATGGGAAGGGCGCTGAGAATGGGCCGCGAAGACGATTAGGAAAACCAGAGGGAATACGCGGCCGGGCATCGGTTACTATTATCGCGCCCGCGAATGCGCACGCCTTCTACCGCAGCTCTGCCAGATCGACTTCCAATTCGCCGGCGCGGAACCTGGCGTCGCCGACCCATTCGACTCTGGCGCCGGTGTGCACCTCGCCGACGAGAGAGACTGGATCGACGACCCATACGTATCGAACGCCAAAAGCCAGATATTCATTCGCCTTAGCGATCACGTCGGCGGCTATATCGTCGGGAGACAGGGCCTCAATGCAAAGATAGGGAGGTGAAGTGAAGACATCTTCATCGGGCTCGCCAAAGGTCACGCACAAATCCGGAACCCGGTAGCGCGCCGGATCGGCTTGGGTTCGGATGCGCTGTTCCGGCCAGATCTGGTAACCGAGCGGCTGCCCAATTCTGTAAAGTGTCCGATACAGAAAGCCTTGCATTTTACTGTGCGGTTTCTTGGGCACGGAACGGTAGACGATCCTTCCTTCGACATACTCGGCGTCGTGCTCAAAGCTGGTATGCAAGTACTCTTCGGCGCCGATCAGGTGCGTGGTTGCCATGCTCTTCTTACTTTACACCTCGCCCGCCAGCCTGCGCCGCCCCACTTCAGAAATCGTCTTCTTCGGTCTTCGGTTTCTTCCCTTTCCGCCGCAAGATTAGAATTGCGATTACCACGGCGAGCAGTATCGTAGCAACCACCTTTACGGTAGTGTCGGCATCCATCAGGCCTCCTTTTACAGGTGAAACAGGAAGTATAAACAATTCCATGCACTTCCTGCTACTGGCTTATCGACCTATTTCGCCGAAGTTTTGATACTTGTAACCCTAATAAATCGGATAGGCTAAACAGCGAGGGGCTCTACGACGATGAGAACTTGTTTAACACCTTGGCGGTCGCAGTTCCTGGTGGGCTCGACCTTGTTGGCTTTGGCGGCCCATGCTTTGACGGCGGCGTCGACGCCAGGAAATGCCTATCTGCAGCACAACCTGGTTGCCGATCAGCCTGGCATCGCTGACTATACAGACCCGAATATGGTTAATCCCTGGGGGCTCTACACCACGGCAACCAGCCCGTTTTGGGTGAATGACGCCGGTACCGGTCTGGCCACGGTATACACCAGCGTGGGTGTGCCGAATGCCACCACCAAACCCGCTATTGCGACATCGGCGAAAGGTGCCACTCCCGCCCCGGTCACGGGCGGCGTTGCGAACGCTACCGGCGGCTTCATGATTCAAGGAAAAGTGCCCAACTTCATCTTCGCCACTACCCAGGGAACCATCTCGGGGTATGTTTCATCCATCAGCACGGCGATTTCGCAATTGGCGGCGGATAACTCAAGCAAGGGCGCGGTCTACTACGGGCTGGCCATCAGCGCCACCACTACGTCGGCCACGCCCATGCTCTACGCGGCCAACTTCTTCAGCGGCGGCGTCGACGTGTTCGATACCAATTACAACCCGGTGACGCTGCCGGGCACGCCGTTCGTGGATCCGGCCGTTCCCGCCGGCTACGCGCCTTTCAATATCTGGAATCTCGGCGGCCAGTTGTACGTAACGTGGGCCAAGCAGAGCCCCGCCAAGACTTCCTGGGTTAGCGGCGCGGGCTTGGGCGCGGTTTCCATTTTCAACCTGAACGGCGGCCTGGTGACGCACATAGCCACGGGCGGTCCGCTGAACGCTCCGTGGGGCGTCGCGCTTGCGCCGGCTAGTTTCGGCGCCTTCGCCAACGACCTGCTGGTGGGCAATTTCGGCGATGGAACCATTAACGCCTTCAATCCCACCACCGGCGCCGCGCTGGGCGCACTGACCGACGAGAACGGGAACACCATCTCGATATCCGGACTTTGGGCGCTCCTCCTCGGCAACGGGGGCAATGGTGGGGACCCTAATGCGATTTACTTTACGGCCGGCACGGACGGCCAGTTGCATGGCCTCCTGGGCAGCCTGCAGGCGACCCCTTCGCTCACCAGCGTGTCCAACGCCGCCAGCGGCGCCACGGCAATCGCCTCGAATGCCTACATCAGTATCTACGGCGCGGACCTGGCCCCGATCACCCGCAACTGGGATTTTAGCGATTTCACGGGAGGGACCAGCCTGCCCACTTCCCTCAACGGCGTATCGGTAACGGTCGACGGCAAGCCGGCTTTCGTTTACTACATCAGTCCCAAACAGATCGACGTGTTGACGCCGGTGGATACCGCTACCGGCCCGGTCGCGGTGGTGGTCACCGACAACGGCCTAGTAGCCGCATCGGTGAGCGCAACCATGGCCGCGTATTCGCCGGCGTTCTTCCTGCTCAAGGACAATTTGTCGGTGGCGGCGGTGCATAGCAGCGGGGCCCTTGTGGGGGCGACCACGCTGTACGCGGGCGATAGCACCCCCGCAACGCCAGGTGAAACCATCACGATTTTCGGTACCGGCTTCGGACCCACTAATCCGGCCTTTACGAATGGAACCGTAGTGGCGGCTCCGCTGACGGTTGCAACCGCTCCCACGGTGACCATCGGCGGCGTCACGGCGACGGTAAGTTATGCGGGCCTGGTTAGCGCCGGGGTTTACCAGCTCAATGTGATCGTGCCTGCCGGCGCGGCCGCGGGCAATGCGGCGATCGTGGCGACGGTGGGGGGTGTTTCGTCCTCGCCAACGGCGATAGTGACGGTGAATTAGCTGCGCGGGCGGACACCCCTTGGCCGGCGGTCCCAGGCCGGCCTCTTGGTTATTTCATGCGGTTGATTTGATTGCGCGAAGAGCGGGGCCAGGGGGCCCCGCGCGGACCAGGGGGTCCGCCCTACTTTTTGTGCGTACCCTTTACGTAAAGGCGGGGCGCTGTAAGCGGTTGACTGGCATTGATGTTCGGGCCTTGACGGTAAATTAACTTGCGCGGATGGCGGCGGGGCGTTCACTATCAAGAAGAACATCCATGCAACTGAATCGAAGAAGTTTTATCAAGACTACGTCTTTCGCCGCCGCTTCCGCCGCCATGGGCATGGCGGCGTCTGCTGAGAAGCTGAAGCCGGGGCTCAATGCCTATTCCTTTAACAAACTGCTGAACGACGCGATCCGGCAGCGCGGACCTGGGATTACGCTCGACGGCGTCCTCGATTTCGCCGCGAAAAACAAATTTGCGGCGTTCGACCCCACGGGATATTTTTTCCCCGGCTATCCGAAAGTTCCCGCCGATGCCTATGTGGACGGCTTGAAGAAACATGCGGCCGATCTGGGAATCGCCCTCAGCGGGACGGGCGTGCGCAATAATTTCACCACGGCGGATAAAGATGTTCGCGCGGCGGGAGTGCAGCACATCAAGGAGTGGGTGGAGGTGGCGGCCAGGCTGGGAGTGCCGGTGATCCGGGTGTTCGCCGATACCCAAATGAAGGCGGAGACCTGGCAGTCGGTTTCGAACGGCGCTAAGAGGTCCGATGTGCTCGATTGGATTTCGGGCGACCTTCGCGAATGCGCGGAGCAGGGCAAAAAGTACCGGGTGAAGATCGGCGTGCAGAATCACGGCGACTTTTTGCAGACCGGGGCGCAGTTGCTGGAGCTGGTAAAGGCGGTCGGCTCGGAATGGTGCGGACCGATTGTCGATACCGGCTACTTCAAGACGCCGGACCCGTACGTCGACATTGCCCTGGTGGCGCCGCATGCGGTGAATTGGCAGGTCAAGCAAAGCGTGTTTGGCGAGGACAGCGAAATTCCCACGGATCTGATCCGGCTCTTGAAGATCGTGCGGAAATCCGGCTATCAGGGATACCTTCCCATCGAGACGCTATCTCCGCAGGGTAAGCCTTACGATCCGTTCGCCGTGGTACCGGCGTTTTTGGCGCAGTTGCGCGAAGCAATCGCGAAAACGGCCTAGCAGACGATTGGGCGGCGAAGGGAAGAAACCATGAAGAAGCTGACGCGGGCGGTTGCGATCGCCTATTGCCTGCTGGCGCTGGCTGCGTGCCTGAGTTGGTCGCAGACGCCCAAGAAAAAGGGCGGCAAGAAATCGAATGCGGATACCAGCAATCCCGCGTATAAGGACGCGCCGGTTTCGACCGCGGCGGACTTGAGCGGTAAGCCCGCGCCCGGCGCCGGCTTCGTGCATCCCGGAGTGTTGGTGAACAAGGCTCAGCTCGACGAGATCAAGAAGCGGGTCGCCAAGGGTACCGAGCCGCAGAAGAGCGCGTTCGAGGCGCTCAAGACCAGCCCGTTGGGCGCGCTTGACTATACGCCGAACCCGCGCGCCACGGTGGAGTGCGGTTCGTACTCGAATCCGGATATAGGCTGCAAGGACGAACAGGCCGATAGCGAAGCGGCCTACAGCCAGGCACTGCTCTGGTATATCACGGGAAATGCCGTGTACGCGCGGAACGCGGTGAAGATCATGGACGCTTGGGCGGACACCATGACCGGCGGCCATACCAACGTCAACGCCGAGGTGCAGGCTTCCTGGGCCGGCGCGGTGTGGCCGCGGGCCGCCGAGATCATCCGCTATAGCTACAAGGGTTGGAGCGATGCGGAGATCGCGAAATTCCAGAATATGCTGACCACGCAGTATCTGCCGTCGTTGATTCACGGCACTTGCGAAAACGGCAACAAGGAGTTGACCATGAGCGAGGCCATCGTGAATATCGGCGTCTTCAACGATAACCGGGCGGCCTTCGACTTCGGGATCAAGATGTGGCGGGGCCGCGCGCCGGCGACGATCTACCTGAAATCCGACGGGCCGGCGCCGCTGGAGGCGGTTGGATGCGGCCTCGCGATCTGGGGAAATAAGGGGCTCACGCCGGAGTTTGTGGACGGATTGGAACAGGAAACGGCGCGCGATTCGCAGCACGCGGCCATGGCTTTTGCAGGCATGGTGGACACGGCTGAGACGGCGCGCCAGCAGGGCGTCGATCTATACGCGGAGGTGGGTAAGAGGATTGTGGCGGCGATGGAATTCCAGGCGCAATACCTGCCGCCAAATAACGGCAAGCCCCCGGAGAATCTGGAATTCAATCTTCATCCTACCTGGGAAATCGCGTATAACGAATACCATGATCGGCTGGGAATGAGTTTGCCCAAGATGGCGCAGGTGATCGCCGGGAATCGCCCTACGGGCGTCAATCACCACATGGACTGGGAGACGCTGACGCACGCCGGGATGGGCTCAATCGGGCTGCCTGCGGTGAAGAACTGAGCCTGGGGGCGTCGGTTCACCGCGGAGGCGCAGAGAACGCGGAGCCGGCGCGGAGAAGCTCTCATATATCATCTGCGCGATTCCCCGCGTTCTCTGCGCCTTCGCGGCGAGATCCAGGCTGACCTAACGCGGGCTGCGGGCGATCACGATGGTGGAATCGCGCACGGAGGCGCTTCTGCCTTTTACCTGGATCAGGGCTTCAAAATAAGGAAAGGCTTTATCCCTGGCGGGCGGTAAGCGCCGGCGAAGGCCGGAGACTGCCTGCTCATCGGCGAGAAATGCGGCGCATGCGTTGACGGCGCTGCCGCCGGTACCGGCGATCAGCAAGACGTTGCCGCTGCCGCCGAGGTTGGGCAATAGTGAAACGCCGCAGTAGCCTTCGTGGGAGTCGGATTCGCGGGATAAGTAGCTCTTGTTGCCGGTCCACGAATCCACCGGATAATAAACGTCGGCCGCGCTATCGAAGACCCATCGTAATCCCAGCTTCGCTTCAAATGGCTCGACCCATGGATTCGACTGGCTGTTGCCCAGCAGGATCGCGTCATCGGCTTTTAATTCGCGGAAGGAATAGTCGCGGGCAAACCGCAGATTAGGATTCGACTCGCCGCCCGGCATTTGAAATAGCTTCCACAACAGGTTGGCGTCGGCGAAATTCGAGTGGCGGCGCAGAACGATGGCCGATGCCGCGCGCTCATTCAGACCAGCCTGCGCCGCCGCGGCGGGAACGCCGCGCAGGTAGCTCCGGTCAAAATACTCGGAGAGCAGCAGACGCTTGCCTGTCAGCTCCTGGTAAAGCGCAACGCCGGCGTCGTCGAGAACAATATCGGTGGCCCGGCCGGGCTGAAAAACGCTCGACCAAAGCAGTTTCAGCGACGGCGCGGAAAGCGCCGCCAGACTGCCTTGACGGCCGCCGGGACGAAGCGCCAAAAATAGCGTTGCCCCGGCGAAAAGCACTGTGGTGAATGCAAGCGCCCCAACGAGCCATGCCGGATTGCGCCGGGCCGGCGATTCCACTGGCGGCAGGGGAATCACTTCGGGCGCCGCGTCCAGCCCGGATGGCGCGGAAGCCGGCGGAGTCTCGATCTCGGGTTCGGCGCGCATCCGGAAAGCGGGCGCGTAGTTGCCTTTGGGAATCTCCAGGATTAGTGGTTCGCCGGCGCCTTCGGCGGCGAAATACTGGTCCAGACGCTTGCGCAGCATGGAGGCGTGCACGCGGACGATGTTGTCGCTCGAAGTATCGTAATCCTTGGAACGTCCGAATACCTTGTGGCCGACTTCCTGCTCGTGGATTTCGGTGGCGTGTTCGTCGAGGACCCGGTCGGAGAGGTAGAGCAGAAGATCCCGCAGCCTGGCCGAACGGCTTAAGTAGCGGCTGCCTGCTACCCTTTCTACCAACGATTTGCGCGTATCCGCGACGGCGATGCTTTGCGGCAACCTGGCCCCCTAGCCCCTCATTCCTGCCATTATAGTCCCGTTTTTCTCTCTTTTAACGTAAAGAGCGGTTCTTTACCATTATGCAAAGGCAGGCATTTGGCGGCGAGCGCCATCTTGACGGTGAATTAACTTGCGATGTTTGGGCCGTGCTCGTACTATAGCCCCCGGGGGTTATGATGAGCGCACGTTTCCTGGGAGCTTTGGCGGGCATGGCCACCGCCGCGACGCTGCTGGCGCAGCAGCCGGTCGAAAGGCCGAAGGTCCTCGGCGTTGCCCACATGGCGGTATACGTCAAGGATCTGGCCAAGACCCGGCAATTCTACGAGCAGTTTATGGGCTTCGGCGAGCCCTTCACGCTGCCGGCAAAGGATGGCAAGGGAACCCGCATCGTCTTCGTAAAGGTAAACGATTATCAGTATTTCGAGATTTTCAACGAAGCCGACCGCGGCGAAGGCCAGTTGAACCACATTTCTTTCTACACCAGCGATGCCGACCAAATGTACGCCTATTTGAAGTCTAAGGGCGTGGCCGTGATGTCGGATAAGGGCAGCGTGGGAAAAGGCCAGACCGGCAACAAGAACTTCAACGTGCAGGACCCCGACGGCCATATAGTGGAAATCGTCGGCTACCAGCCGGACAGCTGGACGGCCCGCGAGGCCGGGAAGTTCATGCCGGCCACGCGCATTTCCGATCACATCATGCACGTCGGCGTCTTGGTGGGCGATTTGGACAAATCGGTAGCATTCTACGGAGGGATCCTGGGCTTCCAGGAGTTCTGGCGCGGCAGCGGGTCGCCGAGGATGTTGAGTTGGGTGAATATGCGGCCGGCCGAGGGTCAGGATTACCTCGAGATGATGCTCTATGACAAGCTTCCGGCGCCGGGCGACCGCGGCACCAAGAATCACGCTTCGCTGACCGTGCCGGACGCCGCCAAGGCGCTGGCGGAGTTGCAGAAGCGAGCCGCCCAAGGCTTGTATACGGCTCCCGAAGGCAAGCCGATGGAGGTTCAAATTGGGAAGAACGGCAAGCGCCAGATCAACCTTTATGATCCCGACGGTACCCGCATCGAGTTGATGGAGCCCAACACGGTGGATGGCAAACCCGTGCCCAGTTCCACCGCGCCGGTTCCGCATCCTGACCAGGGAAAGTAAGTTTGCGAAGTGCATTCAAAGGAGAAACTATGCGCGCCCAGTCCGCTGCGCTTTTCGTCACAGCATCGTTGATCTTCGCCACCCTCGTTTCCGCGCAAACGCCATCCGCGACCATCGTGGGCCGGATTACGGACCCATCGGGCGCGGCGGTCGCCGGCGCCACGATTGAAGTCCGCAACGTCGATACCGACGAAAAGCGGGTGGTTCACTCCGAAGCCAACGGCGACTACACCGTCTCCAACCTCAATATCGGCACGTACGACGTGGGCATCTCCAAAGAGGGATTCAAAGGACTGCGCGAGAATAACTTAACGTTGGAAGTGGATCAGACCGCCCGCGTGGATGGGCGCCTGCAAGTGGGCGCGGTTTCGCAGACCGTGGAGGTCACAGGCGGCGTGCCGCTGGTCAACACGGAGAATTCGACGCGCGGCGATGTGGTGACGGCGCCGGAGATTCTGGAGATGCCGCTCGATGGCCGCCTTTTCACCGACCTGGCGATGATGGTTCCAGGCGTGACGCCGAGCGAACAGAAGGCCAAGGGTTCGCCGTACACCATGAACGGCTCGCGGGCCGATTCGAGCGATGTGGTGATCGATGGTTTCAGCGACCAGAGCCCGCGCGATGCGGGCGCGCAGGTTCAGGTTCCGCTCGATGCGTTGCAGGAATTCAAGCTGCAGACTTCCGGTTACTCGGCCGAATACGGGCGGTTAGCCGGCGGGGTGACTAATATGGTTCTCAAGAGCGGCGGGAACGAGGTTCATGGAACGATGTTCGAGTTTGTGCGCAACGACGATTTCGATGCGCGCAATTTTTTCTCGACCTTTAACCCCGAGCTGCGCCGGAACCAGTTTGGCGCCACCTTCACGGGTCCCGTGCGCATTCCTAAAATATACAATGGGCATGACCGCACCTTCTTTGTGGTGAGCTGGGAAAGTTACCGGGAAGTGCAGGGGTCGAGCCAGCTTGGCGTGGTGCCTACCGCGCTCGAGCGGCAGGGGAACTTCTCGCAGGATTACAACGCCACTACCGGTGCTCTAAATTTAATCAAGGATCCGCTTTCCACCGGATCCTGCACGGCCACCAGCCAAGCCGCTTGCTTTCCCGGCAACATCATTCCGCAGTCTCTCATCAGCCCGATCGGAAGCGCGCTGCTGAAGTACTTTCCGATGCCTAACACGGTAGGCGTGAATAATTTCAATGCGTATGGAATCACCGCCGATTCGTGGGACCGCTTCTTATTCAAGCTGGACCAGAAGCTGACATCCAGGGACAACCTTGCGGTACGCGTATCGCCGGGCTGGGAGACATCGGTCAATCCATTTTCCGGCAACAATTTGGGCACGTTCCCTGCATCCACCGATGTCAGCAGTAACCTGGTCGGCATTTCCGAGATGCATATCTTTACTCCTATGTTGATCAATGAATTTCGCGCCGGGTTGACGCGGACCAAAGATCAGGAGATCAGCGGGCATGCCGGTCAGGATATCGCGCAGCAGTTGGGCATTCCCGGCACCACCCAGAACCCCTCTCTCGAAGGCTTCCCTAAATTCAGCATCACCGGTTACGAGGGTCTTGGAGACAGCACTTCGGACCCCATCCGGTATGTGGTAAATAACTTCAATTACAGCGATGTGATGACGTGGACCAAGGGCCGCCACACCATCCGGTTCGGGGCTGAGGCCCTGCGCGTTCAGTACTTCCAGCCGACTAACTCGAACTTCAATGGAACTTTCACCTTTAAGGGAAGCTACACCAACGACGCCGTGGGGGATATTTTGCTGGGTGCACCGAGCAGTTCCTCTATCAAACTTGGAAACGTCACCAATTACTTGTTCAATACCGATTTCGGCGCCTTCATTCAGGACGACTTCAAAGTTCTTCCGAACCTGACGCTGAACCTGGGACTGCGGTATGAGATTCAGACGCCGCCTTACGAGAAGTACGGCCAGTTGACTAACTACGATCCGGCGATCGGCCAGGTAGTTATTGCGGGCGTCGCCGCATTACCCAACTATGCCTCGCTTATTGCATCGGCAGGCCTCACTCCCTATATGACGCTCGCCAGCACCGCTGGCTTGCCGTTTTCAACGGTGGACACCAATTACAACAATGTCGCGCCCCGGCTCGGCGTGGCATGGCGGCCGTTCGGAAACAACAAGACCGTCGTGCGCGCCGGCTATGGCATTTTCT
>Ga0302325_10028141_pt1 | contig 11634 bp, 7 predicted proteins | sample Palsa_T0_2_FD_201948 | JGI IMG/M metagenome (GOLD analysis project Ga0302325, IMG submission 201948) | Peat permafrost microbial communities from Stordalen Mire near Abisko, Sweden - Palsa_T0_2 | ecosystem: Environmental > Terrestrial > Soil > Palsa > Peat permafrost | place: Sweden: Abisko... | reverse complement strand
AATTCGCTCCCAGTTGTCCTGGTCATCGAGAACGACGAACCATTTCGCCCACTCACTTGGCGGGCGGAATTCAAAATACGCCTCCTGCTCCGGCGGCCTGCGTGCGCCGCCACCCTGGTAAAATGCCAGGCTCGGCTCGTCAAACCCGATCATCAGCACATGCTCGTTTGCGCCCCCCGCGCCCAGCCGCACCAGATCAGCCGCCACTCGCTCCGGAAGGTGAAGGAATTTCATGTACGGCAAAATCACGGTGTAAAGGATCAGGATCATGACCGCCATTCCCACGCCCATGACGATCGCGCCGCGCGCGAACTGATGCCGGAAAAATCGCCATGCGACAAGCGCGGCGTAAACGATCCCACAGGCGGTGAAAATCCGAAATCCTGCGATTGGAAGATCACTGGGGCTGGAGACCTGCAGCGACAGCCATATTCCAAAACTCAGCCCCAGCGTGGCGATGATCCACACCACCACGGTGGCATAGAAACTCCCCTTGCGCATCTCGCGGCTTTGACCGCGGATGCAGCGAACCAGCGCATCGGCCGTGAGAAACGCCAATCCCGGAAACGCCGGCAGCACATAAAACGGCAGCTTGGTATAGACCAGCTCCATCATGAGCCATGGCCCTGCCATCGCGGCGATGGCGAAACGAATGACCGGAAGCCGGCGATTTCGCCAGGCCAGGAGGATTGTCGTCGGCAGGAAAAGGCTCCAGGGATAAAACGTTCCGAAGATCAGCAGCGTATGGTAGCCCGGCGGTTTGCCGTGGCCTTCCATGCTTTGCTCCAGATGCATGCGGGCTTTTTCGAACAAGGCGAGAATGAACCCGGGGGCGCGCTGGTGAATGAGGATGAGCCACGGGGCGACGACAATGGTGAGAATCGGCACGCCGATGAGCGGCCGCAGCTCTTTCCACCAGCGGACGTGCTTTTTCCACGCGGGTTTATTTCGCAGGCCCTTTCCCTCATTGAGCACATCAAGCGTGAGAAGGATCAGCAGGGTGAATAGATGCTCGCCGAGCGGCTGGGGGCCCTTGGTGATGCCGGCGAGCCCGAGGGAAACCCAAAAGGCAGGGACGGCCCAAAGGGGCGAAGTTTTTCCGCGGCGGGCGGACCAATATATTTGCGCCAGGCTCACCTGCCCGATCAACACCAGGAAAAGCATCACGCCGTCGGTAAGGCACATTTTCGAACATGCGACGGCGAGGCCGCAGCTGCTGAAGATGAACACGGTCCAGAGTGCGCGGCGATCGCCGGTGTATCGGCGAACGACAACGGCGAGGAGCAGGGCGCTGGCGAGAATAGCAACTGTGGAGGGAAATCGCGCCGCTTGCGCCGTGTCCCCGGCGATCTCCATCACCGCGAGCTGGCACCAGTAGATGACCGGGGGTTTTTCCAGCCGCCACTCGGCAGGCCGGGCTTCCTTCGAAGGCTCGGGCAGGCCCGCAGTTTGCGGGCGGAAGGTGGGCACAATCCAATTGCCGCTCTGCAGCATCTCGCGCGAGCATTCGGCGTACCAGCCCTCATCGCGGTCCCACAGCGGAACGCGCTTGGCGCCGGTGAAATAAACAACGCCGGCGCCGGCGAGGATCAGACAGAGAATTTTCCAGAACTTCACGGAACGAGCGGGCATTAGTTGGCATGAACTTATGCGGGGGAGGGCCCAAGTGCAAAAGGATCAATGTGGCATGGGCTTGTGGCGTGGGCGTCCCGCCCATGTTTTTAATTCAGAAAAATTCCGATGGGCGGGACGCCCATGCCACTAAACCCAGCTTGCAACTCTCTTCCCTCCCCCGTAATTTCGAGTCGATATGGTCATAATCGGCATCGCCGCGGTTTTGGCAGTGGGGTGCGCTGTCATGATGGTTCTGGAACGCCGCGGCTTGCGCACGACGCTGACCCTCTCATTCAAGGGAGACGTCAAACGCGAAACCCGTTTCCTGGCCCAGTACGGCCAGCTCGTCTGCACGTTTCTCACCGCGCTGCTGATCTGGCAGATCGATCTCACCCGCGGCCTGCGGGTTTGCTGCGCACTGTGGACGGCGGTGATCGGCGTGACGATCGTCGCCACCCTGGTCAAGCGTCTGCTCGGCCGCGCCCGCCCGCGCAGCGAGCATGCCGGGAAATTTCTCGGCCCGTCTCTCAGGCACGCCAATTACCGCGAGAGCTTTCCCTCCAGCCACAGCGCCACGGCGATGGCGTATTCCGTCGTGCTGTCAGCCGCGTATCCCAGTGCAGCCGTCACTTTCTGGGCAATGGGAATCACCTGCGCCGTGCTGCGATACCTGATGGACGCCCACTGGCCCAGCGACGTACTTGGCGGCATCGCGCTGGGCATGCTCGCGGGATTCATCTCCTGGCGGATTTTCTTTTGAGCTGTGCCCATGCCGTTGCGATGGGATCTTGTTGAATTGATCGAGCAAATCGGCCGACTGCTTCAGACCGCGGAGGATGAGTTGCGCCTCGAGCAGGCGGTCTACGGCCTGGACGCGCGCTCGGAGCGCGATCTGCAATCACTTCTCGCCGAGCGCCTCGCCGCCCATTACGAAGTGGCTCGTGAGGTGCATTACCCATCGACTGTCGGCAGGAAACTCTCTCACCGGCAGCGATGCGATATGGTCCTCACTCCGAAGGGAAGGCCGCTGAAGCTGGACTCTGCGGAGCCGACGATCTTCGATCCCCCCGATCTCGCGACTGCTGAGGATGGGCTGTGGCTGGAAGTGAAAATCGCCGCGCAGTTCCGCGAAGGAGGCATTCGGCACAGCGGTTACGGCGGACAGTGGCGCAACGCCGTCGTTGACGACCTGCGAAAAATGGAAGCGGAAAAACGGATTCTCGAAGCGGGATTGCTACTGATCGTCTTCAACGAATCTTCCGCGATTTTGGAAAAAGACCTGGAAATCTTCGAATCGGTCCTGGCCGAGAAGGAAGTTTTGGCGGGGTTCCGCCAGGTGCGGAGCGTCAAAATTCTCGACCGCATTGGCCATCACCTCTGCACCGCCGCTCTGTGGCCGACGATCCAGAGGGAATAGGGACGTGGGTTTTGGCGTCAGCAATACGCCCCTCTCGAATGCCGGGAAGGTTCGTGAGATATTAGCAGCGATTGAATGCCGACCCCCTGACTGCCGATCCCCGCCAAACCCGCGAAAGCTTTTCGTTTTCGACCGCCGCCGCTCTCATGGCGGCGGTTCTTGTTGTTTATATCCCGGTCCTGCGCACCGGCGGATTCATTTGGGATGATCCCCAGTATATCACCGGCAATTCGCTGTTGCGGACCTGGCCGGGATTGCTGGCGATCTGGATCCATCCCAGCGCATTGCCACAATATTATCCGCTCGTCCACACCACCTTCTGGATCGAATATCACCTCGTCGGTCTTCATCCGCTTCTGTATCACATCGACAACATTCTTCTCCACGGCGCGGCAGCCATCCTGCTCTGGCGGGTGCTCGCGCGACTCGGCGCTCCGGCGCCCTGGCTGGCGGCGGCCATATTCGCTGTACATCCCGTGATGGTCGAATCGGTGGCATGGCCGACGGAACGGAAAAATGTCCTCTCGCTGGTGTTTTATCTTTGGGCGTTTTGGGTGTATTGGAAATTTTATTCGGGGGAACGCGCCTCGCGAGCGAGGCGGCTAAACAAAAATTATTGCATCGCGCTCGTGCTGTTCATCGCGGCGCTGCTCAGCAAATCGGTCACGTGTTCCCTTCCGGCGGCGATCCTGCTGGTGATCTACTGGAAAAAAGGCCGCGTGAAATGGGCGGATGTTGTTCCGCTTATTCCATTTTTTATTCTCGGCATGGTAATGGCTTTCGTCACTGCTCGGCTGGAAAACCAGCACGTCGGCGCGTCCGGGCCAGAATGGAATTTCACACCGCTGGATCGCTGCCTTATCGCCGGCCGCGCGCTCTGGTTTTACGCCGTCAAGCTCGCCTGGCCGCATCCGCTGATCTTCATTTATCCGCGCTGGGAAAAGATGAATTTCTTTGAGCGGCCAGAACTTATCGCATTCCCGCTTGCCGCGATGGGGATGATTGCCGCGCTCTGGATTCTGCGAAAACGCATCGGCCGCGCGCCGCTGGTCGCGACGCTTTTTTTCGCCGGCACGCTCGTTCCCGCCCTGGGATTCGTGAATCTCTACCCCATGCGATATTCCTTTGTCGCCGATCATTTCCAGTATCACGCCAGCATCGGCCTGATCGCCCTGGCCGCGGCATGGCTGCGTCGTCTTCGCGCCGCCGGCTGTGTAATCATTCTGATTATTCTGGGCGCGATCACCTGGCAACAAGGTTATCTTTACCAGAACCAGCTTGTGCTCTGGACGGATGTCGTTCAGCACAATCCCAAAAGCTGGATGGCCTGGGGCGACCTCGGCGATGAATACGCCGCCCTTTCCAATCGCAACGATCGCCCGCAGACACAGCGCGATCAGGATCGCGCCCAGGCGCGGCAGTGTTACGTCGAGCTGTACCAACTCGCGCCCGATCAACCCCTGGCCCATCTCAAGTGGGGCATCGTCAAGGAATACGACGGCGACCTGAAAGCCGCCCAAAGCGAAATCGAACGGGCGATTGAGTTGGCGCCCAGCTTCACCATCGCGATGAACAGCATGGGGATGCTGCTGATGCGTCAAAATCAGACGGATGCCGCAATCCAGTATTACACCCGCGCGCTGGCGCTCGATCCCGGTTATGCCGAGGCCCGCGTGAATTACGGCGATGCTCTCCTGAAACTCGGCGACCAGGCGGGCGCATTTGCGCAATACCAGCAGGCAGCCGAAAACCGACCCGACAACGTCGAGGCCCAGTTCAAATTCGCCAACATGCTTTTAACGGTGAAAAACCGTCCCGACCTGGCAATCCCGCACTACATCGCGGCGATTTATGCCGATCCCAACCGTGCCGATGTCCGCACCAATCTCGCCGCCGCCCTGATCGCAATCGGCGATTTGAGCGAGGCCCGCATTCAGTGCCGAGCCGCGCTGGCCATCGATCCAAATCTGCCGCAGGCCCGCGAGATGTGGAACCGCATCGGCGGCAACTGAAGCCCTTTCACGCCAGCATCCCTTCATCCCCCACGACCGTTTCATTCGCCCGGCGCCCCGTCGATTTGGCCATGATCTTTGAAACGCGCATCATGCAATCCACCGCCCGGCCCGTATCGCCGGCGCCTTTGAGGGCGCGGCCCAGCTCCTTCAGGCACAAAACCGTCTCGCGGTGCTCCGGTCCGAACGATGTTTCGGTAATGTCCAGGGCCCGCTCCAGCAGCGGCACCGCTTCGTCATATTTCTCCCGGTCCGACAGAAGTTGCGCGAGATTCAGCAGATCGCGCGCGATTGCCGGGTGATGGTTGCCAAATGCCGCCTGGTCGATCTTCATTGCCCGCTCGAAAAGCGTGCGAGCAGCCGGATGATTCTTCTGTGCCCGCAGCGCGCCGCCGAGGTTCACCGCCACGCACGCCACCTGGGGATGATTCGCCCCGAAATTGGATTCGGAGATCGCCAGAGACTGCTCCAGCCAGTGCCGGGCATTGGCGTAGTCCTTCATCTGCAGCAGCACGAACCCCAGGTTGTTCATGACGCTGGCGATCTTGGGATTATCGTTAACGTAACTTTTGCGATAAACGCCGATGGCCCACTCGAACCGCTCGCGCGCCTCGGGGAGGCGGCCAAGCTCCACGAGCGTCATCGCCGAGTTGTTGGCGACCGTGGCCAGGTGCGGATCATCATCTCCGTAATTAGCCCGGTCGATTTCCAGCGCTCGATCGTAGAGCGCGCTGGCTCCCGCCAGATCGCCCAGCCGATGTCGGACGCGGGCGAGATTGTTGGCGATATCCGCCGCCACCGGACTTCGGGCGCCGTGCGTCTTTGCGACAAGTTCGTGCGCCATCTCAAGCAGCGATCGCGCTTCGCCGTAATTTCCCTGCTTGAGCAAAAATCGCCCAATCCTGCTGAGCATGTCCACCACATCGCCGGCGGCCACTTGGGCATTTTTGGCGTAAAGTGTGGTCACCAGCGCATGAGGCAGCGCCTCGGCGCACGCCTGCCACGACTGGGGATTCTGGCTGTCAAAAGCAAACGACGTGGATGCGATCCGCATCGCAATGGCCGCCCACTTTCCGCGCTCCACCGGATCAAGCCGATCCTGGGCCATCGCCGCGATCACGCCATGAATCGACAGGCTGTCCCGGCCGGTCTTTGCCATCGAGAATCGCTCAACCAAATTGAGCATCTCCACCCGCGCCGGTTCATGAACAATGGAAAATCCCAACTCCGCCGGCAGCTCCGAAGCGGCGGTTTCCAGCATCGAAAGCGGAATGTGATCCGGCGAGAAAAACCCGCACAGCGTCAAAAGCTGCGCCGCCGTGGGGTTCAGCGATTCGATCCGCCGCAGCGAAAGCTCCCACGTCATCGCCACGTGGGCCGGGTACGCGCCCATCGCTTTCCCGCGGCCCAGCATTTCCGCCCAGAGATTCTCATAATCGCGCAGATATTCCCCGATGGAAAGATCGGCCTGCGCGATGCACGCCGCCGCCTGCTCCATCGCCAGCGGAAGATCACCCAGCGCCGCCGCAAGCTGCCTGGCCGCGTGAGCCTCGTCGATCCCACCCAGCCGGGCATCGAGAAATGCGATCGATTCCTCGCGCGTCCACGAATCCACCGGCTGCAGTTTCCCCGCCGATTGCCAGTGTGGATTGACGCTCGTGATCAGCACATGCCCCGGCGAATGGGGCGGCAGAAAAGATCGCAGGTCCTCCGGATCGCGCGCGTTATCAAAAATCAGCAGCCAACGCTTGCGCTTGCGAAGCTGGTGCAGCACCGCGTTGCACGCCTGCCGCGGCGTGTCGAACATCTGCCCCGACGTTGCAAGCTTCCCCGCCAGCGAAGCGAGATCCGCCGTGATGGTGGACGGCGTCTCCGCGCGAACCCACCAGACGATGTCGTACTTGTCCTTGTGAACATACGCATATTCCACCGCCAGCGCCGTCTTCCCGCATCCTCCTCCCCCGGCGAGGATTTGCGGAACCGGATGCGAATGGGAAAGGCCCTGCTCGATGTCCCGCAGAACCTGCTGCCGGCCGGTGAAATGGATGTTTCGGCGCTGGGGGAGATTCCAAACGGCGGGCTGGCCAATTGGCTTTCCAGGCGGCGTTTTCATCATGCGGGTCATTCCGGCCTACACCTCAAACATAATATCACGCCGATGGATGAAACTGGAACCAAATACTGTTTCGGCCATCCAGCGCGATATTGTGCGGCGGGGCGGTATGAGCTATAGTTTTTAACCCCCAAACCGACGGTTGCGAGTTGGGTCTTTTTCGAGGTATTTATGTCCCTTGATCGAAGTTTGAAAAGTGCCAGCGCCCTGGTCCGTCATCGCAATGTCCTGACGCGGGCGGAGCGACTGGTGAAGCTGGCGGATGAAGAGCGATGGAACGATTCCAAGAGCGTCTACGGATTGCCGAAGGTAGCACACCGTAAACAGACGCTGGCCAAGGTGGCCAAAGAAGAGGGCGCCGAGGCGGCAGCCGGAACACCGGCGGCGGGCGCGGCACCAGCGGCAGGCGCGGCAGCCCCGGCGGCGGGAGCAAAAGGCGCGGCCCCGGCAGCCAAGGGCGCGGCGCCAGCGGCGGCGGCCAAGGCGCCGGCTGCCAAAAAGAAATAGGATCGCTGCCACATTCACGCGCGGCCACTCAACGGAAAATATGTCCTCCGATTGTGATTTCCTTTCGCGCAGGGCGCTGGCCGTCGATGCCTCGGGCATCCGCAAGGTGTTCGACCTCGCCGCGAAGATGGTCGATCCGATCAATCTTTCCATAGGCCTTCCCGATTTCGACGTTCCCGATCCGATCAAGCGCGCCGCGATCGACGCCATCGAGGCCGGCAACAACCGCTACACCCAGACCCAGGGAATCGCCCCGCTTCGCGAGCGGTTGCGGCGCGATCTGTCCGCCGAATTCGGCCGCGACGTCGGCGAGGTCCTGATCACCAGCGGTGTTTCCGGCGGGCTCCTGCTGGCGATATTGGCGACCATCGATCCGGGGGACGAGGCGATCTTTCTCGATCCCTATTTCGTGATGTACAAGCACCTGCTGACGCTGGTGGGCGGCAAGCCGGTGATCGTGGACAGCTATCCCGATTTTCGCTTCCACGCCGAGCGCGTCGAGAAAGCGATCACACCCCATACCAAGCTGCTGATCCTGAACAGCCCGAGCAATCCCACCGGCATCGTATTGACCGAAGCCGAGGTGAAATCGGCCGTGGAAATCGCCCGCAGGCATGATCTTCTGCTGATCTCGGATGAGATTTACGAGCCGTTTCTGTATGACATGCCGCGTGGATTACCGAGCCCCGCGAAGCTCGATGCGCGCACGCTTGTGCTGCGTGGATTCTCAAAGAGCCATGCGATGACCGGCTGGCGTGTGGGCTACGCCGCCGGCCCCGATGCGATCATTTCGCAGATGACGAAGTTGCAGCAGTACACGTTCGTATGCGCCCCGAGCCCCCTGCAATATGCCGCGCTGGCGGCGCTGGATGTGCCGATGGACGCCGCGGTGGATGCGTATCGCCGGAAGCGCGACCTGGTCTATGAGCGTTTGAGTTCCAAGTTCGAAATTGCAAAGCCTCAGGGCGCTTTTTACATTTTTCCCAAAGCCCCGGCAGGGAAGAAGGCGAGCGATTTCGTCGCCCAGGCGATCGAGCGCAATGTGCTGATGATCCCGGGAAACGTCTTTTCCGAGCGCGATACTCATTTCCGCATCAGCTACGCCACCACGGATGAGAAGTTGGGGCGCGGGTGCGAGATACTGTTGTCGATGGTGTAAATGGGCCGATGGATCGCCATCCATCGGCTTTTATTCAGCGAAACTCGGCGAAATCCGCGTACGGGCAAACCGCCGCGGCATTGACGCTCGCTTCGGCTTTTGTATTCCGCAGGCAGAGAGTCACATTGTTCTGCTTTCCAAAATTCAGCCAGCATTCCGGAAGATAAAAATCCCATTGGGGCCCCACGTCCCAGTATCGCCCAAGCTGGTGCCCGTTCAGATAGATAAACCCATTCCCGGCGGCTTTGAGATGCAAATACCAGGGAACCCACACATGCGGATCTTCGGCCGGCATATTGAAAGACATCCGATACCACGTCAAATCCGTCGCAGCGGCGGGGGGTGAAGAATCCGGAAGAGCTGTCGATTGCCACTTCGAATCATCCAGATTCGGGTCCCACCATTGCCCGGCCGAGCCGGTGGTTTCGCCGGCGATTTGCCAGTGAACGGCAGTGTTTTGGAAGCCGGCAGGGTCCAGGGTGATTGCGCCGCCGATTCCCGCGCTTCGTGTTCTCGCCGCCAGCACATTCACAGCCAGGATGTTCTTGCCTTCGTGCAGCAGGCTAGAAATATCGTAGAGGTTGGAATCGGTTTCGCTCAGTTCCTGGCCGTTGAAATAAACCGTGTGATCGCCGGAAATCGAGCCAAAACTAAGCGTTCTGTTTCCTATCACGGCCACCTGTGCGGGGCTGATGAAAATTGGAATCTGGAAAACGCCCAGATGTCCCGCGGGGATTTGATCGGCCCTGCCGTCGATGCGGACTTTTTCCCACGAGGGATCGGAGTCGGCGGTTTTGCCGCCATCATCGATTTTCAGAAACGCATCCGTAACGGCAATCGGCTCATCCGATGAGGGCCTGATATCGGCATTGATGAGGCCACACCGGTCATTGATTTCATAGCCGCCGTTTTCGCGCCCGCCGTTTTCGTACAGCACAAGCAGGCGGTTGCCGGTTGCCTGCGTATCTGTAAGCGGCGCGACGACCCATCCGCGGCCTTGCCGACTTACGTTTTGCGCCTGGCCGTTCAACTGCACGATGATGGAATCGTGTCGCGGCAATTCCACCATCATAGCGGCCGCATTCTGTGCCGGGGTATCGACGGCCGCGCGATAATACATATATCGTCGGTCGAATATCCCCATATCTTCAACCGACGCTCCCGGAGGCAGATCACGCCACGAATTTTCTGAAGGTCCCGGATCAATCTGCCGTTGAACGGTTGTGACGGCGATCGGGGCGGGAAGATTTGTCGGGCGCGCGGGGGGCGGGACGGCCTGCGGATACCACATCCATTTTGCAGAATCGCTTTCCCCCGCCGGGATATACAAAATCTTCGCGTCGAAGGGATCGAGGGAATACGGGATGTCCGCATCGATGCCGCCATTTTCGGCGGTAAGATGCAGCGTTCCTTCTTTGCGATCGTGCTGGAGATTGTTCAGCAGAAACAGAAACCTTGCGCCGTCCTTTGCCTCGCGCACAAAGACATATAGATCGGACGAGGGTGGGGTAAAAGAAAAAACAAGCTCGGACCGCTGCAGCTCCGTGGAATGCCGGCTCAGGAAATTCGCCATCGCCTGAACCGCAAAATACCTCGGCCCGACTCCGCCGCATTCCCGGATCGGCGCATCGTAATCGTAACTTGTCGTTCGATCGGCCGATCCCCAGTCGCCGATGTTGGTTCCGCCGAACATCATGTAATAGTTCGTCACGGTGTATCCCAGTGCCCATGCCTGCAGGGTGACGTGAGTAATCTGCTGCGACGTCAGGCCGATATCATGGCTTAGATGCCCGCCCACATCGGAAAACCATCCACCCTGAAGCTCGGTGATCATCTTTAGTTTTTCCGGCTGATAGCCGGCGAGTTCACTGAGCTCCCGCCATTCCCCCTCGGCGTCGAACCGCGGATAGGTATTGCGGCATTCGATCACGTTCTGCAGCAGATAGGGATCCTGGCGATACAGCGCGTTGTACGTCTGGCAGGTGATCAGCGGGACATCGATCCCCAACTCGCGCGAATCGTGCGCCAGCGCCTGAAGCTGATGCAGTTTCACTTTGGGAGGAAAGTCCGCGTAATTATATTCGTTTTCGATCTGCCAGAGGATTACCCCCGGCTTGCCCGGCGGCATATGGGTGATTTGGAAGGGCACGGTTGCCTTCGCCACAGCAGTGTACCAATGTTTACACCATGCGAGATAGTCAGGATCGTCGCTGCGCAGCCAGTGAGCCGGCGCACCGGCGGGCTTTTTGGTGAGGAGCCACTGCGGATACCCGCCGCCGTCCCATTCCGCGCAGATATACGGCCCCGGGCGCAAAATCACGTAGAATCCGAACCGGTTGATCGCCATGTCCAGCCAGTCCGTGAGATCGGTCATGTCCATTTTGGAATAATCGTTGAGGCCTGCCGGCGGCTGTTGTTCGTGCCAGTTCCAGGCGACGTAGGTTTCTACGCAGTTGAGGCCCGCGTCTTTCATCTTCTGAAATCGGTCGGCCCACAGAGCCTTTGGGCAGCGGAAATAGTGAAAACTTCCGCTGTAGAGAAATGTGTCCTTCCCGTCGATTGTCAGGCACTGGCTGTCATATTTGATGCGAGGAAATTCAGGAGTCGAAACAGTCTGTATGTGGGAGCAACCGGCGAGGATCAATCCAATCAGCGGAAGCGCAAAGCGTTGGTTCATGGTTGATCAGTGTCGTTTCCCTTGAATACCTGGTCAACGGTCGTCGTGACCGTATCGAACGTGGTGGCGGAAATCTTGGGCCGATCGATTGTCCCCTTGATGTGAATGCGCAAAAGCTCTTCGTTGGCGCCGCCC
>Ga0302325_10028138_pt1 | contig 11635 bp, 9 predicted proteins | sample Palsa_T0_2_FD_201948 | JGI IMG/M metagenome (GOLD analysis project Ga0302325, IMG submission 201948) | Peat permafrost microbial communities from Stordalen Mire near Abisko, Sweden - Palsa_T0_2 | ecosystem: Environmental > Terrestrial > Soil > Palsa > Peat permafrost | place: Sweden: Abisko... | reverse complement strand
CTTGTGGGCAGTGCCCGTCCTGCGCCACCGGGCACTCCAATCTCTGTGACGTCGGGGCGACATTGATGTCGGGCCGGCAACTCGATGGCACCGCTCGTCATCACGCCCGGGGGCAGGACGTGGCGACCATGGTCTGTCTGGGCACGTTCTCCAAGTACACGGTGGTGAACCAGGCCTCCTGCGTGAAGATCCTCGACGACATTCCCCTCGACAAGGCATGCCTCGTCGGGTGCGGCGTGACCACGGGTTGGGGTTCATCGGTCTACGCAGCCGACGTACGACCGGGCGACAACGTTGCGGTGATCGGCGTCGGGGGAATCGGCGCCAGTGCCATTCAAGGAGCTCGGCTCGCCGGAGCGGAGCGGATCTTTGCCATCGACACCGTCGAATTGAAGCGGACGATCGCCCCCCGCTTCGGCGCCACGCACACGGCGGCATCTATCGAAGACGCATTCGACTTGATTCAACAGGAGACCTGGGGACGGATGTGCGACAAGGTGATCTGTGCCATGGGCGTCGGCTCAGGGGCATTGATGGCCTCCATTTTGAACCTGACCGCCAAGAGGGGTCGAGTGGTGGTCACCAACATTCACCCGATGGCTGAATCCAGTGTCAGTCTGAGCCTGCTGGACCTCACCCTTTCGGAGAAACAGATAGTCGGCAGCATCTTCGGCTCCGCCAACATGAGGGCTGACATACCCAAGCTCCTGAAGCTCTACCGGGACGGCCAGCTTGACCTCGACTCGATGATCACAACGACCTACAAGTTGGGCGACATCAATCTCGGCTATCAGGACATGCGCGAGGGCAAGAACATCCGAGGCGTCCTCATCTACGACGACTGATCGGCCGCTTGGATCCGGGCCCGGAAAGCAAAGCGCGGCGCCGGGTTTCGATCGGCCCGCGGCGTCCCGAACAGCGGCCTTCCCTCCAGCCAGGCCCTTGCTTGTTCGTAACCCAGCATGAACAGGTTCTGTGACTGGTCGAGTCGGGCCATCGGAATGTGCACCTGCGGCGGAGGTATGACGCGCACCACCGCACGGTCGGCCCGGTGCGCACCGTCGGCCCTATCGTCACGGTCAATTGCATCGCAGTCGCCTGCCTCTTGCTCCAATGTCGCGACCTGCATCGGAGCGGTCGGCAACACGTACAGATCCCGGGCGCCTAGCGAAACCGCCTGTCGGACGGGAACGTCCGCCGCCGCCGCGCCGTCAACGAGAAGTTGTCCGTTGATCTCGACCGGTGGGAGGAGTCGCGGCACGGCGCTGCTGGCAAGCAGCGCCGTTGTGGCGTCACCGGAGCTGAGGACGACGGCCTCACCGGTGTGAAATTCCGTCGCCACCACGGTGAGCGGAATAGGCGCGTCTTCCAGCTGGCGAAACGTGAGGAAGGATTCAAGGATCCGCCGAATGGACGTCGAGTCGAACAGATGGCGCGGACGTCCCCGAATTCCTCCGACGAGCGTGCCGAAATCGACGCCGAGCACATCTCGGCGCCGGAGGGACGACCAGAGACGGGCGATCTCGGTAATTCCGGGCAGATCGGGACGACTGGCCAGGAATGCCCCGTTGATTGCACCGACGGAAGTGCCGACAATCATGCCCGGCCTGAGGCCGCTCTCGACGAGGGCGTACATCATGCCCACCTGGAGTGCCCCTAGATTGCCGCCACCACTGAGCACGAACGTGGGCGATGCGTCACGATCGGTGGTTCGACGGCCGGAATCCGACTCGATCGGCCTCGGAACCCCGCGGCTCAAGGGTGACGCCTCGCCACGATGGAGGCACTCAGTCATACCTGTCCCCTCCCGCCTCGCCGGGTGAAGCCGAGTGCAACGGCTGGCCACTGTTTGACCGGAGCCGTCAGTCAACTGATTTGCGCACCGGGGTGCCTACCGCCCGAGCATACCCACTCGGCAATCATCTTCAGCCCGCGTGGGAATGGCCGAAATGCAGCGGGGGCCGAGCGAGTATGACGGTACCCAGCACGTGATTCCCCGGTGTTGTCGAGACGACGACGGCGAGGAGACCAGAGGCCCGGCCGTGGGGTGCAGACACCGAGGACGCGTGGAACTGCCCCCCGAAGGCCACAACACAGACCCTTTGTGAGCCCGACCCCTTCGGATCGAGCTGCCCGAAGAAGCGTGGCGCATTCTGGTGCAGCGATGAAAGCGTGAACCGATCCACACCGAGCAGTCTCCCGTGCCCGTCCACGGCCTTCGTTGCCGTGGGCAAGGCCTCGTAGCACGAGCTACTCGACGTCCCGAGATCACTGCGGGCCGTTGTACAGCCGGCAACGAGGGCGCCCACCAAGAGGCAGGTGGCAACGGACGACGTGCCTCGCCTCCAGGCTCGGCCCCGACTTTGCCAGGGTGCCCTCACGCGTCGACCGCCGGGGCGGCATCGATGCCCAAAGGCGGGCGGGCTCCCGCCGATGTGTCGGGTGTCAGCTCGGCTTCCACCGGTGCCTCGAGCGACTGCCTGCTCCATCGACCCTTGCGCACCTGGTACGCCAACTGGCCCCACAAAGCCCAGCCGACCAGCAAGACGAGCCAGAAGCTGATGACGCGGTACATGAGCACGGCGTCGAAGGTGGAGGTGTGCGACCCCCCGAAGTACACCAGCGCAATGGTGATACTGCCCTCCACCGCTCCCAGCCCTCCTGGCGTGAAGGGAAGGTTGGCGGCGAGCTGGCCAGCTCCGTAGGCCAGCAGGAGCCCCTTCCAGGGAATCGTCGAGTCGACGGCTAAGAACATCATGGCGAAGCAGGAGCAATCGAGCAACCAGTTGGCGGAACCCAAGACAAGGATGCTGACGATCTGACGTCGTCCCAGCCGGACGGCGGTGACGAGTTGCACGATCCGATGTATCTCGACGGCGAGGTCGCCGCGGGGCCGTCCAACCAGCTTGTGCGAGGCCCGAATCCCCCACGTCACCACTACGGCGAGCGGGCGTTCGTAGATGAACAGCGCCCCAATAGCCACGGTGGTGAAGAAGACGCCGACGATCACGGGGACAAGATCGAGGGATGCCCCTTCTCCGGTGGCCAGCGCTAGCCCGGCCGTGGCGACCAAGGAGAGCGAGACGATCGACGCCACCAAGGTTCCTGCCAGGGACCAGGCAGCCAATGTGTCATCGGCGCCGAAGCGCCGAAACCAACGGAAGCCGTACACCGCAGAGAACGCGCTGCCACCGGGAAGTGAGTTCGTGATGGCCTGCGAGGCGAAGGTCATCTTCAAAAGCGCACCCTCCGGCGCCCGGAGGCCGCCGCACTTCAAGAACTCGTATTGCAAACCGGCAAAACACACGTAGGACGCCAGTTCGACGCCGAAAGCGGGTGGCACCCACCACCATTTGAGATGCAGGAAGACCTGGGAGAAACCCGTGAGCTCGTCGCGATGCGATGAAAGGGCCCACAGGGCCAGCGCGATGATGCCGATCCCGAGGAGGAACCGCAAGACCGGCCACGCTCGACGGAACGTCAAGCCGAACAGCCACCGCCGCCGCAAAGAGGGAGGTCCGGTCCCGTCGAGCGAGTGCCCGGGAGACTGCGCAGCCATACCTACGTGTTTAGTCCACCGTCTCCACGCGATGCGTCCACTTCCTTTGTCGTTCTCCCATTTTCCAGGAGGGAAACGTTCAGCCTGTTCAGGGCACGGCCGAGCGTCCTCTTCTCGTCCTCACCCCAGTCCGCCACCAGCGCTTCGATGCTCAGCCGACGTTCCCGCTCCACCTCGGCCATCGTTCGTCGACCCTCCGACGTCAGGACGAGGGTCGACGAACGCCTATCGGCCGGGTCCGGGCGCCGCTCGACGAAGCCGCCGCTCTCGAGGGCCGCTATCTGTCGGGTGACGGTTGACGCGTCGAGGTTCAGAGCCGTAGCGAGCGCTTTCGTGCTCAGGGGCCCGAGGTTTTCGAGCGTCCGCAGCGCCAGGTAGCCGGACCGGTCGACTTCTAGATACACGGAGCTCCGACGTCCGAAGGTCTCGAGGTGGCGCACCAGCCTCAGCAGCTCCAGTTCGATGACCCCGATGGCGTCTTGCGTATCTGGCGCGGTGTCCATCGGCACTCAACTCCCACGTCGCCCGCTACACTATTGCTGGATACATGCATGATACATGTATCTTGGACGAAAGCAGATCTCGATGGTTTTTATCCTGGCGCTGGGCGCCGCGTTGGCCAATGCGCTCACCAGTGTGTTCCAACGCATGGGAGTCGAGAATGCCCCGGCCGACAAGACGCTCAAACTCAGCTTGATGACCTACGCGGTGCGCCGGGGAATCTGGCTGCTGGGCTTCGCGCTGATGATCGTATCCTTTGTGCTCCAGGCCATCGCTCTGCACTTCGGACGCCTTTCAGAGGTACAGCCGATCCTCACCCTCGAACTCGTGTTCCTCGTGGTGGTGCTCGCCGTCTGGCTGGGATTCAAAGTCGGCCGACGCGAGTGGCTCGGCTCACTGGCCGCGGTCGGCGGTCTGGCCGGCTTCTTGTACTGCTCCCATCCCGAGGAAGGGCCCGTTTCGTCGTCGCTGTGGAGTTGGATCATCGCGGGAGGCGCCTGCAGCGCCGCCATTGCCGTTGCCATCGTGCTCGCGCTACGCGGGCCGCGGTGGTGGCGGGCCGCCATGTTCGGAACCGCGGCTGCCATCAGCTTCGCCTTCACGGCGGCCTGCACCAAAGTCGTCTCCAATGTTGCAGCAACTGATTGGGTCTCGCTCTACCGGCACGGGCAGACGTACGCGTTGATCGGCTTCGGGGCGTTCGCCGTGTTCTTGACCCAGAACGCCTTCCACGCCGGCCCGATCGTCGCCTCCCAGTCGACGCTTGTCATGGTCGACCCGTTGGCGAGCATCCTCATCGGCGTCGGGCTCTTCGGTGACGACCTGCGAACGGGAGGAGCTTGGGGGCCGCTTGAGGCCTTCTCGCTTCTGGTCATGTTCGTCGGGGCGTTCTCACTCGCCCACTCTCCCCTTGTCAGCGGGATGAAGGGTGACGACGATCAGTACCACGAGCTCCTCTCGCAGCGGTCACGCTCCGAACAGCTCGCCACCAACGTGTGCCCGCCACCCCTGTCGCCTTCCTGAAGGGCGGGAAGGTTCCCTCGCGGCGTCGAGCAGTGCGGTGTCAGCCCGTGTGGGAACTGAGGTTGATGAGGATGAAACCAGCGACACCGAGGACCTCGGTGATGAGGCCAATCCAGAGTAACCGTCGGGTTAGTCGCGAGGCCCTCAACGCACCGTCGCGATCACCACGCTTGGATCGTCTACCCGCACTGAGTCCTGCGACCAGGGCAACCAGACCAATGATGCTCGGAACCAAGAGCCCGAAAACGCCGGCGACCAAGAGTCCCATCGACCACCACAGGTGACGCCTGATCGGTACATCGAGGGGAGCAGGTGCGGAAGGATGCCGTTGCGGCGCGGCAGGGAATGGCGGTGTGACGGTGCTGGGTCCGGTCTTCCCAGCCGGCGGCTGCCTCTGGGACAGACCTTGCAGTTGGGTGTTCGCCTCGACGACGACCTGGTGAAAAAGGTCAGGACGTTCAAGGAGGCGGCGGAGCAGCATGTCAGCTTGTGGTTGGTCTTCCCCGCTCAGCACCGCTATTTCGCCGAGCACGCCACGCTGCTCGAAGATGCTGAGTTCCTCCTGATCCAGAATGGCGAGGATCTTGCTGATCACGTACGAAACAGGAACCTGTGGCCGTGGGGGCATCGTTTGGGGCAGCGGCGGTGCGGGCGATGCGCTATTCACTGCCCTGATGACGGCCAGGGTCTGCGCTCCATGGTCGAGCGCGTCATAGGGGACCCATTGCGCGTTACCGACTTCTTCCCTGAGGAGACCGGGGCTGATCGGTTCCAGCTTGATCGGTACGAGGGGCTTGCGGAGCGCGATCGCATAATTGGCCTCGGCGCTACAGGGTTTGGAGGCCAGGTACGAGTTCGAGATCGCGGGTGCAAACACATCGCACTCCTCGATCTCGGTGAGCAGCATCTCCCACCACGCCTGGCCGCCCGTTATGTCTCCGTCGTAGAAGGCATGGTACCCAGCTCGTGCAAGCTCATCTGACAGCTGTTCAACCTGGTCAAGATCCTCTCTGGCGTAGCTCACGAAGATTTTGGTCACCGCCCTCGCTCCTTGTTCGAATTGATGTGTAGGTTCATCGTGCGTCATCGACGGGCTCAATCCCAGAGTGGGAATCCACCATTCCCCAACCGGCAGGACTACCCCACCGGGTCCGTAGATCTACCCACAGCTGCCGGCGGGGTCTCATGCGGAGACAGAGATGCCCACGCGCGGGGAAGGCGTCACCAGCCCTCAATTAGCGCGCCGATTGATGCAGCCCTTCCGGTCCGTTTCGGGCCTCGGCCATAGGGGTTCGAGATAGGGGCCGGGGACCCGTGTGCACGCCGGGGAGATAGGCGGTCGCGTCGGCGGGGGGCGCCAATAGCATTTCCGATGTGACACCTGACGTGCGCAGACCAATGGGCGTTCCAGGGCCGGTAGCGGCGAGAACGAGCGCCGCGGCGAAGGTGGGCCCGCTCTTACGTCAGCTGTTCGGGGACCAGCTCCCCGTCCGCTTCGAGTTCTGGGACCAGAGCGCCCTCGGACCGAGCGGAGGAGCCGGAACCCTCCTTGTCCGGTCGCCGAACGCCGTCCGGCGGATGCTCTGGGCCCCGGGAGAACTGGGTATCGCCCGCGCGTACGTGACGGGCGAGCTGCACACTGACGGCGACATCCTCAGCGTGCTCGGTGCACTGAACGACGCCGCGCCGCCAAGCCTGAGGACCGGCGCCCGTCTCCCGTTCGTGGCCGTGCGAACCGCCGCACGTCTCGGAGTGCTCGGGCTACCCCCGCCGCCGCCCGCCGAGGAGGCCTCGCCGCGAGGCCGGCGCCACTCCAAAAGCCGGGACGCCCAGGTGATCAGCCACCACTACGACATCAGTAACGAGTTCTACCGCCTGGTGCTCGGACCGAGCATGACCTACTCGTGCGCCCGCTTCGTTGAGGACTCCGCCACCCTGGAGGGCGCCCAGCAGTCGAAGCTCGATCTGGTCTGCCGCAAGCTCGGTCTTCACGAACGCAGCGGGGTCCGCCTGCTCGATGTGGGATGTGGCTGGGGCTCCATGGCCCTACACGCCGCAAGCCGTTACGGCGCCACCGTCGTCGGGGTGACCCTGAGCAGCGCCCAGGCCGACCACGCCCGACTCCGCATCAAAGAGGCAGGCCTCGACGATCGGGTGCAGATACGGGTGCAGGACTACAGGGACCTGCGCGGTGAGCGCTTCGACGCCATCTCGTCGATCGGCATGTTCGAGCATGTGGGCACGGAGAGGACTGGCGAGTATTTCACCACGCTGTACTCGCTACTGAGTGACACCGGCCGACTGCTCAATCACGCCATCTCGAGCATCGGAGGCTCGCGCATGGGTCGCAACTCGTTCATCGGACGCTATGTGTTCCCCGACGGGGAGTTGATCGACGTGAGCCAGGTAGTGGCAGCCATGGAGCGCGCCGGGTTCGAGGTTCGAGACGTCGAGTCCCTCCGGGAGCATTACACCAAGACCCTGCAGGCGTGGGTGAGAAACCTCGAAGCCAACTGGAATGCCGCCGTGGCCGAGGTCGGTGTGCAACGCGCACGCGTCTGGCACCTCTATATGGCGGCCTCGGCGATCGGTTTCGATGACGGGGGTATCTCCATTCACCAGGTGCTGGCAGTCAAACCTGACGCGCACGGACAGAGCCGCATGCCGCCGACCAGGCACGACTGGTCGTAAATTCCCTCGCGCTGCACTTCCCTGATGCAGGGATGTCGGTAGGCACGAAACGCAGGGACCCAGACGCAAAAGTGCAGGCAGAGGCGCTGCCCGCGGACGTGCACGTTGAGATCGCCCTGGCCCGTGAACCGCGAATACGGCTAAATTCGCCAAGTTGTGCAGAGCGCCATGTCGGGAACACGAGTCGCCTCGGGCGCGGCGCTCTCCGTGCATTGGGCGCGTGCCGCGAGGTCCCTGGCGGTATTCCTTGCGACCGGCGCCCTGGCAACCATCGCCTTTGCCGGACCGTCGACCGCTGATCAGGTCAGCAGCCTCAATGCCCGCGCGAAGAACATCTCGCAAGAGCTTGTCCAAGAGCAGCTCCAAGCCGATGCATACCAACAGCAATACTCGGTGGCGTCGGCACAGGTCGTACTCGACGAACAGGCCATTGCGGCAACGCGACTCGCGATCAGTAGCGATCACCGCCAGATCGCCCGAAAGCAGCACCAGGTCAGTCGATTGGCGGTCGATTCCTACATCATGAACGGATCCGACTCGTCGAGTTCGGGGGCAGGACTCTTCGCAGAAAACGTCGCTACCGTGCAAGCTGCGAACCAGTACACGACCATCACCGTCGGCAATGTCAACGTGGCCGTGGACCAACTCCACACCGCGCAGCGCCTGGCGCAGAGCCAGCAGCAGACGCTCCTCCAACAGAGCGAACGCGACCAGGCAGAGCAGACCGCACAAGCCAATGCCCTCTCCCAGGCGAACGCGACCGTCAGCCAGATGGAGTCTGTCCAGTCTCAGGTGACCGGTGAGCTGGCGACCGCAGTGGCCCAACAGCAAGCAGCGCAAACACAGGTGGCAGTCGCCGCAGTGTCCACCGCGAGAAAGGCAACGGGCCAAAAGAGCGGCGCAGATCCACCGCCGGGTGCCCCCGTATCCACGAACGGAACAGATCCGGCCCTCAACCCGTTCCTGACGTGCGTGGTGCAAGCGGAGTCCGGCGGCGACTATCAGGCGGTGTCACCCAACGGCCTCTATATGGGCGCATTCCAGTTCAGCCAACCAACGTGGAACTACGCGGCGCGCGGCGCCGGCCGGCCCGATCTGGTCGGTATCCCTCCCAATAAGGCGTCGAAGGCCGACCAGGACACACTTGCGGTTGCGCTTTACGCCCTGGATGGCGAACGACCGTGGCTAGGTGATCGCTGTAGTCGCTGAGTAGAGCAAGCGCCCGACGTTCGCCAGTTCGGTCAGGTGCCCGATCGGAGCGCCACGGCGGCGTCGGGCTCGAGGACCCGGAAGCTGAAACTCTCCTCGAGGTAGAGCCGCACGACATCGGCGTCATGATCGAGATACCCGATCGACAGATCCTCTCCGGACTCCAGGATGAAGTCCCCACCGCGCAGACTGAGCACCACGCCTCCGTCGACACCGGGCGCCCACACCAAAGGCCCACCGAGGATCTGCAGCAAGTGGTCGAGCAGAAGGTGGCCGCCGTGCTCGGTGGTCTCGACGATCCGGGTGTACGTGGTCGGACAGATGGCCAACCCGTAGGGTCCCTCGATGCCGGACTGACGGAGCGCGTCAACGGCCTGGGCCACGGCGTTGGGATACTTCGACATATCCTCGCCGTGCACGATCGGTGCATGCGAGGTGCTCTCGACGATGCCACTGATGGCGGCTGCCTCATACCCATGGAACACGGCCACGTTCTCGCCGATGGCAATCTGGCGGACGGCCTCATCCAATTCAGGTAGGTCGATGTCGGTCGCCCCCCGATCTGCGTCATCCAGTTGCACCCGTGAGACTTTGAACTCGGCCCGGAGCTCGACCAGGGGAAGCACACGCCGTTGCGCTGCCGTGACGCCCTCCGAAGGGCCCGAGATCTCAACGACTCGACCGAGATTGGTGGCCGAATGCGACCAGCCATGCGGTCCGGCGAAGTCCACCAATTTCCGGGCGGCCAGGTAGGTGCCGAGCCGAGTCTTGGCCTCGCTGTCAATGGCTTCCCATCCCGTGTCGGAAATGGGCGCCACGTCCCGATGCAAATGGTTCATCGATTTGCTCCCTTGAGGCTGCCGATGCCCAGCGATCCGGACCCGACCGGAGCTGATCCGGCCTCACCATCATCGGTACCCGCTCCGACTTCGGTGATCGGTTCGGTGGTGAACAGGAATTTGCGGAGATTTGCGTCGAGTGCGGGATCACGGCGGCGCAGCCACTCGAGGACCATGGCGGCGTGTTCCTTTTCGTCGTCCCGGTTGTAGGCGAGGACCGCGGCGAGACTGGCGTCGGAAGTCGCCTTCACCCGCTGGTCGTACCAGTCAATCGCCTCGAGCTCTTCGCACAGCGACGTCATGGCCCGGTGATGGTCGACCGACGACTCGTCGAGAAGCTCACGCGGCTCGTGTAGTCCTTCGCTTGCCATCTGCCGCTTCGCCTTTCGGTTTCGGTTTCGGTTCCGCCCCGGCCTGCTTCGTCAGTTGCTGACGACCCTATTCGTCCCCACAGTAGAACATGCGCGGCGCTCGTCCGTTCTGGGGCAGTGGCCTGAATGGTGTGATCCGGGAGCGGATTCTCCGGCGGCGACGCGGGCGGCATTGCAGGCGGCGGCCCTGAGCGTTGGCGGTCTCTGGCGGTCGTTGGCGGTCACGGGTAGACCCCCGAAGGTCGCCTTCGCTACCGGCCATAACTCCATGTCAGAGCAGTAAATTCTCCCATCTGCCCGTCGATCATCAGGCGACGAACGTGCACGTCCCCTGGGCAATGGTGGTCGCCACGTGTCGGCTGGAGAGGTCGGCCAGGGCGGTGTGGAGTGGTACATGGAGGAGACAGAGGTCGGCGGGCGCACCGGGCGTGATGTGACGGATCGACCCACCCGGTTGCTCCAACGGAGCCAGAAAGAGGTCCAGCGCTGACCGGGGGTTCAACCCCCGATCGGATCCCACCCGTGCGCCGCTCTCGGATTGGCGCTCGATCGCGGCACGCATGGCCAGCCACGGATCATCGGGACCGAACGGTGCATCGGTGCTCCCGCCCACGGCAATCCCGGCGTCGAGCAGGGAACCGCAACGGTAGAGGTCGGGCCGGTCCACGGCGTCGACCTCACGCAGATACATATCCCCCCTTGCCGCAATGAACCCGGGCTGCGTGATGACGGTAAGCGACAGCTTCGCCATGGCGTCCATCAGTTCGGGGGGCGTCACGGACGCGTGCTCAATGCGATCGCCCGGCACGCTGCCCACCTCGCTCCATGCGGCGAGGGCGAGGGTGAGCGCGGCCCGCGTGACGCAGTGCACCGCGACCGGTCGCCCCACCCGGTGGGCGCGTGCGATCCAGGCGGCCAGGTCATCGAGCCCCGGGAACGCGTGATCTGTGATCACCACCTTTACCGGCCCACGACGCAGCGGCGGAGGAGGATCCACCTCGGCCAGCTCCGGGCCGCCAGTGGTCGACACGGTGAGGGGCAGTCGCCGCGTGTGCACCGCGGCGGCAATGGATGCGAAGTACTCGACGGTGGGCGTGGGGGTGCAGTCGGTCACCCCCGTCACCCCGAACGACGCCAGGCGGCTCCCCACCGCGGCCAGGTCGCCGGGGTTGAAACGTCGATCGTGGTGTAGGCGAGCGCGCAACCAATCATCGAGCCGAAACATCCGACCTGTCGGTCGACCCCATCCGTCACGCTCGATGCCTGCGTCGTCCGTCTGAAGGGCGCCGACCTCCTCCAGCGCTACCGTGCTGAGCACCCACGCGGCTCCAGATCGATGCTGGACCCGGACCGCTCGACCGGGAGCGAGCGCATCGAGGCGCCATCGATCAAGCGGTCCCTCCGCCACCTCGTCGTAGTTCACCGCGCGGAGGGCCGCGCCC
>Ga0302325_10028134_pt1 | contig 11636 bp, 14 predicted proteins | sample Palsa_T0_2_FD_201948 | JGI IMG/M metagenome (GOLD analysis project Ga0302325, IMG submission 201948) | Peat permafrost microbial communities from Stordalen Mire near Abisko, Sweden - Palsa_T0_2 | ecosystem: Environmental > Terrestrial > Soil > Palsa > Peat permafrost | place: Sweden: Abisko... | reverse complement strand
CTCAACCGGATTTTCGAGACAAATTGCCATTCCAAGCGATAGAACTGAGATCTCTCTAACACACAGTTGATACCTTTACTGAGACCCCTCGAATCCCTTCAAATTCCCAGCCCCTCTAATGGTCGGTTCCAGGTTGAATTTAGGCTCTCAACAAATCACAATAAGAAGAAATTTTCCGAATAACTGGCCCTGGATCAACGTAAGGTGCAGTTCGCACATTTTGTGAGCGAAATGCCGCCGTGAATCGCGGAGCTTTAAAACTTTCAATCCTCTGTGAACTATCCGCTTCCTATCCGCTTACATATATTGTACCTAAATGATCAAGGCCAACCTCCATCGTTCTGGATCTCGAAGACTTTGTCGGAGATGACGGGCGACCCAGCCATTCAACCGTTCTTCATCTTACCACATCCGCCCCTAAAGTTGCCTGCACGATCCATTACGTCACGAGAAAGGCCAATCAATGGTATTAACGAGATATGTAGATGCCATCCACATCATCATCCCACCAACAACAGGATGTTCCTTCATCTCAGTGGATATTCCGGAGAGCCTGTCGGGCCGAATGAAAATACTAATATGTAATTGATACTTAAATTGAACCCCCTATAGAGACCACAAAATGAGAGTACGAAAATTTTAATAAAGTGTGAAGTGAGCATATTCAGATAAAAAATCACCGTCAAGTTTGAATTGGAGAATACCGCTCAATCATCATTGACCGCAATCAAACCAATTCGATAGCCACCTCTCTCCCCAGTGGCATCATTTGTCTGCACCACATCAAATGCATACACACTCCCGACCTCAGCATCTTGCGGAAGATTTGCTTCAAGCTCCACAGATACAAATTCTCCTCCAGCTGGCAACGTGACATGAACATGCTTCCCTTGTCCCTTGCAATCAACCTGCTTAAACGACTTGGGCTCACACAAGATCGATTCGAGGTATTCATTGCATTTGCCCGCAAACTTGTTTATGCTGACGGCTCCCGCGCTCAACGTGGCCGCCTTGAGCGGCAAATGTTTGTATTTGCTCGATTCGATGATCCCCTTCACCACAGGGTCGATCTTCTCGCGCTCCTGCGGGACCGGAACAATGGTCAACGTAAAACTTGCTTCTTCTTCGCGTCTGCCGATCGTGATTCCGCTGATGAAACCAAAGTGCCATTTGCTGGGGAAATGACTGGCGATTTGATATAAGGTAACGTTTCGTTGTGCTTGTTGTGGGACGCCGCAGATATTGAACTCGGAGAGGTCGCTGGTCGGAATTGGATAACCGACGTCCTGGCTGGGGTCCCCGGGGGCGGAAGCAAAGATGCCGGTCATATTAACTTGGACGCAGACATGACCATTGACGGAGTCCATAAAGTCCTCGGGGGTGGGGACCCAGTCCGGGGCTAGGGTTTGCCAAGGAGTAAGGACAAGGTCGCCGAGGTCGTTGTCATTAGGTTGTCCGGTGAAACACTCGGGCGGCCCTTTTGGCGAGGGGGGTAGCGTGGGAGGGGTTGCGCCAGGAGTGACGGCAGGATTCATTGAGGAAACGATAAGCTTGCTTGAACTGCCGCCGGCGACAGAGTTTGGATAGCAGACCCATGCTGAAATGGTGGAGACCGTGCACGGGATGGTGAACCCATCGGCACCGATTGGAGATCCTCGTGCCTCAACTTGAATGGTGACGGTATCGGAAACTTCGGCCGTGGCTTCGTGAGTGTGCCGGTGAATTGAATGCTTTGACATGTCCACCATGGTTGCGTGGTGCACCAGGCGGTCCGCTCGCCGGTGTCAGTTTCGTTGTCGAGTGAGATGAAAGGGCCAACAGCTGTCATAGTGGCGATGGATACCCGGACAAAGGAAGTAGCGTGAGGTAGGGAGTGCGGTGGCGGGGACACTCACAAAGCACTTAATATATACTCGTAGAGGCGGTGGTTCTCTGCCCCACAGGCTGTAATGCGACCGCAAGGCTCCGGTTCCGGCCAGAAGCTAGAGTCTTTTTGGCTGGATTTCTTCGCATTGCAGTTTATAGTTTGCCCCTGACGCAGCTGAGCCCCATTGCTTTAGCCAATCGTGGATAAGGCAACAAGCACGTGTTCACCGGGGGGACAGTTCCGATAGCGGGGGGAGGTAATGGTGTCTTATAAGGTGCTATGACCTATTTATAATGCGCACCTTTCGCCACGGGGGCTGGCTCATTTGGTTGCCGTCGATCACAGTGCGGCTGGGATTAGCGTTGACGACAAGTGATCAAACTCTAATCCGCGGAAATGAACCGCGGAAATGATTCGGAACGGAAAACCAGCTGATTCGGCCAGTTTTCGTTTACGGAAAGATAGTCCCATCCCAAAAATAATTATAGCGCCGCTGAGCAGACTGAATTGAGTACGCACTCCCTCTGAGACAGTTCCGCTTCGTCGGCCGGAACCACCTAACAATCTCAAAGTTTTTGGCCCACGTGCCTCTGCTCGGAGTAAGGATTTGCCCTTCGATCGGGATCGGGTACCGTTTATGCGAAACTCGGGTTTGGGAACTCTCTCATTCAAATCAAAGATTTGAAAGTTGTTTCAATGGTCATCAAACATATTTTGCGATCAGGGTGTTAGTGTTTTGGATTTTTCATAATCGTGTCGGAGATAATTAAACCAAAAGAGATTCTCACCTAGGATGTCCACGTCGTTAGAGTATCAACAGTTGGAATTTTCCGAGAGCTCTCGCTTTTCTGCGGCTCTCTGAATCCTGATCACCCAAGACGTCAATTGCCAACTTGGAAGTTCATTCTCAGCTGATCCGGAGTCTTTGCGCCGCGTCCTGGTGGTTGTGCTGTCAAGTTTAGAGTGGTCGGTCGAAATTAAGTGTACGAGATCACGAGATCGCCCCCTAGATACTTATTCTGCGCACACTTTGTGTGATACATACAGAAAGTCCGAGATTTGCGAGCCGAGCCGAGACAAGCCGAGAAACAGGGCCCCCGGCTCGGTCTCGGTTCGGACAACAGGTTGCTCGTCTTGGCTCGGTCTGGGAAATCACACAGCTTCTCGAACTCGGCTCGGACAGATGCAACTTGGACGTCGTAGCATCTCCCGAACTCGGAATCGGACAGCAGTCAATTGGTCACAGCACATTCCATATCATCAACGTCAACGGACAAACGGATTTGCCTTCAATTGCAAGTTAAGTCAATTGTTCGACTTGATTGGCGCCCTGAATGCGGAGGTGGTTGTCATGGGGGGGCAATTTCCCCCGACCCGACGGACCCTTCCCCATCTCGGAACTCCGGCTAAACCCCCACACTATTTCTCCACACCAATGCCACCCAAAGCGCTCACCCACGACAACCAAGACCTGCCATCCACTTCCACGCTTCCTAGCTTACAATGCCTTCAGCAGCAGCACTAGACTGTGAGGTCCTCATCGTGGGCGCCGGCCCCGTCGGGCTCATCACAGCCCTCAACCTCGCGCGCGAAGGCATCAATGTAATCCTCCTCGAGGCCTTCGATGAGGTTATCCAGTCCCCCCGAGCAATGGCCTACGGTCCGGCGGGCGTCTACGAACTCGAGCGCAGCGGCATTGCCGACGAGTGCCGCGAGTTAGGCATGAGTCGCGAGGATGAGGCCGATTACAACCGTGTCGTGCGCTGGATTACTATTGACAATAAACCTATTTGTTCGCTTGAGTTTTCCGTCTTGGGGGAGAACAGACGGCCACCCGTGGTATGCGGACAGCATCTTGTCGCGGGCGTGATTATTAGACGGCTGGAGAAGTATCCTGGTGTTGCGACGGTGTTGTTTGGACATAAGTTTATTGGAGTGGAGCAAGATGGGAATAGTGTCACTGCGGTAGTGCAGACGAAGGAGGGCGAGAAGAGGTTTACCGCAAAGTATCTTGTTGGAGCAGATGGTGCGAGATCCACCGTCAGGAAACAGATTGGGTGTACATTTGATGGATTCACATATGACAAAATGATCGTGGCAACAAATGTTTACTACCCCTTCGTCGAGAACGGCTTCCACCGAGGCCAATTTATCGTCCATCCCGAACACTTCGCCTTGGTAATCCCCCTCCCCCCTCCCCTTCCCCCTTCTATCGCCCCGGCGGGGCACAAACATTATCTGACCTTTTTGTCGACAGATCGCAAAATGCGCCAAAGACGGCATGTACCGCGTCTCCTACGCCGAAGACTCCTCCCTAACCCACGACCAAGCCCGCGCAAACCTCGACACAAAATACAACGCCATTTTCCCTGGTCCCAAGCCCGTCACAGGGAAATACCAGCTGGAAATGTTCTCGCCCTATCGACTGCACCAGCGCGCTGCGAATACGTTCCGTGTGGGACGGGTCCTGCTCGCGGGCGATGCGGCGCATGCGTGTAATCCTTTTGGCGGGATGGGACTCACGGGAGGGTTATGTGATGCGGGGGGGTTGAGTGATTGTCTTATTGGGGTGTTGAGGAAGGGGTGTGGAGCGGAGTTGTTGGAGAAGTATGCTGAGATCCGCAGACAGAAGTTCATGGAGGTATAGTCTCCCTTTCATTCTGATAGTCGGGTGGTGTTGTACGCACATATCTGATGGAAGGTCACGGATCCGGTCTCGAGAGCCAATATCGAGAGATTGTATACCCTCAACCCAGAGACTGCCGCACAAGATCACGACTTCTTCAGGAACGCCAATTCCAGTCCTGAATTCCGAAAGAAAATCTTACAAGGCGCAAGGGCTTTGCAACATGGTACCCATTCACTGCCAATGGATCAGTATTAACAATAATAGACTTCCGACAGTATTGGCCTGAGGTAGATGGTGCAAGTGGCGTCGCGGCATGAAATACTGCTACCTCACGGTCTTGGTCGGAGAAGTAGAATAGTAGATAATCATGATGATCTTGGCTACTCGTGCGACTCATAAAATAAACCTCCTTACAGACCCCGCATCTAATAAACTTAATCCCTGCTGACAATGCCACTCAAAAATCCGTAATCAACCACGAAAATCAAGAGGGATTTTGTTAATCGCCCGCGACGCTTCCCCGCTTTTATTCTTTGCAGCATCTAAATCCTCTTTGCTCGGCATGTGATAACTATTCCCCGAGGGATTCAATTTGAAGACCACCTACCATGGTTACAGGGGCATAACCGCATGGGGAGTACCTCTGTACACTTCTTAAGCGCTTCCACCATCAAGGGTAGAGGAGACAACGACTCCTTGAGAAGCGGATGGAGCTTTTCGGGACACCATTTAGCAAGCATGGCGATATACTTTGGCCCCTGGGCATGAAGAAAAAGGCTGCTAAAGTCTTTTACAATTTGTCCGCGGTAAGTGCTCTCCAAGATGGAGACCGAGAAACTGGCGCCGAGGGTATAAGCATACTGGGCGTCGATGAGGTTATTTGCCGCGATATAGTGCTACAGCGTGAGTTGACTTCAGAGATAATAGAGCTTGTACTCCTACGTCGTTTGCCAAGGTGGGAATCTCATATTTATGCGAAAACTCCAAGAGCGCCTCAACGTTGCCTACAAATCAGATACGACTCACCGAACAAGACGATAAGGTTTTCTACCACGCAGGATTTTAAAGTCCGGAAGATGGAAAAGCCATGAGACGAACAAGTTGAACATCTCGGGAGATTCATCAAGCACAATCTATACCGCCAATTAATTCCGAAGTCTCCAAGTTAGGGCGGGTATAGTAGTACCGGTTCCGTTCCCCGCGAGTGGGCCTTGCTCTCGAGCATGTCCTTGAAGACTCGACTGCTCTGTGCAAGTTGAAGTGGAATATCGACATACGTGGTGCTTTCTGCGTCTGTGATTCTCAGCATATTGACGGTGACAAGCATCGGCTCGAATTACGTCCGTGCCAGTCAGCACTGTTTATATACCGCATTCATGGGGACCCACCGTCCTTGTGCGTCTCGCGCTTCGGCTGCGGAATTTCCGTCGCAATTTACAGCCCTCTCATTGGCAAACTTTATTCCCGACTCGGAACCGCCAGCAGCCTTTCATACGCGGTGTTATGAGATAACTACACATCAACCTTATACCCCTTGTGTGGAGTCAGGAGTGACTCTCTGGTGCGAGCTAATTGGCCGATCGCCTGCGGAAATTGATGGACCGATCTTTCGAGGGGGAAAGAGACTTACCTCAGCCTGTAATGAGTGGGCAGATAATCTAAGCTTTAATTTGTGGGCGGATGGGAAAGCTTGGCTTCGTCCCTTTCTGGTCGACACACAGCCGCAGCCCTCACACACACACAGAGGACGCACGAGAACGACAACCACCACACACCACGCATCACACTTTGAATCACTCGTATCTGAGCCACACTACGTTAAGCACGTCCCTTACTCAGGCAGTGACACGCGGAAAATGCCCGAGAAACCCAGAAGACCCGGTCCCCCCAACACGGGACTCGCTCCCTCCGTGGATCCATTTGCCTCGCCTCCCCTACGCGTCTGGCTCGCCACCTTCTGGAAAGACATCTTCGCCATGGCCCTGATGGGCGGCATCGCCCTAGGCGTACACCTCGCGCCCCCAGCCCCAACACACACGTTCCCCATCCTCTTCAAAGACGGCAACATCGTGATGCCTCAATTCGCCTACGAGCCACGCACGCAAATCATCCCGGTCTGGGCAGCGGTGTTGTTGGCTGGACTGGTGCCCATTCTGTTTTTTGGGCTGGCGCAAGTACGGGTTCGGTCGTGGATGGATTTCGTGGTTGCGAGTGTGGGGGTCTTGCAGAGTTTGATTACTAGTTCTGTGTTTCAGGTGATTATTAAGTGCTTGATCGGGGGGTTGAGACCTCACTTCCTCGCGGCTTGTCAGCCTGTTGTGCCGTATGAGCCCTTCCCAAACTAGATCTTACACATTCTGATGGTAGCCCCGGGCTGGTGGGAATTGGGTTCCAGGAGATAATGTTCAATCGGACGGTATGCACGGGTGATAAAGCAGCCATCGATGATGGTCTGGAGGGGTTTCCAAGTGGCCATACCACGGCCATGTTCTCAGGATTCGTCTTTCTTTCATTATACCTCAACGCAAAACTCAAAATCTTTTCCAACTATCGTCCTTCGTACATTCTTCTCAAGCACACGGGCTGACCTCAGATACTGGAAACTGATCTCGTTCTTTGCACCGTTGTTGGGAGCGACGTTGGTCGGGGGGTATCTCGTCAAAGACCACCATCACAGTTCCTATGACGTTGTCGCGGGAGGAATCATCGGCGCGTCCATTGGATATGCTCATTTCCGGACTGCGTATTTCGGAGTATGGGATTATCGAGTCAATCATATTCCTCTTCCGCGGGAAGGATTCCCACTGCCAGAGGAAGAGATATCGTACTTCTGATCTCACAAGGCGCTGATTGTAGGGGCATTGGGTATCGGGGGACTTTTACGCATGAGGGGGGCTGGGGAAGACGTCCTGCGCGGCCGGATGCCACGGGGAGTGTGGGCCCACAGGAGTCCCATGAGCAAGAACCTTTCACGGTTTGAACCTAAGGGAGAACTATTTCGGGCAACGATGATTCGTGAACATGGAATACTTTAATATCGATCACGAGAGGCGGAGATTGCACGTATACGTTGGTGAGCAGTAAGCTTAATTAATTTACGCTTCGTCGAAGACGTGTCTCTTTTGGTCGTGCACGAATCATGCCAGTCGATACGCATGAGACCCTTTTTATTGTTAATAACTGTTTGGGTCAGTTTTTAATTCCGCTTAGCCTCCGCCAAAGGGAAACCAACCAACCTGTAAGCATCTCTTAACCTGTTCAATATACGCCTCCGGACTCACTCAATCCGCAATATCAAATCCAATCGGCCTAGTCCGATTGGCAAATCCCCATCGTCTCCGGGTTGCCCACCGGAAAAATCCAATCCCGAGGGAATTCCATCCAATCACTTCAGGGAAGTGACATCCCACCACGAGGATGCCAAGACACGAATCCGCGCCACGACATTATGATATCTCGCATCCTCGGGTCCAATGACCTAAGTCCCGGGCGCACGCCAAGACTCCCGGTCTTGGACTTGCATTGAAAAGGTTTTTGTGCGTTGAGACGGAAGGGGTGCTGGAGGATGCGAACCGAGTATCAATTGGCTAATTTGGAGGATGTCGAGGAGGGCGACGGCGGTGAAGCGGGCGAGGCAGCTATCGGGGTCTGCGGAGAGAGACCCTGGATCAAGGAACTGGGACTTTATGCGCTGATTGTGGGGACGCTGGGTTCACTTCTTGTCGTCGCAATCTCGGTGTATCAACTTTATCTTCTGTCACGAGCTCCGCAGATACCCCAACTCCGGAGTCCCCTGAACCTATTCGTATTGTACCATCTCCCCTTTTTTGCGTCCGGGATGAGCTGATAATCGTAGTGGCGACTCGTATACCTCCATTGAATTCGACCCACGAGGAGAACAGCCAAGTCCCACAAACCCCCTTGGAAATCCCCCCTTCCCGGGACACTCGCGAGACAGACGCCCCAACTGGGTATCCCCCCCCTCCCGCTTCCTTTTTCAGCGCTGATTCGAAGGTCGCTTGGTTGGCCACGGAGTTCAATAAAAGTCTGACCTTGGCGTACGATTATGCTATCAGTGGAGCCACCCTAGATACCCAGTCCTTCAACGACGGGACGATTGTAAGAGGCTATATGGAACAGGTGACGGAAGACTTTATTCCCTTTGCCGGCGAGAAGAGGGATACAACATGGACTTCGGAGGATTCTTTGTTCAGTATGTTTCCCCGCGCCCAGGGAAGAAGTATTAATGGTAGTCTCGTGGATTGGGATCAATGATGTTCGAGTGCAGGAAGATGTGGATGTTTGTATGACGCAATTATTCGAAATGGCAGAGATGATGTACCTCACTGGGGCGAGGCACTTTATTTACATCACCGTCCCTCCGCTCAATCGAACCCCCGCCGGTACTTCAACCCCTGTCGCCCCTTACTTTATCACTCTACCCTCACACCCCATGACCCCCTTTCCAATCCGTTTTCAAGTTCATCATTAACGATAGACCACGCGAATGGATGGTACACCAACGGAGTCCTCAATTGGAACACCAACCTAACCCACTCGCTACAGCAATACTCCTCCCGCCACGACGACATAACTCTTTCCCTCTACGATAGCTCTCGAATATTCAATCGCGTCCTTGATGACCCACAGGGATACGGATTCGTTGACTCCAACAAAATATGTTCTACGGGCGAATGTGTGTGGTTCGATAATTTTCATCCAGGGTCTGCGTTTTATAAAGTCTTTGCCAGGGATTTTGCAGAGTTCCTCGAGGAGAGGGTGTTTACGGAGGGGAGTGTTGGGTGAGATTGCCGTGACCTTCTATGAAGAAGTAGGCTCGGATTTAAGGCCTCAGGGACGAGTAGAGGGGGACGATGCACGTGGGAGAAGTTTGGATACGTGCAAGCGGGTCAATTGACCTTCCTTCCGTTTCAGACGGCGGCGCGACGGGGGTAGCTGACAGAAGGAATTAGACTATATATCCTGCCAGTCTCGGCATCAATGCATCGATAAGCATTCTTTACTACGTAGTAATAATCTACAAAATCTGGACGACGATGTTTACGATCTCAAAAAATCAAATTCTCGCTCCATCAAAATATATTCTTGACTGCTTGTCTAAAACTCTTGGGCGTTTCTATTTGACCGTTAAGGAGGGCAGCTGCAGGGAGAGCATTAATATTGATAAGTCAATGTGACCTGTCTTGTTGTCCTGGCCAATTGAACCCCGCCAATTAATCAAACCCCCCATCTTGGGTAGTTTCCACCACGGATTTGGGGGACTTGATTTTGCGCACTATTTGCTTCCAAAAAGGATTTGGAATGACTACTCTGTCTACATAGAATCGGTTAAGCCTGGGCCCGTGGTCTGCAAGGGTGGATAAAAAACTAACCGAGGCGAGACAGGGAGACCGGCCGCTTGCAGCGCTAGCGAACGGAAGCGACGCCACTTTTAAAATGGCCTGTCGATCGCGATCAATCAATTAACCGAATCCGTCCGGACCTGCGTCCGTCCGCCAATCATTTAGGCTAAGCCTTTTGGCCGACCTCCCGTTGGCGGCACAGCAAAACTCTATTTTGAATGGGGCATTCCCAATCATCCCACTCTCCCACCACCCCCGTTTCGAAACACTTTTCACACCCAACGTGGTCGTCTAGCACTTTCCTCCACGGGTATGTGGACCAGGAACCATTGTCAGGACATCTTCAACGGTGCCTTCGTGGTGTAAATGGCCATGGCAGACGCTACCCCTGGCAAGCGGGACATCAAATGGGCCGATGTACACCCCCCGAGTCGTGATGAGAGAGACTGACTATGGGGTAGGGATTGAGAGGAATAGCGGGCCTGTTTGTCGTGTTACATCATTTACGGGTTGGGTTTGCGCCGGAGTATAACTCCAATCCCGGAAGAGACCGGTTCTGGTTCCATTTGCCGTTTTTGAGGATCGTTATCACGGGAGGCAATTTCTGCGTGGCCCTGTTTTTCCTGTTATCCGGATTTGTATGTTCTATCAAGAGTCTCAGGATGGCGCGCATGGGCGAAGCAGGGGAAACAAGACGTGTCGCCGCAGAAAGTGTTTTGAGAAGAATTATCAGGCTTGTGGTCCCGGCGACGATGGGCACGACATTGAGTTTCCTTTGTTCACAAATGGAATGGTATAATTCTGCTTGGGAACATGGTTCTCCCTGGCTCCAGCGCGTTCAAAAACCAATCATAGGCGTCCGTCCTTCCCTCAAATCTCTCTTCTGGAATTGTGTATCTTCCCCACCCAATACCCCCTAACAATAGGTGCATACCTGGACGATGGGGGTGAACGACTACGATGGCAATCAGTGGACTTTGAGAGCCGAGTTGGCCCAATCGTTGACTTTGTATTTGACTTTGATGGTGACGGCGACGTTTACTCCCCGTTGGCGATTCATGACGTTGCTTGCGATGTTGGTGTTGAGTCTCCATCAACCGGATCTCTTCTATGCGAATGTGAGTTATTTTTCGGGGGCGATACTCGCGGACCTGTCGTTCTTGATTCCGCAGGCGGCACACACACACGCCCGACTACACCATTCGCGGTTCGGGTTGCTGAAACTGGCGGGACCGGTCATATTGGCTTTGTTGGGGTGTTACCTGGGGTCGTATCCCGAAGAGCAGGAGGATCAAATGAAGTGGTCGCATAAAATGCATTTGTGGGGAGTCTTCTATCTCCGTGGATGTTTCTCACCCTTCTAACTTCACAAGGCTTACAGTAGACAATCACCAGCGAACATATTCCACCCTGGGGGGCTCATTATTGATCCTCGCGATATTACTTTCCCCGTTCCTGCGAAACCTCTTTTCCCATCGGTACCTCGTCTTCCTAGGCGGCATATCGTATGCCCTCTACCTCCTTCACGCAACTTTAATACGCTCCCTCCTCAGTTACCTCATCTACTCCATCCCCCGATCAAGCGAACAACTCGTCGCGGTGGTCAATGAACAGGGGGAACACATACGGACAATTACGATGGTCATACAAGTTTCCCGCGTATGGGCCGTTGTACGGAGCTTTGCATTCGCGGCGTGGTTGGTGGGATTAGTGCTCCTAGCTCATGTCTGGACGAAGAAAGTCGACGGGTTCAGTTTGTCTTTTGCGAAATGGCTGG
>Ga0302325_10028133_pt1 | contig 11636 bp, 12 predicted proteins | sample Palsa_T0_2_FD_201948 | JGI IMG/M metagenome (GOLD analysis project Ga0302325, IMG submission 201948) | Peat permafrost microbial communities from Stordalen Mire near Abisko, Sweden - Palsa_T0_2 | ecosystem: Environmental > Terrestrial > Soil > Palsa > Peat permafrost | place: Sweden: Abisko... | reverse complement strand
AGCTAAGGAAAGAAGAGGTTATTTACAAAGGATCGGTTTGTACAAATACTCGAGTTCTGCCGCTCCACACCGCCTATGCTAGCCGCGCTAGTGCACGTGACCACGTGACATGGAATGGAACCGTAACAAGGGGTTTACTTTTTAAGCTTTTAAAGCTACCTTTTAAAACTGTCCTCTAAAACTAGCTTTTTAAACTATCCTCTAAAACTGGCTTCTTAAACTATTCTCCTAAACTATTCTCTTAAACTATCCTTTAAACTAGCCTTTTAAATTGTCTTTTTAAACTATTCTCTTAAATTATTCTTTTAAACTATTCTCTAAAACTAACCTTTTAAATTGTCCTCTAAACTAGCCTCTTAAACTAGCCTCTTAAACTAGCCTCTTAAACTAGCCTCTTAAACTAGCCTCTTAAACTAGCCTCTTAAACTAGCCTCTTAAATTATCCTCTAAAACTAGCCTCTTAAACTATCCTCTTAAACTGTCCTCTAAACTGTCTTTTAAAACTAGCCTCTTAAATTGTCCTTTTAAACTAGCCTCTTAAATTATCCTTCTAAATTGTCCTCTTAAACTGGCCTCTTAAACTGTTCTCTTAAACCGGCCTCTTAAACCGGCCTTTAAAACTAGCCTTTGAAATTTTCTATTTTTTTTAATAAATACAATTGCCGAGTAATTAATTGCCCCACTTGCTAATTGGCTACCAAGTGGCTGCTAATAGCACTATACAAGTGCAGTTGGACTGTGCGACTAAGCAAAAAATCCTTTGCAAGTTTTTTTTTCCTAATGTTACTTATAAGAAGTTTATATTTATCTCGAGCATAATCCTCAAGTTTATTTATATTGTTAATAAAGCTATTATCCTTTAATAAGATAAGGCGAGCTATATTCGGTCGAGCTTTGTTCCCTTTTATAATATTTAGCAAAGGTGTTTTTTGTCAATTTATGGCCTTATATAAAGTGTTAATAGCCAAGTCTTTGTAGCTTTTATGGCCTAAGTGTCTTATTTGGCATAAACTCGATTCGACCACTTTTTATAAAGTTTAATCCTTCATTTAGGTAATCTTATAATTCTTAGAATTTCCAATTATAACTTGCTAGTAGAGTTTCTTGCATCGATTTCCACTTTTTAAGCCTTAATAGTCTTCCTAATAAACAATATACTCCTTATAAACCTCCTCTTGCAAATCCTTAAACGAGCTCTAGTATATATTATTCAAATCGAGACTTAAGAGTATAATGTTTAATGTCTTGCGTTTGCTATCTATAACTAGTATAACCCAAATTGATATATAATAGAGATCTTTATCAAGCTCGGAGGTCAAGTCTAATATAAGAACTAAAAGGGTAAGAGTTTTTGTAGTCTTTTTAGTAAAAGTAGCTTAAATAGTAATGCTAAGGAATAATGTACTAGCAAGAGTGCTAGAGATTTTAATTGTATTTCCTCGAGGTCAAATTCATAGCAACGAAGTTAAAATACATATATCAAATAGTAATATTGCTCTCTTGCTTCTTATACCACATTTTAGCAGCTTAAGTACTAGTTATTTCACATCAAATATAGCGAGTAAGTTTTGTAGGGGCTTGCAAGGGCGTTTTGCGGGTAGTTGCCCTTCAAGCAATTCATTTTGCAAACGCTTAAAGTGACGCTATTTCCTTGAGGGCCCTATAATTTCTACCAAGTTTCGGAGGTTTTAGAGCTTTGGTTGTAGAGCAATTCGCGGGTATACTATTAATAAGTAGCTAGGAACCCGCGATTTTTCCTAGAATTCGCGTTTTGCTTAAATTGCGGCTTTTGAAGTTAGTTATTAGAAGCGCTGTAAAAGTTCGGCCCTTGTAATTGCAATCCCTGAAAGCCCCACGCCACAACCACAGGCCCCTCTGCAGCCGCATTTTGTTCCCCTAATCACTACGGAGGTAGCACTTAGGAGAGAGGTATAGAAGTATCAGCCCTATTGCCGACAAGATATTGACTCTAACCTCACTCCCAGTCTCTCAGGAAAACCAATCACCCCACCCCCCCAACAAAATCCTCGAGCACAATGGACCTCCTCGGTCCCCTCCAGGGTAGCAAGCTCAATTACTCCCTTGCTCGACATCATCACAATATTAACCGCCCTCTTCCTCACCCGATCCATCTATCGAATCTCCCAGCATCCAATCTCCTACATCCAGACGGAGAGGATTGTGGAGGGGTGCGAGGATGCGAGGGTGGTTTGGGGGGGGAGAGGGGTGGATATTTATGAGTGGTTTAATGGTTGTGTTAAGGGGAAGAGGATTGAGCTTGTTTGGGAGGGGGTGAAGAGTTAGATTGGGTTTAGATTAGGGGATAGGGTGTATCGTAATGAGTTGTGAGTGTGCAGAGCTCGATAGGTCTATGGTTACTGGAACTCCTGACTGAGCTTGCTACGTTGTACGTTGGAGTAGGAGAGGTCAAATGGTAGTGTTTGCTTGTGCTTTGTGTATTTCGCCAACTTTGTGGGTGTGGTTCCCCTCGTGCTGTAGCTCTGCCATGAAAAAGAGCGCGTAAAAGGGATTGACTTCACGAATGACTTGATCAGCAACTGTGCCTGCGCACAAATGTCATTGAAGTATGCTTTCTAAACTCAAACCGAACTTGGATGTCTATCCGAGTACGCCTAGACACATCTCTCTCTCTCTCTCTCTCTCTCTCTCTCTCCACCCACCCTATCAAACCTCATACTGTGGGTCATTTTTCGCACCATCATACTTATTTAGCGTCAAGCTCGACAAGTCGATTCCATCAATAGTCCTCACATTAATCGGCATGATATCCTCATTCTCATCTAGTACCCTAACAAGAACACTCACACCACACACTTTACAGAAAGAATGCAGCGAATCCTTGGTCAAGAAAGCATAATCCGTCAATTTCTCTCCACCTTCTACGACCACTGCTGACTTGGGTGGGTAGATCCAGAGGTCTCCGTTCTGTTCTTGGTTGTTAGCTCTTTGACTCGCAAGATGAGAGGGGGGAGGGGCGGGGACATACACGCGAGCAAAGACTACAGTTACAACACATAACTTTCTGCTCCTCAAGCGGTTTCGTCTTTACGGCATAAGTAACAGCCCCACAATGGCAATTCCCATTGTAGATCTTCAGAGCCGGTGAATGGGTATCGGCATCTGGATGTTTTGGGAAGGCGGGGGGTTGGTAAGGTGGATCGCGGGCTCCGCCTGGGAAGGGTGCATTGTTTCTATTGGTTTCGAGGTCGAATGATTTGAGCATTCGGAACTAGGGGGGGTTAGTTTGGGATTAGGGGAAAAGGGGCCCGGGGCGAAATGGTTACGTTGATAAAGAGTTCTTTTCCTGGTGGAGCTTTGAGGTACCGTGCCATAATTGAGGAGCCGCATTTTGGGCAGAACTTTTAGGTCTCTCAGTTAGCAGTTCTTAGGTTGATGGGAAAATAGTGGTGATTGCGGATGGGAGAGAAAGACCCACGAAATGCGTCAGCCTTTTTTCCCCGAATTGATATTCCGATAAGGAACCCTCGCGACAAACAGTGAAGTTTTCGTTAGCAATAGGCCCTATCCACATATATCCTTTCTGTCGAAAAAGATCATTAGTTCACGTGCTTTTGAGACACAGGGGGATAACATACTCGGATACAGAGGCTACAGTCACAGGTCTGGTAGGCTTTCAAGTGAATTTTGGCAGTAAATTTGAAGGCGCCGCAGTGGCAATTGCCATCATAGCTCTGAAGTTCTGGACCTAGAGTTTCCATTGTTGCGTGAATTGATGGATGTGAGAAAGTATGAAGCGGGTAGATGTTATGGGAGCTTGATGAGTGAAAAAAAAGCGGGGTGCATGGTTGCCTGATTTGGCCGTGTCCCTTGTGGCTCTATGCCCGAAAAAGCAAACTAACATCGCCGTTTTGGCCAGAAAATTTGACCTGATTCGTACTGGATATTCAAGAGCTCAAAATTGCAGGAGGGCGGAGTAGTAAATCGTGTATCGCCACCACCAAACGTTATTTCAAGCTTGTGTTTCCGTTATGCTACCCAACTGTCGCATAGAGAAGAGCCGGCATCTTGATATACAATCACCTTGCCTAGCCAAAAGCATCCACCTAGCCCGGCTTGACGGTATATGATGGATCGTATAGCTGCCAATAATATGCAAGTGCAAGCACTAGGAAGCTGATTGCGAAAAGCAATTGGCAAGCGGCATTCAGGGCCTCATCTTTAAGCCGTTCTGAGGATTCTGGCTGCCTAAAGGACTGGATAACGGGTGGAATTGGAGCATCCGAGCTCGATCCACGATTATGAGAGCCACGAAAGGATATTTCGAGGTTCGGACCTATCCATACTGAGAGGGCGTGCAGAAGTCCAAATCCAGAAAAGGGCAATATGGTAATCGTCATCAGCCATACCACAATCGACCACGGTGTAAAAGGGACGGGCCGTAAGTCCAAGATAATATCTAAACTTTGGTCAAAGTATGGCGACAAAATTACGAAAGCATAGCTTCGTAAAGCAAAGAAGGCGAGGAATAGCCCGCTTAGACGCCTCAGTAAACCTCCGGGCTGACCTGGCACGAAAGTTCTGATACCCAGCATAATAGGAATCAGAAACACGAAATTGAACACACCCCAAAGAAGGATGGCAACTATCTCGCTAGCAAGCGCATGTATGTTGTACGTATATAGTGATATCTTGATAAGCCAGATCGACAAAATCGCCTGAGAAATATGTGCTAGAATATATGTCCATCTGGAGGCCTTCTTGAGAAATTCCTTGGTCTCATTTCTCAGTGTTGTACCAGATCTCAGGAGGTTTCGATCTTGACCATTTTCGCGGCCACACCCAATAGTCATGGCAGTGAAAACGTAACAGAGCATGTATATCCAACTCCATGTCAGGGTCCAACGAATACCAGAACAGGCATTCAGTTTGACAAACTGGGGCAGCGGACCAAGGATGAAGAGTACCACGGTCAAAATACTAACGCGCTCCTCCTTTTTCTCCAAGCCCGTTTCTTTTCGGAAGCATCGTACTGCTTCCAAGAAGGAGAGTTTGGGGCTTGAGAACAACGTCAGCTTCACTGGCCACAACAGCATGACGAAAAGATCGGCAAGACAAAATATCGGCGAGGCTCGGAATAATGAAAATGGATCGGAAAAGAGAGTGTTTAAATATGGAGAGGACTGGGTCATGGTGTTGAGAGCTATGGCAACGAGCGAGAGCCTAGAGCGCGGATTGCTATGACAATTGTGGGCGTAAGGCTGGGCTAGATGTGGGATCGCTGATGCCATTTTTTGGTATCGGAGAAGTCAAATTGAAAGAAGATATGTTGTCCATCTTTGGTGAAAGCTCCATGTATTTTGGAAAACTTTTGTGCGAGGCTAGGAGAAGAGGGAAGGAAGTGCTGTTCAGCTAAAAGCCATGCATCACGTGCCACTATATCTCGTGCAGAAAATTGGGCTTAAAATGATAGAAATAGGTGTTCTAAAAAATTCTCATCGGAAACCATCGTCAGGCGTCACGTAATACTTAGTTTACAGTGAGTCGACATCTAAATGCAGTCAAATCACGTGACAAGCCACGTGCGTCAACTCAGTGGACGGGAGTTTCAGCTGAACCTGGAACCCTCCATCCAAAAGCGTCACCATGCATTTCGGCATGATCCAGAGCTGCCGCTGCCAACAAGCTGAAGAAGCATCTCACTCAGCATGAAATGGAACAAGTGAGACGGTGAATTGAGGCACACGCTGATGATTGTGGAAGGTGTGTCTGATGACCTCGACCTCTGGGACCTCGAGAGTGGGATGAGATCAACGGATTGCTGCACCGAAAGCGGTTTCAAATGCACAACAATTCAACAACACTTCGTGGTGATGTTCAAGCCACTGATGGGAGCTTCCGATGATGCAAGGCACTGCTTGTTGAGATGGCTTCCCGTGCTCGCCCGAGAGAGCTTGTAGCTTGAATCAATACTGTAGCAAGGCGAGAAGCGTTTGGAGCTTATCAGGGCGAGAGCTCAGCCAAGCCGATTGCGAGGCATCTAAGAATAGCAAGCCCCACGTGATAAGCATCAACAAAGAACTTCCGGGCTCCTCTCCCTCTTGTCGATTACTGCGCTGCGGCTATTGTTTTAGCAAATACTGTAGAACAACTGGTCATTGCCGAAGATTCCGCTATGAGGCAATTCGGAACAATGGGCCGGTCTCTGTCTCTGTACCTAACTGTATTCCCGTCGCACATGGTGTGACATTTCGGTTGTGGTCCTCTCTTATCGCGCTGCATGCAGGTTTGAATCACAGCTTTATCGCAGCTCTAGCTCCACCTCATCGCTTCGTCGCCCCCTGGAACTCCGCCGCTTGCCTCGCAATCCAATCTCTTTCTCACACCTCACTCCAATTCCCAAACCAGGCGAGCCAGGCTAACGCGTGTCATCGCGACAAGCCGGAATGGCTGTCGGGCTTGCGAGTCTGCGAGTCTGTTATCTGGACCCTACCTATCGGGTCCGGTGATACCGAGGTCACCAGCTTTGCCAACCTTGGTTTGGGCTGTGATGACGGCGGCTGTCGTGTCTTGGAGGGGCTGATCCCAAGTCCCAAGTCAATAAGACCAGACGCGTTCCCTCCTCCACTCTCTCTCCCTCTCTTCCTCTCCTTCATCAAACAAGTCCATAATCCAACATCAATCAACTATCAAAGATCAATTTCTCATATCACTCCTCTCTTCTTTTTCAGTTGCGGATAATTCCATTCATTTGCCAATCATCGTGTTTCCCTCTTTTAACCTTACCAACTCAGCCTCATTGAGTCACTCGCCGCCACCACGCATTTCTTTGTCTGACAGCCTGCGCTTGTCATTTCCCAGCATCACCACTTGGCTGTGTGTGGTCTGCGCCTTCCTTCCTTCCAATTCAGGAATCAATAGTCAGCCTTGTCCTGTGACTCGTTTCAAGTAGCACAGTCATCCGGCGACTGCCTTCGTTTCGATATCGACCCTCTTAACACCTGCCCTCCCTGCTCCTCTTCCTCCGAAATCTCAACGAATAAAGAAATTGAAAGAACTAAGAAGATTGGTTCTGGTTTGTAATTGGATATCCCGAAACATTGAGCACAAAGAGCGATTCACCGGATTGGAACATTCGTGAATCACCTAGTACCTCTCAAAGCAACACCTTATCAACACAACCAGCTTCCAACAACCTTCAATTCCCACCAGTCCTTCAATACAACAAACTCCGGACTCGATCCTATCGCTGAACATGCCTGCTACTTCAACCAAGAACCCAACATCTCCTGTTCAGCACCGTGACATCAGATCAGCCTCTCTCCCATTCAAGCGCGACAAAGAACACGCCCAGAAATGGAGCAACGGACAGCGTCCCTTGGCCGGCGTCCGCGCCAACTTCAATGCTGAGCTCGAGGACACCGAGTCCCAGCTTCCACTCGCAAAGGAGAAAGTCCGCCCAATGAAACAATGGAGCCAGACGTGCGTTCTTCCCCCTATCCACCACAACCCAAAATACTAACAGAAAACCAAACAGATCTCACGAGCACAAGTCACATGCAAACAAAACACCCAAACCATACGGAAACTACACCCAAGCGCGCACCGCGAACAAAGTCTCCGCAGTCATGGAGTCCAACGACCACACGACCTCCCCACTCTCCAATTCCCTCCTCGAGCTCCTCCCCCAACACGTCAACAACACGAACTCGGCAATCCAAACCCTGATCCGCACCTCGTCTTCCGCTTCTGAAGCAGATATCCTCTACAGCTTCGATAACAAGGGACCAAGCCCCGGTGGCAACGGCCGAAACGTCGATCTTGGCGGCTTGGTCGAGCTTGCGGAGAAGAAATGGGTTAGCGAGCAGACGGAGCGCATTGTGAAGGGCGAGTACGAGGTGCTAGATAATAAAGGCGAGAAGACTGTTATCAGCAAGGGGAAGAAGAAAGGGAGTCCTAAGCAGCAGGCTACTCCTGTCGTGGTGAAGAGTGTGGCTGACGAGGACGATGGGTATGAATTGATCTAAGCAAGTTCCGATCGACTTTCCTTTCGATACTTCTTGGTAATGATTGATTGATGATGGATGTATGGATGGCGTTTTTGGTTGGCGGTTGGATTGGATCGGTGCAGGTGCATGGTATAGCTTACCCTGGCTAGGGAAGGATAGCTTACCCTCCTCTTCATTTCCCTTCTTCTCTTCGGTATGCATAGCCTACCCTGTGTACAATCTATACTAGGGAAAGATGGCTGGGTGCATTTTTTATCCTTTCGGTGTACGGATTGGGTCGGTGCATAGCATAGCTTACCCTGCTTTGGACAGCAGCATGGGAAGGATAGCTTGGTGCTTGGGTTGGGTTTTGGGTTAAGTTTGTATAGAGATACCTATTACCTTTAGTACGTTCTTGCTCTTGCTTGTATTCTTGCAAGGGGTAAGAGAATCGATGAACTAAATTGCGTCGCATCATAAATGCCAAGTGAATATCACCCCCAATCCTATTAGATACCTTACTCTACCAAGATTCAGAACGCACATGCGCATATATAGACACAACATGCCGGACTGGTGATCAAATCCCTTCCTGTACACCCCATCGTAATATTATATACAGTAATTTCAATAGTAATCTAGCTATAGAATTTCCACCCACATTGGCCTACCGCCCCTTCTCTCCTTTAAAGCCCAGTCGGTAAAACCTTCAAATATACCAACACGTCTGAACACAAAACGCCACTTGTCTGTCTTGACTAGAATTAGCCCCGCAGAACACGAGCCAAAGCCATTCTTCTGGCCCAAGAAGAGGAAGAACGGATCAAGCAGCTGTTTCGGAAGATCCGGCCTGTCGAGGACACTTTTTTTGGGCAGCGTTTTTGTATCGTCCAGATATGTTCGTAAGCTATCAGGGTAGGAAATCCATTCCGTTTCTCGCTCAGCACCTCCATAGTACCTAACCTCGCCAGCGTCTTGACATCTGATACTTGGCATCCTTAAAACGAAGCCAAAGACATGGAGGGGCGTCTTCTTCATTTTATGAATCTGCTGGCTTGTGTGCACGTTGAGGCTGCACTTGCCTCTCACTTTATTAGGCATTACGTGGTAGCCATCGAGAAACAGGATTTTCCCGTCAACAGAGGCCCATGACCACGATGGCGCGCGGAACTGCGATGCCCGGCTGTAGTCGACTGCGGATCCAATTAACTTCCCGCAATGTCTCCAGAGCAGCTGCGACACCAGATCACTGCTCCATAAGCCGGCGAAATATCCATCTTTGGTCGACCTGCTGACGAGCTCCGATATACCGTAGAGCGCAGGGAGCCTGTCAGTCATGTAGGTAAGATTGCGGCAACTATAGTCCTCTATAATGCTCTTCCATTCCATATGGACCAATTTTAATTGCTGATAGTGGATATCGAGTCTCGTATCTGGCGGCGATTCTTTCTCCGTGAATCGAATTCCTTGAGGTCCAAACTCAGGTACGGTCTCTAGATGACATGACCTATGACACTTCCAATGCAACCCGGCAGTCCCATATGACAGGATGCGGCTCGACAAAATCTGCTCTTGCAACGCCCAGCCTCGAGTATTCAAGGGCTCCAAATCGGCCAAGTGTCGAGGCGGGTCTGTTCCTAGGAGTACAGTCTCGGGGTTTTCGGAGCTTGATTCTAATGGGCAAGAGAGCATTGGTTCAACGGGTCGTTTATCGAAGAGGCCTTCGTGGGCATTTGTAGCTTTGGCAGCAGCGATTGTAATGAAAGCTGCTCCGTATATCTCGTGCATTTTTGCAGACTCTTTTTGCCAGTCCAATAGAGCAGCACGGTCAGTGCCTTGGATGATGCAAAGGGAGTCGACCCATAGATACCGGAACCCCAGTTTCCGGGTGACGGTAATCGCATCGCGGGCCGTTTTAGGGAGTTTGTCCCAAGGTATGGAAGTCCTCAAGGCTTCCATGTTGGTGATTGTTGTCTTGAGAAACGGGATCTTGCCCCAGCAATAGCTTAGAGCTATGTATTTCACACTGGGGGGGTTCGAAAAGTTTTCTGCTACCGTAGTTATGAGTCTCGGAGGCATTGACCCATCCAGCGAGCCTACGTCAACTAGACGTGTGGGGAGATTGACGACATGATCCTTCTGGCAAGCGGATCCGTGATTTTGTAAGCATTGGTCAAGCCAATGCTTTGCAATTCGGAAGCAATGGTCGCTATCGGAACTGCTAGACAGTGGCCGATAGTTGAAATTATTCCCTGACGAATGACCTAGTGCTTAATTAGAGTGTCATCAGAGCCATAATGAATTGTAATATAGGTACCTTGGTTGCTGTATAGCGTTAAGTGACCCCTAAATACGTCCTCGGAAGGATGAGGTTGGTATGGGGGGGCCAAAAGCCATGGCTTGCCAAATTCCTGTGGGAGCCACCAGAATTCACAGAAATTTTCTTCATCTGTGACGATAATGTCAACTTGGTGTAACTTTGCGCTAGTCCTGCTGGGTGGGGGATTCAGAAACAATCGAACTGAAGCTTCAGGTTCGTAATCGTAACAAAAAGAGTAATGGTGGTGTCTCAGAGAGAATAAAATTAGGGAGCACATCTTGCATGCGCCATCCCGTTTCGCTTCTGCTATCAAAGTGGAAACATGACTGTGTAGCAAGTAGCCATTTTCCAAACGGTCCAGCGTAACTAACTCACAACGTTTGCAGAGTTTGTGTTGGTCCATATCGGCGGGTAATAGTATTCTGTTGCCTGGGAGGTGAACTTGCAATTGTCCAATAAAGGATGGGTCCTGGGCTGGGCCTCGTGTGCAGAGTTTGTATTGGTCCATGTCGACGCGTGATGATAGTATTCTGTTTAAGAGGTGAACTTGCAATTGTTCAATGAGGGATAGGTCCTGGGCTAGACCTCGTTTGCATGCAGGCCAGCCTCTTTCACAGATCAATTCCACAACGATGAGGACGCACACTGGGCGACGAATAAATAGAAATTCGATAGAGTAAAGATATCTTCCCCGCAGGCGCGTGCGCAGGCGCGAGAGAAGTGAAAGAGAAATGTGATTGTGATTCAAAAATTCGGGTTTGCACGTGAGGCGAAGTCTTGCTCAGCCACCATCACAGTCGGCTTTAAGCCCCGACGAGCAGAAAGACAGGCATTGCTACTGCAACCTCAACAAACCCCTGAATCTCTTTGTCCTAAAAACCCATCAATGAAGGAAAGCCAAGGTCACTGGATGTCACAAGTCAACAGACAAACCAGGAAATACTGAAACTTTACAACTATTTAGAAGCAACAGTTCGCTACACTGACTGGCTTGCACGCAAGACTAAACCTTATAACTCTTACTACAAAACCTTCCTAGCTGTATAACCCTCTTATCAACCTCATCCAACAACCCAAAATAAGCGCTCCCCCCTCCACTTTCTTTCAGCCCTTTTTTCAACCTCGCCGAAAACGCTCTCAGAATCCCCAACTATAGCGTCACACGCCCGGCAAACAAATACGACTCCTCGCAGGACTCAACTTCATATTCCCTCAAACTTAACTTCTCCCTCTCGCTTGGAGGATTTTCCTCCTCGATGTTGCTGGACTGGGAATAGATGCGGAGGTACACGGATACGGTGTCGTTGGAGAGGTTGTGCAGGGCATTGTATTGCGCGAGGAGCGAGATG
>Ga0302325_10028132_pt1 | contig 11637 bp, 9 predicted proteins | sample Palsa_T0_2_FD_201948 | JGI IMG/M metagenome (GOLD analysis project Ga0302325, IMG submission 201948) | Peat permafrost microbial communities from Stordalen Mire near Abisko, Sweden - Palsa_T0_2 | ecosystem: Environmental > Terrestrial > Soil > Palsa > Peat permafrost | place: Sweden: Abisko... | reverse complement strand
TCATCCTCGATGCCGAGCGCGGTCTCGTGGCGGTGGATCGCAACACCGTGCCGGTCTCGGTGGGCGACGTCAATATCACCTTTGCCGGTACCGTGCAGGTGCCGGGACGCGTGGTGTACATCCACCCGCTGCACAATCTCGCCGTCGTTGCTTACGATCCGAAGCTGATCGGCACGACCCCGGTGAAGGCGGCGAAGCTTGCGGTGCATGACCTCACCGCCGGCGAGACGGTGCGCATCGTAGGGCTCGCCAACGACAGCGAGATCCGCTCGCGCAGTACGCAGATCGCCGACATCGAGCCGCTCGAGCTGCCGCTGTCACGCACCATGCGCTTTCGCGACAGCAACCTCGAAGTTGCCCAGCTCGTCAATTCGCGTGCTCGGTTTGTGGTCAAGTTTCGCCTACGAGAACGGCCGCGAGCTCGCGCAGGACAACAAAGGCGTGTCCATCGATCTCGTGAGCGAGATGCTCGAGCGGGTGCGCAATGACCGGCCGCTGCATTCCCTCGAGGTCGAGTTTTCGGTGCAGCCGATTGCGAGCGCCCGCGATTTTGGCTTATCGGAGGAGTGGACGACGAAGCTGAGTGCGCATGGCATGTCACGCCGGCAGGTGCTTGGCGTTGAGCGTGTGGTGGGCGGCTCACCGGCGGCCAAAGTGCTGCAGCAAGGAGATCTCGTGCTCGCCATCGACGGCGCCGTGGTCACGCGGTTTCGCGAGGTTGAACGCGCAGTCGGCGATAAGAAGCACGTCGCCGTGACCGTATGGCGCGGCCGGAGCGAGCAGACGATCAGCGTCGACACGGTTGAGCTGCCGGGCGCCGACATCGACCGCATCGTGCAGTGGGCAGGAGCCACGTTGCAGGCTCCGCATCGAGCGATGAGCGCGCAGCGCGGCATTCCTCCGGTTGGCGTGTACGTCGGCTATTTTTCCTATGGATCGCCGGCCACGCGCTACGGGCTATTTCCAGGCCGCCGCATTGTTGAAGTCGACGGGATCCCGACGCCGGACTTGGACGCATTTCTGGGCGTCGTCACGGGGCGGCCCGATCGATCCTCGCTGCGCTTGCGCACGATTACCTGGAACAATGCTCCGGAGGTGATCACGCTGAAGCTCGACAAACACTACTGGCCCGCCTATGAGCTGCGGCGCACGCCGACCGGTTGGGAGCGCCACGCGCTCGAGTAGACGTGCGCGGGCGATCCGAACTCGCGGCGTATTGTCAACTCAAAATCGCCGTGCTGCACACAAAGAGCGCAAAAAACGCGATCGCGTCAGGATTGTCCGTCGCGCCACCGCTGCTCAGAGGCAGGTGCGGCGCGCCTTGGTAGAATCTGCGCCATGGTCAGGGTTGTCAGAGCAAGTCAGGTCGAAATCGAGACTGCCGTGCAGGCGCTGCGCGACGGCGAGCTCGTCGCATTCCCTACGGAAACAGTCTACGGCCTGGGTGCGAATGCGAAGAACCCGGAGGCGGTGCGCAAAATTTTTGCGGCCAAGGGCAGGCCGACGACACATCCGGTGATTGTGCATCTGGACAGCGCGCGCTTTCTGCATCATTGGGTGCGGGAAGTCCCCGAGGCCGCGGCGCAGCTCGCTGAGCGCTTCTGGCCGGGTCCGCTCACGATGGTCCTGCCGCGCGCATACAACGTGCATGACATCCTCACCGGCGGGCAGGACACGGTCGCGGTGCGCGTGCCCGCGCATGCGATGGCGCAGCAACTGCTCACCGCCTTTGGCGGCGGCATTGCCGCCCCGTCCGCCAATCGCTACGGGCGGCTCTCCCCGACGCGCGCGGAGCACGTGCGCGATGAGCTGGGCGATACGGTGCGTATCGTGCTCGACGGTGGCGAATGCCAGATCGGGCTTGAGTCAACCATTGTCGCCTTCGAAGGCGCGCGGGTGCGCTTGCTGCGCCCGGGTGCCGTCACGGCCGGTCAGATGCGTGAAGTGGTGGGCGAGCTTCTGCTCGGCCCGGACCTGGAATCCCCGCGCGTGCCGGGCAGTTCGCCGTCGCACTACTCGCCGCGCACGCCGATGACGATCGTGCCCACTGGGCAGATCGATGCGCAGGCCGCGGCGCTCTCCGAGGGCGGCCGGCGCATTGCGGTGCTAGCGCAGCGCCTGCCGCTCAAAGCGCATAGCTATGTCACCTGGGTAAATGCAGGCCGCCGCCCCGATCAATACGGGCACGGGCTGTACGCTAATCTGCGCACGCTCGATAAGGCGGCTTGCCGCCGCATTCTTGTGCAGGAGGTGCCGGCGGATGAGCGCTGGGATGCAGTGCGCGACCGCCTGATGCGCGCGGCGAGCGGCATCAGCGAACTCGATGTCACCGGATCGGTGGCGATGCTGCCTTAGTATGCGATTGGGCGGCGGCAAGAGGCAGGGTCGCGGTAAACCTGGTGCCGCGCGCCCGCGATGACTCCACCCAAAGCTCTCCGTGATGCGCTTTGACGATTTGCGAACAGATATGCAGCCCCAAGCCAAGCCCCTGACGGTTCTTTGCAGTGCCGCTGCGCCAAAATGGCGCGAATATCTTATCGATGCTCTCCGCGGGTATGGGTTCGCCGTCGTTCCAGACCTCGATCACTAAGTCAGCGGCGCAAACCTTGGCAGTAAATATGACGGGCTCCCCTGTCGATCCATGCGTCAGCGCGTTCGCGAGGAGGTTCGAAGCGAGCTGCTGAATGCGGCTACGATCACAATGAATCTGGATCCCGTGATCGATCGTGGAATTGATGACGCGCCCCGGTTGCGCATCCTTAAGCTCGCTCACAATCGCCGCCAGTGCCCGGTCGATGTCAAAGACGTCTTCCATCTGCACACCAATTCCGCCGCCAAGCCGGGCTCGTGCAAAATCGAGGACGTCATCAATGAGACCTGACATGCGCTTCACATTCGTGATGATGCGCGTGCCAATGTTCGCCGAGGCGGGATCGGCAGAGGTCTTCTGCAGCAGGTAGCCGCATGCGGCAACGGCGTTCAGGGGGTTGCGCAGATCGTGACCTAAAATCGCGATGAACTGCTCACGCAGCTCGCTTGCCGTGCGTTCGTTCAATAAAGCCGACTCCGAGAGCGCGTGCTTGCGATCATTATCAAGTTGCAGGGCGATAAGCTCTGCGAACAGCGTGAACATCGAGACGATGCGGTCTTCGGAGATCTTGGCGGGCTTGGGATCAATGGCGCAGAGGTTTCCGAAATACACGCCCTCAGGCAGGACGATGGGAACCGAGATATAGCTTTCGATGCCGTAGTGCTGCGGCGTGTGATGCGTACAGTATTGCGGATGGACACTGGCGTGGTCGATGACGATGGGTTTTCGCGATGCTCTGACTTCAATGCACAGTGTCGTGTTGACGTCGAGCTGGCCGCCGGGCTTCAGGCCAAAGTTGATGTTGTCGCGTACTGCGCACGCGGTCCACGTGCCGTCGGTCACCCGCGCCACGGCCGCGAATCCCATTCCGGTCGTTTCACACAGCACTCGCAGGAGCGTCGGTACGGCTTGGATTTTGCCGACTGCCGCAACATCCCGAGCGATGTCCTCGGCATTATCGCCGCCAAGGTCTAAAGTGAACCCATTCGCCACGTCTGGTTGCTCGCTTTTATCTGGGGACTAGCCGCCGACGGCGGCAGCGCCATGAAACGCCGGTCTCATCGCAGTATTTCCACGAGCAAGACCCATGCGTTCAGGAGCGCAACGATGAGTGACAGAAGTACCATGAGCGCAAACCAGCTCAAACCGCCCGCAAGATACCCGCCGAGAGACAGCGCCGTGAGCAGTAACGGCAGCGTCGTCGCCTGATAGAGCACGAAGCGCACGAGTGCGTAGCGCAAGCGATAATAATTGCGCCGTCGAAGCGCTCGAATCTGTATCGCCGTAGGAACTCCCCACACCGGAAGCCACAGGAGCCCAAACAAGAGCCCGAGCCGCGCAGGTGGCTGGCCCGGGACAAGAGCCAGGAGCGCGCCGATGAGAGCGCCCGCCAAAATGATGATCGTTTCGCCCGCGCGGCCGGCAACGCCGGGCAGCGTAATAATTCGCGTGAGGTTGATGGACAGTGCAACGAAGACCAAGCCTGCGAGCGCACCGGTAGCGCCGGCTGCGGCCACTAAGAAATCTGTCCATCCAACGCTGCTTGCCATGAGGTCATCCATCCGCGCGCGCCACTCATCTTTCGCCAGTGCCGCCAAAGTCTCTGCTGCGAATACGAACTTGCATCGCCACGCGGCACCTGCGGCAAGTCATCGCTACTGTGATCTGGATGCGCTCTTGATTCCAGCTGCCGAAGTGTCCGTGTTCTACACGGAAAGAAGCGCCAGCTTAGGGTTGCCGAACTGGCGCGTGGCCGCGAAAATGCGGGCGCCGCACCGGCTCCGCTTTCTGCAAACCCTTGCGCCGATACTGACACCGGCGCGGACACTAAATTCACTGAACCTAAGCAACTTATTGTTTTAAAAGCTTAATACCGCAGCATGAAACGGTTCATCGATCCCTTCGAGCCCGTCCACATCCGCAGGCTTGTGGGCGAGTTTGGCTCGCCGCTCCTCATCGTCGATTGCGAGCGCATTCGCGCACAGTATCGCAAGTTGATCCGTGCGCTGCCGGGAGTCGACCTGCACTATGCGCTGAAGCCGCTGCCACATGCGGCAGCGGTGAACACCGTCATCGAGGCGGGCGGCTTCCTCGATCTTGCGACCACCGGAGAGGTGCAGCTTGCTGCACGCCTGAAAATTGCCCCGGAGCGCTGCATTCACACCCATCCCATCAAGAGCGAGCGCGACATCAGAAACGCCGTGCATTTTGGCGTGCGCACTTTCGTCGCGGACAACGTGGATGAAGTAAAGAAGTTCGCGCGGTTCAGCGACCGCGCCGAGCTCCTGCTGCGCATCTCCTTCAGGAGCCCGGGAGCCGTGTGCGATCTGTCGCGCAAGTTCGGCTGCGATCCCACAGAGGCGCTTGATCTTGCGCGGCTCGCCGCCGATCTGGGCGTTGCCGTGCGCGGCCTGTCATTTCACGTGGGCTCGCAAGCGCCCAATTCCGGCAAGCACGTCGAGGCCATCGATGCCTGCGCGCGGCTGCTCGCCGCGGCGCGGCGCGAGAAGCTCGGCGTGCTCGACACGCTCGATATCGGCGGCGGATTTCCGATCGCGTACTCGCAGAAGACCCAGGAGATCGGCAGTTTCTGCGCGCCGATCCGCGCGGCGCTCGCCAGAGTGCCGCGACGGCTGCGCATCATTGCTGAGCCGGGACGATTCATCGTGGGTCCGGCGGCCATCGGCGTCGCTGCCGTCATGGGCCGCGCACGGCGCGAGGGCCGCTGGTGGTACTACCTCGACGACGGCCTGTACGGCTCCTACAGCGGCCAGATGTACGATCATGCCCGCTATCCCATCGAGGCGCTGCGCAGCGCAGGCGAGCGCGCGCCCTCTGTGCTCGCGGGCCCCACCTGCGACAGCATCGATGTCATCGCGGAGAATGTCATGCTGCCGCAGCTGCGCTGTGGGGATCTTATCATCGGACGCGCCATGGGCGCCTACACCTGGGCGAGCGCCTCGGAGTTCAACTTCTTCCCCAAGGCGACGGTGGTTGCCGTGAACGCGCGTGCGGGCGACACGGGCAGCGTATGAGCGACGTCGCAACACTTGCGCCGACGGCCATTGATGCGCTCGTGGCAAGGGCTCGTGCGGGCGATCCGCGCGTCATCGCATCGCTGCCTTCGGGCTGGGCGATATTCGGCGAACGGCAGTTCGTGCACGGCTATGCGCTGCTGCTGCCCGATCCGGTGGTTCCCGACGTCAATAGTCTGGGCCTACGCGAGCGCGCGCAATTTCTCTTCGACATGACGCTGGTGGGCGATGCGCTGCTCGCTGTTACCGGCGCGCTGCGCATTAACTATGCGATCTTCGGCAATCTCGAGCCAGCCTTGCATGCGCACATCGTGCCGCGCTATGCCGATGAGCCGCCCGCCTTGCGCACGCAGCATCCCTGGGCCTATGACTGGGATGCGGCGCAGCTATTTGATCCACGCACGTACCTCAGTCTCACCGTGGCGCTGCGCGGCGAATTGGCGCGCCGCGGCGCACGATAAACGCTGTGCTCAAAATCGACGATCTGTCGCGCAGCTTTCGTGAGGGGCAGCGCGTGCACCAAGTGCTCGACCACGCAAGCGCGCAGATTGCCGCCGGCGAGGTGGTGGCGATCATCGGCCGCAGCGGCTCGGGCAAATCGACGCTGCTCAATCTCATCAGTGGCATCGACCGTCCCGATGGCGGCACGATTGAATTCGACGGGCGCATGATCAGTGCGCTCGGCGAGCCGGAACGCACCTTGTTTCGCCGCAGGCACGTGGGCTTTGTCTATCAGCTTTTCAATCTCCTGCCGACGCTCGACGTTGAGGAGAACGTGCGCCTGGTCCTCGAAGTGAACGGCGTGCGCGGTGCCGCCGCGCGCGAGCGCAGCCGTGCGGTGCTCACCGAGGTTGGGCTCGGCGACCGTCTGCACAGCGCCGTCGATGTGCTCTCGGGCGGCGAGCAGCAGCGCGTCGCCATTGCGCGCGCTCTGGTGCACGAGCCCGCTCTTCTGCTGGCCGACGAGCCGACCGGCAATCTTGATCAGGACAGCGCGCGCGATATCGTGCCGCTGTTGCGTGCACTCGCGCAGCGCCGCTCGGCTGCGCTCCTCATTGCGACGCACGACCCGGGACTTGCGCGCGCGGCAGACCGCGTTCTCGAACTTCTCGATGGGCGCCTGCACGCGCGCGCCGCGGGCGAGGCGCCTTCCTAGATGTATCTTCCACGGGCCGCAGTTCTGCGCCATCTGCTGCGCCACCCGGCGCAGCTTTTGCTTGCTCTCATCGGGCTTGCTCTGGGGGTGGCGACGATTGCGGCGGTGGATATGGCCACCGCAAGCGCCTACCGCGCATTTGAGTTGTCGATCGATGCGGTGAATGGCGCTGCGACGCACGAGATCCTGGGCGGTCCCGCCGGCATCGATGAGCTTTGGTACGTCGCGCTGCGGCGCGCGCATCTGCCGATCGAATTCGCGCCGGTGGTCGAGGGCTACGCGGCCATCGGCGATCGGACCATGCAGCTTGTCGGTATCGATCCCTTTGCAAGCCCAGCCTTCGACGCTGACACAGGAGCGCCTGCAGCGGCCACGGGCGCGATGCGGCTTTCCGACCTTGCGAGCTTCCTTACGCAAGGCGGCACGGTGATGATGGCGGCGGCCACCGCGGCTGAGCTGCCTCTTAGGGTGGGAGAATCATTTCCGCTGGACGTGAGCGGCCGCACGAGCACCGCGCGCTTCCTCGCGCCGCTCCCCGCCGAGCGACCCGGAGATGAGGCTCTCCTCCTGACGGACATCGCTCAGGCGCAGGAATGGCTGCACTTCCTCGGGCGTCTATCACGGATCGACTTGCGCGTGCCGGCGGGCCGCGACGGAGAGCTGGCGCTGGCGCGTTTTGAGAAGGAGCTCCCGACAGGGATTGAAATTCATGCGGTGGGCAGCCGCACGCGCGAAAATCTTGATCTCGCCGCGACATTTACCGTCAATCTGCAGGCGATGAGTCTCCTTGCGCTCCTCGTTGGCTTCTTCCTCATCTACAGCGCAGTCAGCTTTGCCGTTGTGCAGCGGCGCTCCATCATCGGCGTGCTTAGGGCGCTCGGAACGACGCGCCGGGAGGTGCTGGCGACGCTTCTGGGCGAAGCGGCGCTGATAGGCGTCGCGGGCTCGGTATTGGGATTGCTCTTGGGCGTCGTCATCGGCCATGCGCTCGTGCGCCTCGTCGCCGGTACGATCAATGACCTTTACTTCGTCGTCGCCGTCAGCCGCGTGACGCTGCCTGCGAGCGCGCTCCTGAAGGCGCTCGCGGCCGGCATTGGGGTGGCGCTCATTGCAGCCTGCATACCCGCGATGGAAGCGGCGAGCTCGAGCCCGCAGCTCGCCTTGAAGCGTTCCGTCCTCGAAGAGCGCGCAACCGGAGCGTCGCGCTGGCTCCTCCTGGCAAGCGTGCTCCTCGGCGCTGCCGCGCTCGCCATCGTCACGGGATCCGCGCGCAGCTTGCTTGCGGGATTCGTCGCTCTTTTTCTCCTCCTGCTTGCGGTTGCGGCATTGGCGCCTTTCGTGTTGCGCGTGGGCGCACGTGCGGCGGCGCGTCTCATCGCAGGCCGAAGTCCCATCGCGCGCCTGGCGCTCAATGATATTGCCGCATCGCTGTCGCGCACCGGGGTTGCGGTCGCGGCGCTCGCGCTCGCCGTGTGCGCGATGATCGGAGTTGCGCTCATGGTCGACAGCTTCCGCGAGTCGCTGCACGATTGGCTCGGGCGCACGCTGCGCGCGGACATTTACGTGAGTGCGCCGGGGCCGGGATTTGCGCGCCCCGAGCGGCGCATCGAGAAGGATGTGGCGGCGGCGCTGATGGCGACGCCCGGCATCAGCGCGCACAGCGAGAGCCGGCGCGTGCGGGTCGAATCCCGATCCTTTGGGCCGATATCGCTCGATGCGCTTTCCCTCGCACCGATGAGCTATGCCGGGTTTCAGCTGACCGCAGGAGATCCGCGAGCGGTGTGGGATGCCTATGAACGCGGGGCGCTCGTGATCTCGGAGCCTCTGGCGTGGCGGTTGAAACTTGCCGTCGGCGAGCGGCTGACATTGGACACTGCGCGCGGCCCGCACGCCTTCGAAGTTGCGGGGATCTATCGCGAATACGGCAACGATCGCGGCACGGCTTTGCTCAACCGCGCGGTCTACGAGGCTTGGTGGCAGGATGATGCGCTGACGGCGCTTGGTTTGTATCTCGCGCCGCACGTGCGCTCAGGAGAAGTGATGGCGCGGCTCAATGCTGCAGCAGCCGGACGCCAGGAACTCCTGATCCGCTCCAATGCCGATGTGCGCGAGCTGTCAATGAGCATCTTCGAGCGCACTTTCGTGATCACGCGCGTCCTTTATTGGCTGACCGCCGGGGTTGCGGCCTTGAGTCTCGTGAGCGCCCTCGTTGCCTGGGAGCTTGAGCGCGCGCGCGAGCTTGCGCTCTTGCGCTCGCTCGGACTCACACCGCGCGGGGTCGCTCTGCTCATCGAGGCGCAGACGGGCTTTATCGGGGCGGCCGCGTTGCTCGCGGCACTGCCCGCGGGAGTGCTGACCGCGCTCATGCTCATCGATGTCGTCAATCGCCGCGCTTTTGGCTGGCAGATCGATCTGCATGTGCATCCGGACGCATTCGCCACGGCCGCCGGCGTTGCGATCACGGCGGCGCTGGTGGCAGGACTCTATCCCGCCTGGAGAAGTGCAGGCGCGCCTCTGGCGCAGGCCATCCGGGAGGAATGATGGGCGCGCGCGCTCTGGCGCTGGGACTCCTCATCGCCGCTGTCGCGGCGGCGTCTGCCGCAGCCGATGGCGTGCTGCCGTTCGCAAGCGAGAGCTCCATATTTGAGGCTGCCCTGACACCGCGAGCATTTGAATTCCCACGCGATCACGGCCCGCATCCCACCTTTGCCCATGAATGGTGGTACCTGACGGGGCATCTCGCCGCGCCTTCGGGCGAGCGCTTTGGATTTGAACTCACATTCTTCCGCGTGGCGCTCGCGCCCGCCGCGGCGACTGCCCGCCCGGATGCATCGCATTGGCGCGCGCGGCAGATGTACCTCGCGCATTTTGCCGTGACCGATATCGATCGCGGGAATTTTCATTTTGAGGAACGCCTGGCGCGCGACGCCCTGGGATTAAGCGGCGCCGAGATGGATCCGCTCAAGGTTTGGGTGGATGACTGGTCGCTTGCGGAGGCGGGCGCGAACTGGCAGATCCAGGCGGCGGCGCAAGGCTACGCACTTCACGTGCAGATGAATGCCGAGCTTGCCCCGGTGTTGAATGGGGATCGGGGTCTAAGCCAGAAATCGAGCGCCCCCCATGACGCGAGCTATTACTACTCCATCCCGCGTCTTGCCGTTCACGGAACGCTGATGCGTGAGGGGCAGGCGCTCGAAGTCAGCGGCAGCGCCTGGCTCGACCGTGAATGGGGCAGCGGCGGCCTCGGCGCCGACGAGGCGGGCTGGGATTGGTTCGCGCTGCAGCTTTCCGACGGCAGCGAGCTTATGTTCTATTCATTGCGCCGTCGCGACGGCCGCCGGGATCCGCACAGCGCCGGCACCTGGGTCGGAGCGGATGGCGCGGTGCGTGGGCTCCTGGATGCCGACGTTACGGTCGGTGTGCAGGATTACTGGGTGAGCCCGCGCGGCGGGCGCTACCCGGCGCACTGGCGCCTGGAGGTGCCGGCACTGGCCCTCAGCGTCGATCTTACGCCCCAGCTTGCGGATCAGGAGCTCGATGGGCGTCCCCGCTACTGGGAGGGAGCGGTGGACATCTCCGGCAGATCGCAGGGCAGGAACATCTCGGGGCAGGGCTACGTTGAACTGGTGGGATACGAGCGCGGGCCCTGATCAGGGGAAGAAGAAGGTGCTATGATTGCCTGGTTAAGCTTACGCTTGGCTGTGGCTTATGCGCTACAGAGCCCGCACGGGATGGCCTTTCTCGGATCGTCGCTTCAGCGGCTTTCCCCGTGTAGCATCGTCCATAACATTGGCGCCTAAGAAGCCGTGAGGGGATGAGTATGAACGCCGTGGAGCAGAGTGTGCGCGCGTCGAACGGCAGCTGTGAGGCCGATCGCCCGGAGCTTGCTCAGCCGCCTAGCACGCGTCGCTCCATCGAGGCGCGGCTCATCGAACGGCTGTTGTCGCACCTGGGCAACCCTCCGATTGAGTTCCTGCTCTGGAATGGCGAGCGCGTCTCGAGCTCTGGCGCCGAAATGGCCCATCAGCTGCGCATCGCCGATCGCGCGACGCTTTTTTCATTGTTCACTGATTCGCAGCTGGGATTTGGCGACGCCTACAGCGACGGCCGCATCAGCGTCGAGGGTGATCTCGTCGATTTTCTGGAGACCGTCTACAAGAGTGCGCCTCATAAAGCAGCATCACCCTCGCTTTTAAGACGCCTCGTCCAACGGCGCCGCGGGCCGCGCGCCAATACTCTCGCCGGCTCGCGCGACAATATTCACCGCCACTACGACATCGGCAATGATTTCTATTCGCTGTGGCTCGGGCGTACGATGTCCTATACCTGCGCCTACTACCCGACGGAGGCGACCACGCTCGATGAGGCGCAGGTGGCGAAGATGCACCACGTGTGCCGCAAGGTGCAGTTGCAGCCCGGACAGAGCGTCGTCGAAGCCGGCTGCGGCTGGGGGAGCTTAGGTTTGCATATGGCGCGCCACTACGGCGTCAAGGTGCGCGCGTTCAACATCTCCCACGAGCAGATTGTCTTCGCGCGCGAGCGGGCGCAAGCCGAAGGCTTGAGCTCGCGGGTGGAGTACGTCGAGGACGATTACCGCAACATCTCCGGCCGCTACGATGCCTTCGTCTCCGTCGGCATGCTCGAGCACGTGGGTCTGGAGAACTACGGGGAGCTTGGGCGCATCGTCAATCGATCCCTGGCGCGCCATGGCCGCGGCCTCATCCATTCCATCGGCAGGAATTACCCGGCGCCGCTGCACGCCTGGATCGAGCGGCGCATTTTCCCGGGCGCCTATGCACCCTCGATCGCCGAGATGATGCAGATCTTTGAGCCCTGGGATCTCTCGGTTCTCGACG
>Ga0302325_10028131_pt1 | contig 11637 bp, 16 predicted proteins | sample Palsa_T0_2_FD_201948 | JGI IMG/M metagenome (GOLD analysis project Ga0302325, IMG submission 201948) | Peat permafrost microbial communities from Stordalen Mire near Abisko, Sweden - Palsa_T0_2 | ecosystem: Environmental > Terrestrial > Soil > Palsa > Peat permafrost | place: Sweden: Abisko... | reverse complement strand
CACAGCAGCAACCGCAACCGCAACCGCAACAGCACCGCACCTCACAAACAAAGGCACTCGCTCTCACAAGAAGAAAGACCCCAGCGCAACCTCTACACCAACCCCCCTCCGCAAGGTTTCCACCGCCTCCAATTCCTCGACCCCGCTCCCCATAAAATCCGAACCCGGCAACCTCGATGTTCCCATGCCCGACGCGCCCTTACTCTCCCAAGGCAACTCCACAATCCCTACCCCTCACCCAGGAGACAAAGATCCGTTATTGGTGTCGAGGATACCGGGAATGCCGTCACAGCAGCAGATAGAGAGGTTGTTGGCGGCGCCGCCGTTGACTTATAATGAGGCAAAGGGACCGTGGGTTTATGAGGATAGGATGAAGCCGATTAGGCAGTTTTGTGAGGTATGTGGATATTGGGGTCGAGTTAGGTGTAAGGGATGTGGGGGGAAAGTTTGTGCGTTAGAGTGTTTGCAAGTTCATCAAGAAGAGTGCTTTACCAGGTACGGTGTATAAAAGGGTTTGGGAAAGAGGCGTTGTGGTTGGGGCTTGTGGATATAGATACATTGGACCTACATTCGAGTTCGTACAGGAACATTTCTGAATAATGTATGATGTGAATGTTCAATATGTTAATGATTGGGGTTAAAACGGTTCAACAGCAGGGGACAGTGCAGAAGTACGGACTTCAAAGGATATAATATTGGTTTTACGTCCAAATAAGAACATGACTACCACCAACATCTACTCGGAAAGGACGAGGTTTGTTTGAATAATTGTCCGTTTCTCTTAGTCCAGAAAACTCTCTTCTACACAATTTATCTCCTTCTTGCAACCCCGCCACTTGCCTCAGTCCTATCAGCCAGAGTAACAACCTCTCCAATACCGGCGGCTTCCTGCTCATCCTCAAGTGCAGTAATCTCTTCTCGGCAGTCCCACCATTTCTCCTCACTCATCTCAAAAGCCCTAGTCTTGATCTCCTTCACAGACAGAGTCTCAGGCTGAACACCCTTCCATCTCAAGCTAGTCATCAACACCTCTTGCCATTCGTTCCCGGTCCGCTGGAAGAAGTCTCTCCTTGACTCGAAAGGTCGAGGATGTGGTAGATTATCATCAGGAGAGACTGCAGATGTGGCATCATCTGGCGTATCGTCAAACGCAGATGAAGGCATCGAGGATGTCTCGCCTGCTTCATCGCTAGCTGCAGTAGCTTTATCCTTTCGTTTAGACTTCCGAGTACTTTCCTTGTGAACATGTTTCTCATTCGTCATCTTCACATCTCCTTCTTCGTCCTCGTCTTCCTCGCCTTCCTCGTCTTCTTCGTCCTCATCACTGCCATCCTCATCTTCACTGTCCTCATCATCAGGTCTAAGCCAGTTTTCTGGCTCACGACAGAAGATCTGCTTCACTCCATCGAGTTTCCCAAGATCAATAGAGTACATCTCGTCAAATGTAAACTCCCGGTCTCCTTTCTCAAATGTGCCTCCGTAGATGTAGAGGACATCGTCTTGCACAGTGAGTTGAGCATTAAATCTAGGATGAGGAAACTCCAGGAGCACTTCTTTCATTGGTAATTGCTTCCCATCCTGATCCTCTGACGCCTTCTCAACGTCCATATCATCAGCATCAGTTAAAGATTTTCCGGTTTCTAAAGCTGCAAGGTTTCGTAGAAGCTCGTCTTCATTTGCTTGACCTCTTCCTCGACGGCCACTTCTTGTGTCTCCTTGTAGCTTGCGTTGGTTGGTACGAGGCTTTCTCAAAGACAATTGAAAGTAACGATTCCGTTCAATGTTCCATGCGAACAAGTTATTGAAAAATTCCGAGTCGATTCCCTCTTCACTTTCTTCCACGTCATGTACGCCGCCAAACATAATTCCTCTTCCTTTGTGATATGCCATCGTTGCTCCAGCACGTGGCGGATTTGGTCCATTGGCAGGCTTTTTCCTTCGCTCCCATCTGACTGTTGGTGGAGAATTGGGTGGGGCTTCTGCTGCTGGTTGGACGATACGAAGGAAGAAACAATCTTGGTGAACCAAGGGCTTTAGGACATTGCGTTGAGCTTGTCCACCTCCTTTGGTATGCTTGCCAGTTACAGTGGATTTGACCCTAGAGTAGCCACCATACAACACAGCTCCTGATTCGTGGGGCAAGAACGTAAAGGACGACCGAGCTTCGGGTTTTTGCGTTGCAAGAGGGAGTACTGGGTTGTGCCATACGAAATTCTGGGTGTCGTAGAGCCAGAGGTCTGCAAGATACTTTGTTTGCTGTGATGTGTCTTGAAACCCTCCAAATAGAATAATGTAGTTCTTGTAGTATGTCATTCGATGGCCACTTCTCGCCGGTGGTGCTTTGCCTTTGGTTTCAATTCTGGTCCATTCTCGAGCTGAGGGCTCGAAACGCCAGAACTGTTTGAAAATTAGCATTTACTTCAATATCCCAAGTAGAATAGGACCTTATGCTTACATCATTGTAGTGATAGAAGGTGCCTTGCTTCGGGGAACTGAACTCTCCCCCGAAAAGATATATCCCTCCTGCATTACCACCACGGCACCAGGCATGCCCAGACCTTGGAAGAGGAGTATTCGGCGAAGTTATCAGTCGCCATTCATCCCGATTGACGAGGTAGACGTAGAGATCATTGAAAAAAGTCGCCAGTGCCCCATTGAAATATTCGCCACCAAACAAGAAAAGCTCGTTGTCGTTCGCAGGTGATGCTATTAGCGTAGAGGAAGTCCGAGCTCTCGGCGGATCACACGGGGACTCTGTGACTTTAAGAAATTGCTCTTGCTTCTTGGCATATTCTGCAAGAACGGCATCGAGGTCGACGTCCTCAGCATCACTGTCGTTTGCTTTGGAGTTCCTGACTTTCTCCTTCTTCTCTCCTTTCTTTTCTTGCTTCTGCTTCTTTTCTGCTATCTTTGCTTTCTTGCCCTCGCTCTTTCCTTTCTTGTCTTTCGCCATTGCGGTGCCCGGGGAATGAAAGTGCCTGAGCACGTGACTGAATTCGAGTTTTCAATACAGTCTAGAGCTAATAGGGTGAGCTTATATGCAGAGAGAAGAGACCCTAGAATGATAGTAAGAAGGTAATTGGCAGATCAGACTATGGCCTAGACTGCACTAGTGACGGTACTTGTGATAGAGCAGAGTCTCCTAGAAAAGTTGAGGCTAGACGTTGTATGTGCGCTGAAGAGTTGAAAATAACCATGGAGTAAGTCCACATCCTCGTATTGATGTATTGAAACCTCATCGATAGCTCTTTGCTTACCTTTGACCTTCCCCAGCTAGTCCTTACAGCGTTGTAGCTCTTGTGTCGATTTTTGTGAATGAATGTGCGCAATAAACCGGGCGTCGGCAAGCGAAGCTGGACACATTCCAATCTCTCGTCCTTCAACGTCTCCCAAGCATCACTCAACCCGACTAACGTCATCCTATCGACGGAATCCAAGCACGTCTCGTGAAATACAGAGACTGGGGTGGCCATGGCCTTTGCCAGGTTGATCGAATCAAAACCTCATATCATACATGGTAAGGCTTTCAAAGTCATATGATATAGAACAAACAAAGAATCTGTCTCGTGATCATTCAAGGACAAGAGTGATTGCTGGAGAATGTTCTTGTCCTTTCTGGACACTGAGCAATATATATTACTTTCTTGGGGCTTTTTAATGATCACCCACCAGCATACAACTGCTAACCAAATCGTAGGAAAGCTCAAAGTCACGGAGCTACTCTTTGAGGTTCCCAGAGATTATTCCAACCCAGATAGAGGCACCCTGCAACTGTTCGGCCGCTCAGCTACGAAGTATGAGAAACCAGTAGCCTTTTTATCGGAAGATGAGAACCGCAGAAAGGCTTACAAGCCATGGATGCTCTATTTAGAGGGTGGACCAGGCTTCGGCTGTCGGCCCCCGCAAGAAATACCAATGACAAAAGTGATACTCGATAAAGGCTACCAAATGCTATATCTCGATCAACGCGGAACTGGTCTTAGTTCTCCCATCTCGGCCGCTACTCTAGCTCTACAAGGTGATGTTCACAGACAAGCTGATTTCCTGAAGTTCTTTCGAGCAGATTCGATCGTGAAGGATTGCGAGGCGGTCCGGAAAACTCTCACTGAAGACTACCCAGGCGATCTCAAAAGATGGTAAGATTAATTTCCAGTCTAAAATTCCTGAAACATAATGAGGCCAAGTCATGCAAAGCGTTGCCTTTATTCGCATCTGTTGGATGATCACCTCAATTTTTAATATTCAGTATCCTTGTACAACTGGAAATTGACTTTGTTGCTACAGGTCTATTTTTGGACAGTCATATGGCGGCTTTGTGGCGTTAAGCTATCTAAGTTTTGCTCCTCATGGTCTCCGTGAAGTCTTTACTACCGGGGGGCTTCCACCCATTGGCCAGACTCCAGAACAGGTCTACAGAGCTACCTTTCGAAAGGTTAGTACTTGGTATCAGAACAATTCTTCGTCCAATGGTGTTGCGGTTCCGTTGATATTCTAGCTTTAGATTCATGCCGCTGACGTGGTGTCAACAGTGCGCCGAGAGAAATAAGGCATACTACAGAAAGTACCCTGAAGATATCGACGCAGTCCATGGTCTTGCTTTCCACATCAAAAGCAAAGGGGGCCTTCACCTTCCGTCTGGTGGCATTCTTACGGTGCGGGGATTCTTGACGTTGGGCCGAAACTTCGGGATGCACGGTGGTTTGGACTCAGTCCATGATCTTGTCTTCCGTATGAAGACGGATCTTAATCAGTATATGTTCATTACTCGGCCAACTCTGTCTGCACTTGAACGTGCTCTCAGCTTTGACGACAATGTCATCTATGCAGTCCTTCACGAATCAATCTATTGTGAGAACGAAGCTAGCAATTGGTCTGCTGATCGAGTCGGACGAAGCTTGCGTATGGATCCCGGGGCTCCTTATATCCTTTGTCTTGCACTCTATTTTACTACAGGAAGATAGACTGACTCGTCCGTTATCTAGGGGAGTTCCAATGGCTTTCAGGTGCACCGCAATCTGCCTCTAGTGTCAGCGAGGCGCCTCTATTCTTCTCAGGGGAAATGATATTCCCATTCCTGTTCGACATATTTCCTGAGCTTGAAAAGCTTGCTGTTGTCGCCGATGAAATAGCCAAGTATTCAGGATGGCCTGAACTTTATGATTTGTTTCAATTAGCTAGAAACGAGGTAAGTCCAGTTACGATATGGTCAGGGAAATGAAGTGTTTAGCTCACGGGTACATCGTCCACTACTAACTTAGACAGGTCCCACTTTATGCAGCCACTTTCATCGACGACATGTAGTAAGCATCCCCCAGCCCTAGAAGTTTTCCAATCTTTCCTTCGCATTTTCAAAATCTCATCGAGGCGTACTGTCCTTCTCGTTTCAGATCAATTCCTGATGGAAGAGCAAATGCTGATCTCATCAACCAGTGTCGACTTTGGTATCGCACAACAGACTGCCAGACTGGTCAAAAACTGTCGCCAATATATCACCAATGGTATGTACCACAATGCTCTTAGGAGTAAGACAGACGATATCTTGAAGGAACTCTTTGCACTCAGGGACGATCCGATCGATTAAGTCTTCATATCTACAAACTTGCTCTGATACCCATGATTTCTTGCGCCTTCTTCAACTGCTGGGGAAGATCCTCGTTCCAGATCCAGTCACACCTCATTTCCAAAGTTCGCTTGATCATATCCAGATCGATTCCCAGTTTCTCATCTTCGAATTCATAAATCTTGGCTGCGTCACGGCTGGTTGCTACGACTTTCTGGCTTCTCGGTCGGCGAACAGCATCATATGCATTGAAGGCTTTCTCTATTTCCTCTACCGAGTTTACCTGGCCTAGGAGATTGGACAGAATGAAGGCATCTTCGATGGCTTGGCCTGCGCCAGCACCCTGGTGTGGTGTTGAAGCGTGTGCCGCGTCTCCTAATAATGCAAATCGTCCCTTGAAATAAGTTGGTGCAGGAGGATGATCGAATAATGCCCAAACGTCAGGTTTTTCCATGAGCTAGAATGTTTAGGATGCAATTTACATAATTTTCGGAATTGCGTGACTTACTGAAAGGATTCGCTGAACACTATCGCCCCAGCCTGTAAAGTCAGCAAACATATCTTCTTTCTTCATAGGCAAGACCCATCTCTCATCCTCCCACTTTCCATCCTCCTTTGTTTGAAATGCAACCACATTCATTGTTTTGCCTTTTTCGATCGGAAATGTCAATACATGACCATGGCGACCCAAATACATCTGACTGTTCCTCGCCAGTTCCTCTCCCAGAGCCTTCGCTGCCTTCTCCATGGGTATCAAACCTCGGTAAGCATACTTCCCGGTGAAAGTCGGATTGGTCATCTCATGCTTCTCTCCCAAAAGGATCTGCCTGGTTCGTGACTTCACTCCATCACAGCCAATAACAGCATCTGCCTCAGCCGTCGACCCGTCATGGAAAGTCAACAACATCTTTTCGCCCTTCTGCTCGACTTTCTCCACCCTCTTCCCAAACTGCGCAACGCCATCAGGAACCAGATTGACCAACACATCCAGAAAATGAGCCCGATGGACAGAACTCTGGCCCACGTCCAAAGCAGCAACTTGTGCAATTCGCATACCTTCCTTTCCTGGAGGTTCCAGATCTTTCCATCCACTCTCCTTCGGTCCAAGATTGAACTCAAACCAGAGATTCTTCTTCTCGGGCCATGCATTACCGGTAACTATCCTATCGTAACCTGTCTTGATATCCGGGTCTATCAGAGACATTGCTCGCACGGCATTTGGTCCGAATGAGACTCCTGCGCCAATTTCTGCAAAGGCTGCAGTTGATTCGTAGAGTGTGCAGGAAATGTTCTGATGCAAGAGGCCGATCGCCATGCAAAGGCCTCCAATGCCGCCGCCTAGAAGTTTGTTAGAGCCGTGGATGCGGGGCGTACTCGTAGGTCTTACCGCAAACTGCGACATGGAAAGGCTTCTTGGGCGTATCTGAAGGGGCCATTGTGGCCACGGTTGAGGTGAGAAACAGCGTTGAAGATTGGGTCGGAGAAAAGAAGAGAAGAAGAAACGAGCAATAATATAGGATTCACGCGACGGAAGCTGGTGCGGATGTGGGGTCTGGGGTCTGGGGTCTTTGGATAAAAGCTGCCGGTAGCTATACCCGACGCCATAAGGACTGACTAAGTGTCAACATAAAAAGTCTGTGGACTTACATCAGGAATGAGAGAGAATGCTCATGTAGAAACCTTGTTACACGGTGTCTGGAAGACTGGAAGGTTGTACAGTACAAACAAGAGAAAATCAAAAGGAAGCAGAGCAGGTAACCATAGTACTGTATCCTCGGATGTGGGGATTTACTGTAGTTCTACTGTAAAGTACTCAACGGAAGTCGGGAATTGAAGTGATGTCTTCCTTGAAGACAACTTGGAGAAAAGATATAGAGTTGGATTCTAAAACCTCTCGGACCCTCAAAAATGCAGTTTCAATCGCAGAAAATAAAGAGGAACATCAGATAAGGTTACTGTAAGCAGGTCGGGTGCGATTGATGGTCACCTGTTTTCGCGGAAGTGGCGAGTCGCGTCTTATGGTCAAACGTTGCCTGGAGCCTCTCCTAAATTCCCAGTCAACCCATGTCACAATTCTTCACGCAACAACTTTCTATGTAAGTCCTCGGACTTGTTCACGCAGAACTCGTCAAGATGCCTCTTGGTTGGGAGAGAATCAACACCAAAAAGTCCACCCCGAATAAGAATATTGTATTCATTAAGTCAAAACCAGGTCCAGATGAGAACGTCGCGAAGGACTATCTTGAACGAATAGCGGCCCAGTGTCTACCTATTATGAACAAGCATCACCTTGCAGTTGTATCCTTGGAGGAATATGAACCTAATCTTGAGTTTTGGGGTATCTATTCCTGTAGTTTTGGCGCCTTCAGCAGCTAACATGTCCAGGTCGGAACTTCAACAATGGTGAAGTTATACAACTCGTCCTTAAATCTCCCTCCACCGGGCACTGGCTTCCCTTTAAGTTCGTACAAATGGTTATGATGCATGAGCTGGCACACAACAAGCAAATGAACCACTCGAAAGCGTTCTGGGCCGTCAGAAACGAATTCTCCGGCGAAATGAAAGCTCTATGGGACCGTGACTACACTGGAGATGGACTCTGGGGTAGAGGAGTACTATTGGATAATGGTCTCTTTGATCGCGAGGCATTAGAAGATGGAGAAGTACTGCCGGAGCACATGTGCGGCGGGACGTTCAGGTCACGGAGTGGTGGGAAGAGGAAGGTGAAGCCGAAGATTACTTACAAGGAGAGGCAGGAAAAGAGGATAAAGAAGAAGTTCGGAGCCAATGGCGTTACGCTCGGAGCGGACGAAGAAATCAAAGCAAAGTTGGAGAAGGGCAAAAGACCGGTTGGCAAGCCAAGAGTTGCAGGAAGTGCCAGAGGACGAGAATTACGTGCTGCTGCAGCCTTGGCAAGATTTGAGGTCAAGGAGGATCCACATGATGATGACCTCGTCACCGACAGCGAGACAGGGAGCGATATGGAGGATGAGTTCGTTATCAAGACAGAACCCAATGATGTCATTGATATTGATGGGAAGCCACTGGTTGATAGCAAGGGTCATGGTATGGTTAGGGTCTGCGAGGATGAGGACAAGAATGATGACGATGCGAAGAGGGAATTAGAAGAGCTTCAGACTCTCCCTAGTCGCTCGCAGCAATCTCTATCTTTCAAGGGGGTGGAAATACGTGATCCACCGTCATCGACTACGGGCGCTCGAACATCCAGACCAGTGGAATCATCGAAGCCTTTCGCGAAAACCACACAGCAGTCAGGTCTAGCCAAAGCTAAAGTATCTTTTATGAGACATGAGAGAGCAGAAGAGAGCAGAGTTTTACCTACTACTAAGATTGAGAAGAGCAACCAACTGACGAAACCTCGATCATCAGTCACTGCCGGAGCCTGTTCTGCCTGCTCAGTGGAGAACGACACAACAGCTCTGACTTGCATGGTTTGCTCCAATGTTCTCAAGCCAGAGTTTGTCCCTAACTCCTGGCGGTGCAGGAGCCCAACTTGCAAAGATGGCAATTACATTAATGCTGGGGATGTAGGATTATGTGGAATTTGTGCTACCAGGAAGTGTTCCGATGGTATCTGACTGGTGTTCCTCTTGCCTTTGCTATTTGCTCTGTATTATACAATACGACTAGATCTGGTCGGTAGCTTAGCTGGACAACGAATGAGACTAACAGATCTGAACAATTGTCCGAGAAGTTACGGATGAGTCTTTCTATGCGCATAGTTCTCGTGAGTCCTAGTGAAGCCTGTGCCGTTGCCTGTATTTGTTCACAAGATGCGAAAGTCATAGTTCACCTATAATATTCAGTGGAACTGGGACATTAAGTTCACCAGATCGGTATGTAGATCATATACTGTTCGCGTTTCGCGTTGGGATTTTTCACTAAATATTCTAGTCTTTAGAAGCTGACAGGTTGCGAGCGCTAAGGGTCCCAATAGTTTGGGTACACTGTTTTCCCCAATCCGGTCTTGCGCGGGCACATTGCGTAAAATGGTTTCCGATGATCTTGGAACACTTCTAAGCAACGGCCCTTCATCTCGTCTCCGAGATTTTCATCTGATCTGATCACGATCGCTTCCAACATGGCGTCGTCTGAAAACCCCGAGTGACAGGGGTTCGGTTTCTCGCCTCGATCATGACCCGAACGGGACGTCAGATAACTTTAAATTCAAGATGAGGCTGCTTGTTCTGCTAATCCGAGCTTAGGCCCGAGTATGACCGTCTTCTAAAATAGAAAGCGGTCCAAAGACAAGGACCCTTCCACTAGCAGAACAAATGACACGCTTGGTCAATTTCAGTCTTCATAAGTATCCTACTTTCTTCCCATGTTTCTAGTTCCCATCATTCTCTAGCTTATGATCTGTGATCCTTGTCATTCGTTCTTTTCTAAGTATTTGATTCTCTAGTACCTATTCATTCATCCAAAGCGTGTAGTGTTTTTTATCACTCCTTTTTTCGGCAGCATATCAACGTCGTGTATACCACAACTATCATCACGCTCATTGTGGCGGCTTCTACGAGTGTTTGGACAGTTCCATTTCCTGCAGCGGCTGTCAGCCAAGATCATTTCGAGGCTCTTTGTCTCTGTACATCCATGGCAGTAAACCCAGGCACAGTGACTGGCAATACCTGTCTCGATACAACTGCATAAGCAGAAGGAGGACAAGTCGGCATTCGAGTTTGTTCCCCGGCTAACCAGGTTCAGAAACATTTGTTCCGTGACCAAAATGTTGCAGAGCTTAGCAGTTGTGGCGGAATAGCTTAGTGGTCCCTGTTCTTTTCAATTCCATCTTCGAGAGACGCCTCCAAGGGTTTCTGTTAGTCCATTCCCTCAATGCGGACAACGACGAAACGTAGCCAGCGCTATCACAAAATGTGGCGGAGCCCCAACATCCACAACCGGTTCATTAGGAACAGCACTCTTCGAATTAAATGCCACGGATGCTGGAGCGATGATCAACGTTAGTAAGGGGAGGTGAGAAGGTTGCGTTCGTGCAGCTCTTGCAGTGTGTCCTACGGACAGGCCTTCAGCTCTACTTTCATTGGAGGGGCGTCGACAGGAAATGTTGCTCTCACATCTTCCGCGGATTAAGATGAAACGTTGCATAGCTGAACGGAGCAGCAAAATGTACGAAGGAGGAAGAGAAATTGAAAAGAGACAGAATTTCTCTTGCATGCATATGATGCATCACGCAAAAGTGCTTTGGAATCCGCTCGCAGGTCGATGGACTCCTGTTTCCGTCCTGTTCCGTGCTGACCCGTCCTATCCCGTCGTATGCAGAAGTCAGATTTTCTTTCCCGCGCTTGCCAAGTTGCCAGCAAAGAGGTGTGGAGCCGGACTTTCTCCAAGTGGGGAAAAAGGCGCTCATTTCATCATATCCTCCTCTTCTGCCCGCTTGGCAAGAGTGACATTCTGTCTGGAGGCCGGAAAGCGCCGTGATTGGGTCATGGCTTCTCCGTGTCCCAGGTGTTCCGTTTTCGGGATTGCGTAGTTTTGGATGTGGAGGGGGACGCGGAAGGGGACGCGGAAGTGGAGGTGGAGGTGGAGGTGGATGGGGATGGGAGAAGCCTATCATGGAAAGCTGCACGATGAATCTAGTCATTGCGTTCTTATCTCTGTAGCACAGCGAATGGGATATTGCGCGATTTAAATACACACAGTACGGTATCTGATTACAGTCCTGTCCTGTACCGGACTGTACTGTACTGTGCTGTACTGCAATGCAATGCAAACGCGGAAGAAGACGTGCATGTATGTGCAGATGGGCAGATGGGTAGATGTGCAAAGGGGTTTCCAAAAAAAATTCCCTGGCCTGACACGTGCAAGGGCGAGTCGACGGTGGCCCCCTGTCGGCCCCCCCCTCCCCCCTTCCCCCCTGTGGCTGCTGCAGGAAGGCTACTGTACTCTACTGTACTCTACTGTACTCTACTGTACTCTACTGCACTCTACTGCACTCTACTGCACTCAGCTGCAAAGCCTGTTCTGCCCCGCCTTGCTAGCCTGCTTGGCTCAGCCTGCTGGTGGGGCAGTCGACTGAGGCCGAGGCCGCTTGCTCT
>Ga0302325_10028130_pt1:5000-11637 | contig 11637 bp, 3 predicted proteins | sample Palsa_T0_2_FD_201948 | JGI IMG/M metagenome (GOLD analysis project Ga0302325, IMG submission 201948) | Peat permafrost microbial communities from Stordalen Mire near Abisko, Sweden - Palsa_T0_2 | ecosystem: Environmental > Terrestrial > Soil > Palsa > Peat permafrost | place: Sweden... | reverse complement strand
AACCCTGGGACCTCGATCATAACGCTGTTCATCGACCCTCCTCTCAGATAGTACAGCCAGCAAAATTTGGCTCAATCAGGAATATACCACTGAGTGAGGTTATTACTCAACGAGATATCCACAGGTCTGAATTTCTCGCCCGCGCACAGTCAGATTCGATACAAAACCAGGTCTCTCACCAAAACAAGAACAGCGCTCTGCCACAGGCAGGCAGTTCTCATCTGTCAAGTCAGGACGAAATTCGCTCACGAGGTAGAGATCCGTCCTTGCGCGAGATGAACAGCGCAAATTTAGAAGAGAGAAATAAAGTCTCCCAACTGAACGACGACATTAGTCTCTTCAACGAAAACTACACCTCAAGCTCTCGCGCCAACAATTCGACACCACCAACCACACCGGCCATCCAAGAATCTCAAGAAGAAGGATCGAGTATTGTCCCAGGGACCACATCTCGAATACCAAATCAAACGAACAACCCCGAGATGACACACAGAGGATCCAGCCCTCGCTCGCGTTCGCGTGTCGAGTCAGACTCCAAGACATGGGAATACGCCATCAGAAATGAATTCCGCAACCCTGAGGATAAGAGCAAGGCCCAGGAAAAGGACCAGGACAATGGATCCGCGGAAGACAACTACATCGTCCAAGAAGATGGGCTCATGAGATACAACTTGTCCAAGTCCAATTATGATGAGTTCGCGCTTCCACCATATCAACTCTCAGCAAGTAGTGGCTACTCGAATATCCGCAGTGAGGCTTTTCCGACAGGCAATCGCTACCCGGACGCTCAAGTCCATAAAAACGCTTTCTACAACGCAAATCCTAGAACCAAAGGCAGAAAGCGATACCGCAGCGTGACTCCGCCCGACGATTATCCCGTACCTGATATTAACGACATGAGTATTCCACCGGAGTTGAACACATATACGCGCGCTATATCAGGAAGGAGGACGAGACAAACCCCTACAGAGTACTGGGACAATCGCATGGACATGTTGCAGGCATCAGAACGCCGCAGAATGGACAGAGAGAGACATCAGGAGCTAGCTAGTGCTCTCCAGGCGCGTATGGAGCGAGACGAGGAGGAAATGTACCAGGGCCTGCAGAACTTTGATGGCAGACGGCGTGGCTGGACTGGGGAATGGGGGCTGGATCGCCAACAAAATATCCAAAAGTACCCCGAGTCTGAGCATCAGAAGTCCCGCACACAATTGGAGAAGGAGAGAAGCACCGCTGAATATTCCGATCCTGCTTCGAACGTTCGAGGAGCTGGGCTTTTTGAAGCTATGGAGGAGTTCGAGAGTCAACGCGAGATGGATTTGATTTGCCTGGAGGATGCAGGTATGCGTATTCCATAGCTTGCTTTCCCTATCTGAATGTCTCACGAAGTTGTGGCCCATTCAGACGTGACGCATTGAACTCTCCAATGAACTAAACTGACTGGGAGATCGTCTAGGCCGGCGTGCGATGGAACATGCATATAACACGATGATGTCAAGAAACGTCGACATGGATGCCATAATCGCCGAAGCTCGTGGACGTTCCGGTCATTCGCAACAAAGCTCTGGTGCAGCACCAGTGGCCTTCAATTCTTCAACACCATCTCCAACACTCGAGAGACACCAGCTACAAGGCAGAACAAATGCTCTGAGCGGCGGCTCTCCAAGAGCTGTCCAGGCACAAATGGACTCTCCCCCTACTTCTAAAAGATTAGGCGAAGGAAGCTTAAAGGGGGACGATCTCGGTCCAGAATTTAACCATCCAATAGATGACCGGCGACCAACGAAGCGATCAAAACACAACGGAACCAACACCACAGAGGAGATCCTGGGCAGAGAAGAGAAGGCTGAAGACGATACGGAGAATGCCGGGGCCGTACAGGACATGCAAGATACTGAATAAGTGCGTGATTTCGACGTGTAATGGGGGTTGTTGCGTGCTCGAGGAGGACAAACGAAATTGCTCCTTTATCCTGTCTATTCATTTCCTTTCAAAACGGCGGAAATGGTGTTTTCCTTCCGAATTTCGGGGGTTTGTGCTCGCAGAGTGGCACCAATGAGATGTTGTTGCTTTCTCTCTTTTTCCCTTCCAAAAGTGGTTGCTTTTCTCTTACTATGGCATTGATTGACGTTAATCGTCAGCTGCATAGCATGGGGAAGCAAAGGCGGTTCAAGACGTTCTTGATAGCATTCACGTTCAAGGGTAGCATGATGCAAGCTAGGGAGTTTCTCTATGTTTTCAAGGCTTGCTGCTCGCTTCTTTTGCAAATGTGGCTGCCACAATGAGGGGGAAACAAGCGGTTGCCTCCACATACACCTGTATTCGCATTAGTTAATTGAGCTTTATCTGGTAGCCAGACTCCAACTGTTGAGGCATGAGATGAACAAACCTTGACACTATCAGCGCCGACCTTGATCTTTCCCCAGCTTACTGCCTCATCCGGCCGAGCTCCAGCATCACTCCCGTCGAATTCCTGCGCGGTATTGATATAAACGGCACTTTCGGCACCATTTCTCATCAAGCACGCATTGGCAATGTGATGCTTGACGACCCCGCCCCCGAGAATTATCATCCCAACTCGTTTCGCCCGCACGGAAATAGTATTGATCTTTCTAATATCCTCCACAATATCAATCTTCAGCTGCAGCGGCGACGACTTGAACGTATGGAAATACAACATATCGCCGAAACTTCCGTCCGTGAGCGCGGGGCAGAAGACAGGGATGTTGTTCTTGTATGCCCAGTAGTACACCGATCTCTCGTCATTTATCTCCTTCCCCAGTCTATGGATGACCTTCGACGGCGTCCAGTTAATCGGCTCCTCCATATCTTTGCTCGCTTCTTGCTCCTCCAGCATCTTGTCTAGAATCGGGACAACCCAGTCTTCGAACAGGCAGTAATTGTTATTTGGGACGATCAGGTTGCCGATGCGGTTTAGGCCCTTAGCACGCAGTTCGGCGCCCGGGGTTGAGAAGGAGCCCATGTAGGTGTCCCCGAGGCATTTTATGAGGTCTTCTTCGATGCCGCCAGCGGTTGTGACGATGGCGGAGACGTGCGAGTGTTGGGCGAGGTAGCGGAATGTGCCGCGGAGGCCGGAGGAGATGAGGTTGGAGGTGTAGCCTAGGAAGATGGTTGTTGGGGTGGAGGTTTCGGGGTCGCGCCATGCTTGCTGAGTGATGTTAGAGTAGCTTTTGCAGGAGAAGAGGGGGAAGTTGGGAGCCTAGAGGCTGAAGGTTTCAAACGAGATGGACGGGAAGGGGAATCTCACCATGTCATTGATAATCCTGACTGCCTCTCCTATCGAACTTGCTTGAAATCCCATATTGTTCATGCCGCTTATCAAATCGTCGACAGTTATTGGACGACCGGCAAACTTGTTGAAGTCTAACTCTTCAACTTTCTGGGAGTCTTCTGGCATTTCATTCGAAGGAACTAAGACAGCATCTGTAACTGTCGAGGGCGGTGCCCCCTGGGCTGAATTTGCAGTCATGCCGGACATGAATTTGAGGTAAGTTAGTTTGGAGTATTGGGATGTTCAACCTTGGGACTTTCAAACGAAAGCTAGTCTTTTCTAGTTGATTTGAAATGTACTTGTCTTCCTGCTTTCCTATGTGATGCAAAAAGTTTTCATTTTGAAGTGATTTCCTCAAGAGGCTGCTTTGCAAAGTGCCAACCACTAAGAGTAGGGGCAGCCCTTAGCTGCCGGTTGGCAGCTGTTATCCCTCTTGCGTGATTGCGGAAGACTGTAGGCGGAACAGCCCGTCCGCCAAATAAGTTTATTTTCTTTGCTGCAATACTGGTCGAAGCTCCTGAGAATATTTTAATCTCGTCCGAGTTGTTTGACTTGCTTTGCTGTTTGAATATTGCCAAGCCCTTGATCTGAAGTTTTCATGAAGTCAGAGATGAAAATGTCTCTCAGATAGCCGAGGGCCAGCCGCCGATGCACGGCGCTTACTCTCGCATGAGCTTAAATTCCTAGCGCGGCCCAAGCGAAGCCTTTCTAGATTCGAGATCTCATGAGCCCGTTGACACTTCACTCCACCCGTCAATTGCGCACAAAAGCTCAGTCAACATCACAAGCCCCCTGTCGCTCCTGACAGCGCATTCCTTTCCAGGGCCCTTATTTGCGCATGTCTTTGACTCCCTAACGCCCTATTAACGCACTCCCGACCACGCGATTTCGAATGTTGATTTGCTCTTGCGCTAAGCGCTGTTGATCCGGTCCCAGGGTCTTCACCATCGCAGGTAGCGGGGTCGACGGGATCGAGCCACAAACTGTTGATCTGTTCTTCTGGGGCCATTGCCTCGAAGATGAATGTTTGTGCAGCCATTCCTCTTGCTTACTTTCATGCTAACGGCTGCCTACAGGTCTAGATACCAACCTTCCTATGACTCGGGCGAGTCTCGTCGCTCCCCACGAGACCAATCGCCAGCCCGCTACAATGATCGAGACGAGTTTAGAGGTGGCTTAGGGCGTGGTGCTGAGAGACGAAGATCGATTCCTGATGCAAGGGCGAACCACAATGGGTTTGCATCAAACCGAGAAACATTTCGAGAGTCAATCGGTCGCGAATCGTCTCGAGATTTCCCCCCACGCGAACCACCAAGAGGTCCAAAAGGTTTGATCGATGCTCCAACCGGCCCTCGAGCTGCGAGTAGCTACGGTTCTGATTACCGAGGTGACTTTGGTTATCGGGGCGATTACAGAGGCGAAAGAGGACGTGGCAGAGGCCGAGGCTGGCGTGATGATAGTCGAGATAGAGGTCGTGAGCCTGAGAGAGAGTACAGGGATAGACGAGATATCAGAGGCCCGCCTCCATCATTTCGTGATGACAAAGTTCGAGATCGATGGGGACGTGAACCCTACAGAGATCGGAGAGGGTCATCACCCCAGGGAAGAGGTCGCTCACCGAATTATCCTCTACGTGATACTCGAGATGCACCGCCAAGCATTGATCTAGATCGTACTCGACGAGGCTCACGGGATGGCCCATTGTCTGGCGGCTCACCCTCCTCAGAGAATCAATCTTTCACCCGGGGATATAGCAGGGCTCGAGGCGGTCGTGGACGTGGGCGAGGCGGTTATTACGATGACTATCACAGAGCACCAGGTCGCAGTCGGTCTCCTGATCTTAGCTGGGGTCGTCGAACTCAACCATCCGCGACACCACCTCCACAAGTTCCTGCTTTTGGCTCGACATCAAGCAATCTTCAAGTCGCTGCCAACAATCCAACCAGTCCTGCTGCACTCACACCAGATAACACATCAGGCCCTGTACCCGGTGTAGCCGTTCCAACCGCACCCAGATCTCATGACCCCAATGTACGGATGAGGGGAATGGCAAGTCGTTTTACATCAGTCAAATGGGTCAATCCAAACCTCAAAGCCAGCGGCCAAGGCCCCGAGTCTTCCACACAGCCGTCTACTTTCACATCGCCTACGAAACCAACCCCCGCTCATATCCCGGACGCCAGGATAGACGAAGTGAAGAAAGAGCGTAACGAGTTTTCAAATGTTCTCGACAATCGGGAACATTCGCGGTCCAAGACACCGGAACCGTCTCGCCGTGCAGACCCCAGTAATCAACCTTCGCAGGAAGCCAGTCGTAAGCGCAAGCCAGTAACAGGAAAGCGTTCTCAAAAGCCACAAAAACCTGTTTTCGATGGAATCCTCGACAACGGATCAGATTCAGATTCTGCCGATGATTTTGATGATAGCTACTTTGAGGATGAAATTGCAAAATTGAAGGACCAGGTCGCAAAAGTTTCGGACGAGAACCCGCTAAAGCCGCGCCCAGAGCCAGAAGCGGTGTTTCTCAAACCCTTTATCGAGTCCTTAATTGACGATCACATCGCTGCGCAATTGTCTGTTGATTCTGAACCTTGCATCGCGCCAGAGGCAGAAGAGCAACCCGCGCCTGAGCCATCTGTTACACCGACCACATTAGCTCCAAGGGTTGAGGGCAGGAGCTGTCCAACAACACCATTGACAGAGATCAGTGCAGATCCCCTAGCTAATAGCACCGTCAAAGAGGACGCTCCTGCCATTGAACCTTTGCCTACTCTTCAGCCTGTCGAGTCAATGGAATATAAACATGATCCGAGCGTTCCTCCTGCAGTCTCACCTAATGCCGTCGAACATATGGCCTTGCAGCCAAATGCCGCGAAACCCACGGTCAACGGAAGACCTCGGATGCCAATGATGTCGGATGAATTTGCCGCCCACAGTGACGATGAGATAAGCGAAGTAGAGAATCTTGAAACGCTTGAAGCAGTCAGGAAGAAGATGAGAACGCCATCACTCTCCAGTTTACCAATATTCGATGTCAAGAAGTGGTATCAAGATGACGAATTTATGAAGACCTTGGTAGCAGACCCCGAAGTCGACGGACGCGTCAGGAATCATATCCAAGAGACCACAGCGCGCCGTGCAAGAGAACAAGAAGAAGCTCGGCAGCAATGGCAAACTCGATATCTTGAATATCGGCGATGGACCGATTTTTCAGACGACCCCATCGCCGAGCGCAGCAGAGACAAGTTCGAGAAATCAAGAGCCAGAGCCGTCGCCGAAGCTGCAGCTCCACGTCCGTCTGCTATGCCATCTGCGGGAGCAAAACCAGAAGGCCAGCGTCGAATG
>Ga0302325_10028129_pt1 | contig 11637 bp, 16 predicted proteins | sample Palsa_T0_2_FD_201948 | JGI IMG/M metagenome (GOLD analysis project Ga0302325, IMG submission 201948) | Peat permafrost microbial communities from Stordalen Mire near Abisko, Sweden - Palsa_T0_2 | ecosystem: Environmental > Terrestrial > Soil > Palsa > Peat permafrost | place: Sweden: Abisko... | reverse complement strand
CGTGACGTTCTTCGACTCACGGATGCGCCGGATTTGCGCACCCAATTGTTCCTCAATCGTCGGTGATTTCTCCGCGGGGGGCATCGGTGAAAAGATTGGAATCAGCCCTTTTTCAAAGCGACCGTATTTTGACCACGTACACCTCGCCGGCATGGGCGGTGAAGCGCACACAATGCCAGGCTTTGCCGTCCTCCCAGTTTTCGTCGCGGATCACGCAGCGGACGTTCTCGGGGCTGGTCAGGTCGATCACCTCCCACTGCGACGGGATGCCGCAGCCCGGAGGCACCACAAAGCGAACCTCGGTGTCTTCGCTCGGCGCGACGAGAAATCGATTCGCCGTGGTAAATCGCACGCCCGCCTTCGCCAGTTCCCCAAGGTCGAATGCGATTCTTCCCGCCTCCAGGACTTTGTACATGGTCCCGCCCGAGGCATACAGGTTCATCAGCGCGCGAATCTGCCCGGCGTTGGGATAGTCAAATGGCGGAAATGACAGCTCCAGCTTTCGCTCGTAATTGATATCTGTCGCCATCCATTCGAGATACGTGCGGGCCCAGTCGGGGTTGCCGACCGGGGTGTCGCTGCCCAGCCCCCAAACCATTTCGGGCCAGGTGACCCAGCCGTGACGGTTCGCCAGTCCCAGCAGCCGCAGATCCAGCCCCTCGTGCGAAAGCTGGGACCGGGCCGAGCCGATCAGATCGCCGGAGATCACATCATCGATGTACTCGGCGCAGGGTTCGAGCGGATAACTTTCGATGCGAATCCCCGGCTTCACCCCGGCACAGCCTTCGCGGATCGCCTTGAACAGGGCGCGCTGGATGTCATCCCGGTCGCGGTCGCTGAAATTATCATTCGGATACATGCTGGGCTGGTTCTCGTCACCCTTGGTCAGGCAAAAATCCACTTTGTAGGCGTCCGGGTTGAACTCCCGCGTCAGCTGTTCCATGATTGCCGCGATGTGCTGGCGCGCCCCGGGCACTCGCGGGTCGAGCACCAGCGCATTGCGTCCCACCTGTCGCACCCGCGCGCCGCCGGCGCCCTTGAGAAAATAAGCATCGGGCAGCGACTGGCCGGCCACGCTTGTTTCGTTGACGAGCAGCGGGGCCACCCAGAGACGGACGCGGTAGCCCTTGGCGTGCAGCCAGTCGACCAATCCCCGCAAATCGGAGAAGCGCCGTCCGTCCGGCGTCCAGTCCCCGAAAGCCGCCTCCGGCCGGGTCCAGCCCTCGTCGATCGTCACCCCGCCGAAGCGAAAGCCCTTCGCCTCCCATTGTTCGACAAATTCCATGATTCCCGCCTGGGAGATATTCTCCTCAAAGGAGCGCCACGTATTTATCTCGCACATCGGCCCGCGTGACGAATCCCGCTCCTGCGCGAGGCAGGCCGGGCTCCGCCAAAGGAGGAGGAGTCCCAAAGCGATCCCGGTTCTGATATTCATCAGGTGACTCTCCTAGGTTTACTATGCCTTTCCGAGGCAGCAGTGCTTGTACTTTTTGCCGCTGCCGCAGGGGCACTGGTCGTTCCGGCCCACCTTTGGAGCGGCCGACCGGATCGGGGCGGGCCCGAGGCGCATTTCCCGGTTGTACAGCCACGCGCCATTGATCCGCAGAAACTCAGATTTTTCGTGCAGGACCTTCTCGGCGCCGTTCTCGGTCCCGAACGCCGTGAAGTCCACGAAGGACTTGTCTGGATTGTCGGTTAGCTCGTGGGAATGGATGACCAGCTTCGTCCACGTCACGGACGGTGTGCCCTCCTCGGGAACATAGGGGGTGGCCGCGGTCGGCCGGTGGGAACGGTGCAGAAACTCGAAGTCATGCCGCACATGCGCGGTAAAGCGCGCCCGCATGAGCTGTTCCGCAGTCGCCGCCAGCTTCCGGCCGGTTAGGATCGGCTCGCAGCAAGCGGCGAACGCCTGCCCGCTGCCACACGGGCACGGGAGGTCGGGACTGGGGTTGGAACCATCAGGCGGTGGGAATGCCATCATCGAGCACTATCGCGCCTCGCCTGCCGGTGGCAAGGTATGGATCGAAAGACGCGATCTCCAGGTCGCGTTAAAAGTAGACGCTGCCTCCAGGCTGCGTCTACTTTTTTCGTAATGTCACCCGCCGGATGACATTGCCCCGAGGCCCGGCTGGCTTATCGTTCGGTCATGCCCGAACTTGCCGAGGTGGAGTTTTTCCGAAGACGGTGGGCGCTGGCCGCGACGGGTTCGACGGTGCTGGCCGCTGAGGTTCACCACCGCGCCAAGATCTTTCGCGGGACCGATCCGATCGAGATCAGCGGCGCCCTGACCGGCGCCAGGCTTCATAGCTCGGAAACCGCGGCCAAGCAGATGCTCTTCCGTTTTTCCGGCGATGCCTGGCTGGGGATTCATCTGGGCATGAGCGGGGAGTTGACCGTGGAAGAGTCCAACGTTCCCGCGCGCAAACATGCCCATTTGGTGTTCCGCACGGTGAAGCACGCGCTTGTCCTGGAAGATCCCCGGATGTTCGGCCGGGTGCAGTTTCATCGCGGGAAATCCGCCCCCGCCTGGTGGAGCAATATCGCGCCGGCTATCCTTTCGCCGGCGTTCACGGTTTCAGCCGTCGCGGGGTTCCTGCGCCGCCGGGCCCGGGCGCCAATCAAGGCGGTCTTGCTCATGCAGGAACGCTTTCCCGGCATCGGGAACTGGATGGCCGATGAAATTCTGTGGCGCGCCGCAATTCATCCCCGAAGGTTGAGCGGGTCGCTCACTGCCGCCGAAGTCCAACGCCTGTGGAAAGAATGCCGGCAAGTCTGCCGCATGGCGCTGGTGACCGTGGCCGGCAAGGGAAAGTCCCTGCCAAAATCGCTCAACCAGCGGATTCCGCGGACCTGGCTGATGCCGCATCGGTGGCAGGCCGGCGGGAAGGATCCCCGGACAGGCGAGAAACTAAAGCGGGCGACCATTGGCGGGCGCACGACCGTCTGGTCTCCCAGCCGCCAGCCCGAGCCGAAGCATCCGACCCGTCCGACATCAAAATCCGCGTCGTGACCCTTGAGGCGGGCTTGCGATCCCTGGTTGGCCGCGCATCATCTTATCCATGGCTTTTCCGCCGGCCTCAAGCTCTCCAGCCACCGGCAGCTCGATCAAGCTGAAGCTGCGCGAGATCGCCCAGCTTTTCAACTCGCTCGACCCGTCGCCGTTCAGCGAACAGGACCTGGACCACGATGCCGAGGAGTTCATCGTGAGCTCGGCCCGCGAGCTGCCGCGCCATCACGACCTGCGCCTGGTGCTGAATCTGGAGAAACCCCTGGGCCCGCCACAAACGAGCGAGGCGGTCGGCGACGCCATCCGGCATTATTTCGCCTATCGGGCTTCGATAAACCGGCTGGAGTTGCGGGAATTCTTCAAGCGGGGCCGCCTCAGCCTTTTGATCGGAACCGTTTTTCTGGCCGGCTGCCTTGTTCTCGGCCACGCGATCGGGCGCCACGACGCATCCGGCGCCTTCTCTAGCTTTGCCCAGGAGGGGCTGACCATCGCCGGCTGGGTCGCCATGTGGCGCCCGATGGAGATTTATCTATATGATTGGTGGCCGCTGAAACGGCGCGGCGCGCTGCTGACCAGACTGAGCCACATGAGAGTCGAAGTAGTGCGGCCAATCTAGACGCGATCTCCGGGTCGCGTGCCGACCCCTTCCGACCGGTCACCCATTCGGCCCGGCCTGGCTCTTCAGGGCCGATTCTATGTTTCCCCGCCAGAATTGGGCCACGTTGCCCTGCTCAAGTTTGTAGAGGAACGGATCGTTGACCTTGAGATAGGACTCAAGACTGGCGACCTGCTTCTCGTCTTTGGCGTAGAGGGCCGGACAAATCAACGCGTAGGCGAGCACCGAATTGGGCGTCGCTGAAAAACGGGCCGTCAGCGTCCCCGTGAGCATGGTGCGCAAATTGACATCGGTCTGGATCAGAAACGAACGATAGGGCCAGCCGCCTTCGCTCGCGGGATCAACGATGGAAAGCTTAATCTCGTAAAGATAGAGATTTGCCTCGGCATCGCTGAAGGCATTGGTCGTTGAGTTTGACAGGTCTGCGGCCGCGCTGAGGAGGTTCGTGCCCAACTTGCTGGAATCGAATGCCGCGCCGACTCTCAATGCCGTGATCATGTCATCGAGCTGGTCGGCTCGGGCCAGAGGGACGAGGGTCAGGAGACCGGCGCCCAGAAGAAACAACGATCGTGCTTTTTTCATAGGGTGCATCGGTACGGCAAAAAAGGACAAGCCGCGAGATGCAAAATTCAGCCTATTCCGCCCCGGCCGCAATTCCTCACACCGCGTCATAAATCTGAACACGCGCCCAATGGGCCTTCCAGGTGGCGACGAACGCGACATGGATGGGATCGACCTGGTAGGAATCATGAGCCGCCAAATCCTTGAAGAAAACGGTCAGCGCGACGGAGTAGGAGTCGTCGACCACGGGACGTTTTGGGATCGGGGCCGGACTGCCGATATAGGCGCTTTCGATCGCGGCGATCCGCTTGAGCGATTCCACCGCGCGGCGAAAGTCGGCGCGCTGAGTCTCAGTCAAGTCGAGCTTCAGCCAGAAATAAACGGAGTGAATGAGCATCAGGGAGAGTATGGTAAACGGTGTCGGGCATCCAGACACAAAATTCCCGGCGAGGTCTGGATCGGAAGGTAGACGCGACGTCCACTGTCGCGTTAAAAGTAGACGCTGCCTCCAGGCTGCGTTTCGTAAGAGGAACGCGGCGGAACGCCGCGACTATCACAATCCGCGTGCTGACCCCTGCAACCAATCGGGCCATCAAGCCCATGCACTCAGGACGCTGCCGATCAGGCTGGTAGAGGAGCTCGCGGGCTGCGCCTTCTCCTGCTGCGCCTGTTCCACCTGCTGAAGTTCCTGTTCAAGCGCCTGCTCCGTCTGCACCTTCATCTGGGCGCTGTCCTTGCTCTGCTGCTCCGCGCTTATCTCCTTCTCGATCTCCTCAATCTCCTGCTGCAGCTGGGCTGCGCTGGTCGCGCTTGAGGACGAGATCGAAGAGATGCTCATGGGGGATCCGCGCAGGACAGTTATCGGCCCATTTTTGCCCGGCCTTAGCGGTATAATGAGGACGCTGCCCCTGCGACCGACCTCGGGGACTACTTTTCGCCAGGGTTGCCGAGCAACTGATCAATTATCGACCCGATCTCTGCCTTGGTCCGTTGCCAAGCATCGAATGTTGCCATCTGCGCAGCCCCACGCGATGCTGAAGGTGATGGAATTGGCCCGTTCCATACAAAAAATCCGCAGTGCTGCCCCTTCGGATCGCCCCAATGATGAAAGCCCTTTATTTTCTGGTTCCGATTGTCGCCGGCTTCGCGTTTTCGGGCTGCGACCGGACGCCGCCGCTTGATCAAAAGATAGCTGCCGACTCATACCTCGCCTTTGAGATGTGGCGCTCGCGCACCGAACCGGACCTCACCCTGGACCAGAGAAAGGATTTTGCCGCCGCCCAATGGGAGATTTCCTCTAAAATCATCGCCGACCGCAAACCCGCCGACAGCCAGGACACCGCCGAGACGATGCGGGAGCAAATCGACGGGAAAACCATCCGGGAGGTGCTGGAGCGCGGCTATGGGTTGAAGCTCGCCCGGCTCAATGCCGAATGCACCGCGCTCGAGTCCTTCATCCGTCATAACGCCGAGCGGCAGCCAGTCGATGTGGAGTCGGCAAATTATCTCGCGGATTGGCGCGATCAGCAGATGTCGCGATTGACCACCGAGGACGAACAAGCCGAGAGCACCCAGCAAAAACTCGACCTGTTGCTCGGCCACCCCCACATCCCCCACCCGCCCCTGCCACCGCTGCCGGAATCACCCAAGCCGCCATAAAGGTAGACGCGATCCTTGTCCGGCGTAGCGCGGCGAAGACGGATCCAGGTCGCGTTAAAAGTAGACGCTGCCTCCCGGCTGCGTTTCGTAAGCGGAACGCGGCGGAACGCCGCGTCTACCATCATCCGCGTGCTGACTCGGAAAGGAGCATCTGCGTGGGACCAGCTCGGCGCGCCCCATATGAGCGATTGACGCTCTCACTGGTTCCTCTCAACGTCCTTGTCGAGTTCCAGCAAGATCGACGGCAATGAAAGACGCTATTGAATTCCTGCTCGCGTACCCGACCTGGGTAAAAGTGTCCGTCGTTACACTCGCGCTGGCAATCGTGGTTTTGTTGCTTTTCACCCACCCGCCGAGTGAACCAAAACAACCGGCAGAACATTCGGCGCAGCAGCAGGGCGAATTTCGCGACCGGGATTCGCTGGTCGCCATCCTTGATGAGCGATCGAACCAGATTGCGTCCAATATAGACGAGGCGATCAGCCGCCTTGACGGCGCAAGCTCAAAGGGCTCGGCCGAACAGGAGGCCGCGCGGGCCAAATTGACAAAGCTAAAGGCCGATTTTTTATCGCTGCACAAAAAGCATGTCGCAGCGATAACGGCGGGAGACATTCAGCTCACGCATGAACTCAATGGTGATATCCATGTCGTGTTGTCGGAAATTAATTCCATCCTTGAGTCTCGTGTTGGGCAAATTGGCAATAAGTGGTTTGGAGGCATTCGCCGCCGCTATTTGGCCGCACCCGAACCTGGTGAGGACCCGGAATTTGCCGGCGTGCAGCAGGACATCGCCGCACTGCGAGCGAATACCGTCACTCTTGTGAAATCGACGTCGTACCCGGGGGAACCGCCTATTTCCATTTCCGCCGAGCTCCGCGAGCTGGCATTCGGTTCACCAAGGGCCGGCCAATCCGAAGGGGCATAATGTCTGAAACTGCCAAAACTGGCGGCCTGACGCTTTAAGATAGGTCGGTTGGCCATGTATCGCATACTGACGTTCGACGGAGGGGGCATCCGGGGCTTGGTCACTCTGGCGCTGCTCAGGCGCCTGGAAGCGGCCGTTCCCGGTATTCTCAAGAACACCGATCTGCTCGCCGGAACGTCCACTGGCGGCATCATTGCGCTGGGACTTGCCGCCGGACAGGCAGTGGACGAAATGGTTGCGCTCTATCAGAATGATGGCGGCCAGATTTTTGCCGACTCTTTGCTGCGCGACATCGGTGACGTTGACGGCCTCGCCGGTGCGCAATACAGCCAGAAGAACCTGGAAAACCTTTTGCGCGGGATCTTTGGAGACAAGCGCCTGAAGGATCTCCCCAAGAGAGTGCTGATCCCGTCATTCAATCTGGACGATCGGGATCCAGATGAAACAAAACGCACCTGGAGCCCCAAATTCTTTCACAACTTCCCGGGCCCGGACTCCGATGGAGACGAACTCGTGTTGGATGTGGCATTGGATACCAGCGCGGCGCCGATTTACTTCCCCTCGCACGGCACCTACATTGACGGCGGCGTCGTGGCCAATAATCCCAGCATGGCGGCGCTGGCGCAGACTCAGGACGCCCGCAACGCCGATCCGGCCCCCGCACTCGGCGAGATTTTCGTCCTCTCGCTCGGCACCGGGATCAACCTGAGCTACATCAAAGGCGCGGACCACAATTGGGGCCTGGTGCATTGGGCCAAGCCCCTCGTCAATCTCCTCCTCGACGCGAGCATGGGCATCGCGGACTACCAATGCCGCTATCTCCTCAAGGAGAATTACCGAAGGATTGCCCCGGTATTTCCGCAGAATATGAACTTCAAATTGGACGACTGGAAACAGGCCCAGGCCCTGATCGATTTCGGAAACACCTCGGACCTGGTCGATTCAGGGAAGCATGATAACGTGGTGCAATGGCTGAATAAGATCGGGTGGTGAATGCATATCAAAGGCCGCGTGCTGGCCCCTTTCGGACCGCCTCCCTAAATGTCACCCGCCAGATGACATTGCCCCCTCGAGGCGTCTTATGGATCGAAAGGTAGACGCGACGTCCATGTCGCGTTAAAAGTAGACGCTGCCTCCAGGCTGCGTTTCGTACGAGGAACGCGGCGGGACGCGGCGTCTACTTCAATTCAGGTTTCAAATTCCCGCCTTCAGCCTTTCAGCTTCAGGTACATATCGTCGCTCCGCGTGACAAACCCGGCCCTCAGATAGACTGGCTTGGCCTTGGGATGCGCGTGAAGGTTGATTTGGGCGCAGTGATTTTTACGGGCCACGATAATCAGCTTTTTCAGGAGGGCCCTGGCGATGCCTTGTTGGCGCCAGGGCGGAAGGGTGTACATGTTCATCACGTAGGCTTCGCTCCCATTCAAATTTGCGGCTCGCGGGGGATGGTGATGATAAACCATCCCGCTGGTCGCGACGACTTGGCCGCCAACCGTCGCCAGATAGGCAACGAACTCGCCCGAGGACAACCCGGCCGAAAAATACCGGGTAAGAGCCTTGAGCAGTGACGGGGCCTTGGGATCCGATCCAGCGACCTCCGCAAGAAACGCCGCGCGCAGCGCCACCAGCGACGGGACATCGGCAACCGTAGCCCGCCTGAAAACGACCTTTTTCATCAGGGCGATTGTGGGGCGGAAATCCGAATTGGAAACTTGAAACCGATTGAGGTGGAGTGTGTTGCCCCGAACGCGCCCATTTTGCGATCGGAGGATCGAAAGATAGACGCGATCCCGCAGGGCGGGATCGCGTTTCGTACGGGGAACGCGGCGTCCCGTCGCGTCTACCTTGCAGTTGTTATTATCCCGGTATCAGCCGCCAAACCGATGGTTTTGAAATAGATATTGATTTTCAACCTTTCTCAACTTACTTTTCCATGAAATTCACCTGGGACCCTAGAAAGGAAAGCGCCAATCTTGCAAAACACGGAGTGCCATTTTCAGAAGCTAAAAAGGCGTTCGACGATCCTTTTGCCATCGTTGCATTTGATGCGTCGCACAGCCCTCTTGGCAAACACGAGCTTCGTTGGTGGCTGCTTGGAAAGGTCGATGCTCGAGTGATGTTCGTCCGGTACACGCACCGCCCGAACGGAGTCATCCGAATTATCGGCGCAGGATATTGGGAAATAGGCGCAAAAATTTATGAAGAAAAAAACCGCACGCATTGAAAGTCCGGCATTCAACAGTGCCGGTTATCAGGTCAATATGAAGGACCTGAATGGTGAACCGCTGCCTGATCCTTCGAAGCTGGACTTCCGGCCTTTCAAGCACGGTGGCGCAAGGGTCGGTGCGGGTCGCAAGCCCACCGGTCGCCAGGCTGTTCTTTTGCGGCTCAACCCCAAGGTGATTTCGGCATTGCGAAAGGAAGCCGGACGGAACCGCAAGTCGCTGTCCCACATAGCTGAAGAATACTTGGCTCAACGGCTCAGGGCTTTTACTTCCCTGGCCGGCAGTTGCCCCCGCTTCCCAGATATACCCGCCAACATAGCTCCAAGCATCAAGCGCAACTGGGAATAGGAAAAATAAAGTAGACGCGACGGCAGGCGGGAACCCGTCTCCTCCCGCGCAGGCGGGATCCGCCGCGGCAAGCGCCCGCGCTACCTCAACCTTTCGCACAGCTCGCGCGCCTGCACGATATCTTTCACCCTTTCCGCGCCACCCTCCCGCTCGATCACCAGGTCAACATCGAGGCGCACGGCGGCGAGACAGGCGAAAAACGCCGGCCAGTCCACATCCCCTGTCCCCGCCGGCATTTCAGAGCCCCAGGTGCCCGGCATGGCGGTGTGCCGGGCGTCCTTGATGTGCACTTGCCGGACCCAGGGCGCGAGGAGCTTAAGGGAAGCGATGGGGTCGCCCTTGCCGTACAGGATCATGTTCGCCGGGTCGAAGTTGACGCCGACGTTAGGCCGATCCAGCGCCTCCAGGAAAACCTGTAGCGTCGCCGCGGTCTCCTGGCCGGTCTCGAAGGCGATGCCGATGCCCTTCCCGGCGAACGCGTCGGCGATCGCGCGGAGGCGTCCCAAGAGCTTGGCGAACGCCGGGGTGGCCGGATCGCCGGGCAGATAGCCAGCGTGGAAAGTCACCAGTGACAGCCCCAACCCGGCCGCAACTTCGACGACCGCCTGGATGTCCCGCCAGTTGTCCTCCCACGTCTCATCCGGCACCACCCCGCCCGTGCGCCGGATCGTTTCCAGCGAGGAATAGTTCTCTCCCCGGGTGTTCAGCATTCCGGAAACGATGGTGATTCCGTTCGCGCGCAGGATTTCACCCGCGGTTTTCCAAGCCGGCTCCGTGATTAATCGATTGAGCGCCAATTGCACCCGGGATAACCCCACCGCCCGCACCCCCGCAACCAGCTCCTCCGGGCTCTCCGGATGAAGCGACCAACTGCACACCGCGATTCGGTTTTGATGCATAATAGGTGGAGCGAGTTGCCCCCAACCCGCTTCATTAGGAAGTAGCGCAGGCGTCCCCGCCTGCAATCGTCAAAACGGCAGGCGAGGACGCCTGCGCTACGTCGAAGGTAGACGCTGCCTCCAGGCTGCGTTTCGTCAGAGGAACGCGGCGGGACGCCGCGTCCACATCGCACTTGTTTTAATCAAGCGTATGCTCACGAAAAGTCCGCCAACTGGATTGCCGCTTAACCTTGACGGGAAGCCCGATGTATATACGGTATATACCATGATCACAGCGACCGCCAAAGTCTTCATTTCCGGCAACTCGCAAGCCGTGCGCATTCCCAAGGCATTTCGAATCGCTTCGGATACCGTCAAGCTGATCAAGATGCCGGACGGCTTTCTCGTTCAGGACGAGAGAGCTCATGCTCGCCGGCTAAAGGTCTTCGCCGCCCTCGCCGGTAGCTGCCCCGGTTTCCCGGAAATACCCGCCAACACGGCCCCAAACATCAAACGCAACTGGGAATGATTTATCTGCCGGATACCAATGCTTTTTCCGCCTACCTCGGCGGTCGATCGAAGCCACTGGCAGACCGGATGATGTCCGCCTTCGAAGCCGGAGAGCTGCGACTTTCGGTGATGGTCATGTCGGAGCTTGAATTTGGAGCAGAAAAAGCTCGCACGACGCTCGGCGAAACAAAGTTCGCCCGCCGGGTCGCCGATCTCCGAGGGCAGATAGATGTGGAGGGCATCGGGGCTGAGTTTCCTCATTTTTACGCAAGAGTGAGAACAAGCCTTGAGGCAGCAGGACGGAAAATCGGCGACCGCGACACAATCATCGCCGCGCATGCCCTTTCCCTCGGCGCCGTTATGGTCACGGCCAATTTGGACGAATTTTCCCGAGTACCCGGGCTAGTGGTGGAAAACTGGGAAAAGTAGACGCCAAAACAGACGCGGCCTCCCGGCCGCGGATCGTATGAGGAACGCGACATGGACGTCGCGTCTACCTTCAATTCCGGTTTCCGCATTTTATAGAATGCCCGAGGAGAGACTCGAACTCTCATGCTGTTAAGGCACAGGCTTCTGAGAGCGAGCTCGTTCGATTGCAAATCAATAAGTTACGTGGCTACTGATACCACACTGATGCCACTGGCTAACCAGGAACTGTGCCCGTGAAGATGCCCTCGACGCGCTTCGGGTGGCCGCATCCTTAGCGATTGCGCCCATACCGTGACTCAGGGTGAGGTAGTTGACGTTCCGTTTGACCCGGTGATAAGCTTTCTGCCATGAAGCATCGCGAATGCCTCAACTCTTACCACAGCGCTTACTGCAAGCGTATGAAGAAGCTGGCAACCGAGCGATCAAAGAAGCCGCCGATGTCGCCCGCAGAGTTCATGCAGCAGGCGAAGCGCTTACGG
>Ga0302325_10028128_pt1 | contig 11637 bp, 11 predicted proteins | sample Palsa_T0_2_FD_201948 | JGI IMG/M metagenome (GOLD analysis project Ga0302325, IMG submission 201948) | Peat permafrost microbial communities from Stordalen Mire near Abisko, Sweden - Palsa_T0_2 | ecosystem: Environmental > Terrestrial > Soil > Palsa > Peat permafrost | place: Sweden: Abisko... | reverse complement strand
AGCAGATTGGCTGGCGGCGGTGAATCAGGTGGTGATGGACACACCCGATGGTCGCGGCAAAGGCGTATTCTGGTGGGAGCCCGCCGGCGCCGGCGGATTGGGCGGGCGCAGTTATTTCGACAGCGATGGCAATGCGCTCTCGCCAATCTTCAGTGTGTTCCACCAATTCACCCGGCCGATTCACCGGGTGGACAATCAATGATGCCAGTCCGGCGGATCATCGTGATGCACATGGTTTTCATCATCGTATCCGCCGTGCCAGTTGTGCTGATCGTCGTAGTAGCCTTGGTGGTGGTAACCATGGTCATCGACAATATCGACCTGGCCGGGGGGGCCGTGGACCTCCGCCACACAACCGCGGGTTGCGAATGCGAGCAGCAGAATTCCCACGAGCATTCCGGACGAGCGAACGAGTTTGCGGATGGACTTCATCATGGTCTCCTTTATGCGCCGATCACGATTGCAATGTAAACCCGTTCGCGCCCGGCGTCGACGGACAAAATGGCCGGATTTTGTTTACACGAAAAATATTTTTTCGTAGAATAATGTTAGTGTTTATAAACAATTCATGGGCTCAGCACTTTACGCTTTATGGCGGGACGCATCTTTGCGTGGTGTCGGCTTTCGCCGCGCTGGTGGTTTTGGTGCTGGCGCAAGGGCGATGCGATGGGACATCTGATGAGTCTCCGCGCCGCAATCGCATTGACAAAGCGATTGGTTGGATCGTTCTGGCAATCGCCTGCTGCGTCGAGATTTTCACGCTATGGCCGACGCGCTTTGATTACCGCACGTCTTTGCCGCTGCATCCGTGCAATCTCGCCGTTTTCATCGCATTCGGGGCGCTGCTGCTGCGTTGGCCGTTGCTGCGCGCGATCACGCACTTCTGGGGCCTGGGGCTCTGCACGTTCGCTTTCATATTTCCCGATCTTTCGGTGGGCCCGGCTCACTTTCAATTCTGGACCTTCTGGGCCGGCCACTGGGCGATCGTCGGCTCGGCAATTTATGACATGTCCGCCCGCGGCTATAGGCCCAGTTGGCGCGACTGGATTCTGGTCGTTCGCTTCTCAGCTATCTATCTGGCGACCATCTTTTCCATCGACACCATTTTTCATCTCAACTACGCCTACATCGGCCAACCATATTCCTGGCAACATTCCCCCGTCGAAGCCATCGGTCCCTGGCCCTGGCGGGTGCCGATCATGTTCCTCGCGGCGATGAGCATTATGCTGCTGATGGTTTTGCCGTGGGATATTGGCCTGCGGAGAAATGCCAATGCAAATTGCCACAGATGAAAGGCCGATGGACACAGATAAATGCGAAAAAAAATTCGAGTTCGTATCTGTGTCCATCTGATTTTCATCTGTGGCAATAATTGACTTGTATTTCTTCTTGGCGTGGAGGCTTGTTAGCTGTCTAATCTTCCCGCTTGAATTCGCCAAACCCCAAAACTCAATCGCTGCGAGATTTGGATCGCAAATATCTCTGGCATCCTTTCACGCCGATGCGGCAGTGGCTGGCGGATGATCCGCTGGTGATCACGGATGCCCAGGGGATGTATCTGATCGACAGCGATGGCAATCGGTATCTCGATGGGGTTTCCAGTCTTTGGTGCAATGTGCACGGGCATCGGGTGCCGGAGATCGACGAGGCGATCATCAATCAGCTCGGCAAAGTCGCCCACAGCACAATGCTCGGTCTGGCCAGCGAACCGGCGATTCGATTGGCCGAGCGATTGATGCCACTGGTTCCGCCGGGATTGACCAAGATTTTCTACAGCGACAGCGGGGCGACCGCCACCGAGATCGCATTCAAACTGGCGGCACAATATTGGCACAACATCGGTCGACCCGAGAAGAATCAGTTCATCGGATTTGCGGATGCCTATCACGGCGACACGGTCGGGGCGATGTCGGTGGGGCGGATGGAAGCGTTTCATCGGCCGTATTTCCCGCTGCTGTTTCCCGTGCATTTTGCGCCGTCGCCGAATGTGTATCGAGGCGCGACTTTGAATGGATGTCTGGCGAAATTGGGGGAGCTGCTCGAAAAACACGCCTCGAAAATCGCCGCGGTTTGTATCGAGCCGATCGTGCAAGGGGCGGGCGGAATGATCGTGCAACCAGCCGGATTTCTCGCAGGTGTGCGAAAATTGTGCAGCGAGCATGATGTGCTGCTGATCGCGGATGAAGTCGCCGTCGGCTTCGGCCGGACGGGCCGGATGTTTGCCTGCGAGCATGAAAATGTTTCGCCTGATCTGATGTGCGTGGCCAAGGGAATTTCCGGCGGGTATCTGCCGCTGGCCGCGACGCTGGCGACGCAAAAAATCTTCGACGCGTTCCTCGGCGAAGTTTCGGAAATGAAAACATTTTTCCACGGCCACACCTACACCGGCAACCCGCTGGCGTGCGCGGCGGCGATCGCATCGCTCGATTTGTTCGCAAAAAATGATCTGCTGGCATCGGTGCGTCGAAAATCCGTCGAATTGACAGCGATCCTCGAAGAATTGCGATCGCTTCCCCATGTCGGCGACATTCGGCAAAAGGGTTTCATGGTGGGGATCGAACTGGTGGAAGATAAAAAATCGCGCAAGCCGTTCGATTCCCATCGTCGAGTCGGCGCGGAAGTTTGCCGGCGCGTCCGGCGACACGCGGTGATCCTGCGGCCGCTGGGGGATGTGATCGTCCTGATGCCGCCGCTGGCGATGGGAACGGATGATCTGCGAAAAATTGTGAATGCGGTGAAGGAGGAAATCGCCGCATGTTGAAATCGCTTTCCATTCCCGGCCTTTTCATCACCGGCACCGACACCGCCGTTGGAAAAACATTCACGGCGGCGGCGATTGCGGATTGGTTTGTCCGCCGAAAATTTCGAGTGGCCGTCTCCAAACCGGCGGCGACGGGGTGCGTGCATAGACGTGAGGGACTCGTGAGTGAAGATGCGGAATTTCTTGCTCAGCACGCCGATGCAAAATTTCCGTTGCATGTGATATGTCCTCAGCGATTCGCCGAACCCCTGGCCCCGGCGGTGGCGGCGGAGCGCGAGGGGAAGACGCTGGATTGGAAGGCGATCCAGAATTCTCTCGATGAAATGTCGGCCCAGAGCGATATGATGATTGTCGAGGGCGTCGGCGGAATCATGACGCCGATGGATCGGAAATTCACCGTGCTGGACATGGCGGAATGGCTTGGTCTTCCGACCATTGTCGTGGCCCGCGCGGGATTGGGAACGATCAGTCACACGCTACTCACGCTGATGGCGCTGCGGAGCCGGAAAATGGCCGTGGCGGGGGTGGTGATTGATCGCTATCCCGCCGAGACGCAGAACATTGCCGAGGAAACAAACCCGCGCGCGATTGAAAAATGGGGGAAGGTGTCGGTCCTCTGCATGATTCCGGAATTTTCGGGAGATGCAATTCCGCGATTGCCCAAGGAAGTAGTGGCCGCCGTCGAGCCGGTCGATTGGGGCCAACTGGCGGGGCTATCCTGAAATGCGACGATGGCGTCCGATTCACGTTTGAGAGCTGATGTACAAACCCTCTGCGAGCGGCGCTTCGGCGCGGCGATGAAATACAAGATTAAATGCAATGCAGGGGCGGAGGGCAAAACCGCATAAGGCCCCAAGCGGTTTCCCCCTCCGCCCCCGCACCCCCACCACCCCCTTCCGACTTCCCCTAACCGTCCAGAACCCCAAGAAAATGCTGTAAAACCGGACGATTGCCGACCGTTCGAACATCGCGGCGGCCACTTCGCGTCGGGGCATTTTTCTCTTAGTGCGGGACGGTTAGGGGAAGGAAAAGTGGGTGGTGGGGGTGCAGGGGAGGCGGGAGAAAAAACTTGGGGCGATGGTTTGTCTCCCGCCTCCCCTGCATTGCATTTGATCTTGTATTTGAAACGCCGCAGAAGGCGCTCGACAGCGCGCCGACGACGCATGGATTGCCCGGCGACGATGGAACGCAATACTATGACTGCGATGCACGATGGGATCGAAATCCTGTTTCTCGGCACCGGTACATCAGCCGGCGTGCCGATGATCGGCTGTCATTGCCCAGTCTGCAGCAGCACTGATCCACATGACAAGCGCACTCGGCCATCGGTGGTCATCAGCTACGGAGAAACGCACGTGCTGGTGGACACCACGCCGGAGTTGCGGTTGCAATGTCTGGCGAATTCCGTGGAGAAGATTGATGCCATCGTTTTCACGCACGCCCATGCTGATCACATCATGGGTCTGGACGACGTGCGTCGATTCAATGCCTTGAGCGGCCGGCCGCTGGATGTTTGGGCCAACGCCGCCACGCATCAGACGCTTCAGCGGTGTTTCAGTTATGCGTTCAACGAACCATCGCCCGAGATGAAAATATTTCGCCCACATCTGATCCCGCGGCTGATTGAAGGGCCGTTTGAGATCGGCGGCAAAACTTGGATTCCGATTCCGTTGGTGCACGGAGAAGTACATGTGCTGGGCTTCCGCATTGATCGGCTGGCGTACTGCACGGATGTGAGTTTCATTCCGGAATCCTCGTTCGAGTTGCTGAAGGATTTGGATGTGCTGGTGCTGGATGCGCTGCAATATCGTCGGCACGCGACGCATTTTTCGGTGGATGAATCCCTGGCGGCGGCCGCACGGATCGGCGCGAAGCGAACATATTTTACGCATATCGCCCATGCATTGGGCCACGAGGCGACCAATGCTAAACTGCCAAGTGGGATCCAGTTAGCACACGATGGATTACGAGTAACGGGTTGAGTGGAGGCAGGTGACCAGACTGACTTGGATAGTTGCGGCCGTCATTGCACTGGCCTGCATGCCGATAGCGATTGGTTTGGCGCCGTGGATCCACGTTGCGCGTTCTCCGGTGGAAGTGCGCATGCGCGCGCCGTTGGATGTGCGGGCGGAAGTGAGCTGGGAGATCGGTTCACCGCACTATCTTCCGCTGGTGCCGATTCTTGATCCGGATGGAAAGACCGCCAGTTCGTGGGTGGCGGAGTTGCCCGCGCGGCCTGTCTATCACATCGCGATTCATTTCCAAACGCCATTAAGGAATGTTTTGTTTCGTCGGATCACATTGATCGATACTCGGCATGCCGATGTTCCGATCTATGATCGCAAATGGGCCGATGCACCGCCGTGGATTGCCGGCAAGGGGATCATGGCCACCGCGGACAACCGGGAATTGGTCCTGGATTCTGACACGGGCGGGCGGCTGGTTGATCTGGATGAGATCAGCCTCGAGCCCGTAGTGTTGTGGTGGCCTGTACTGGAGATTTGGCTTGGGTTGATTTCGATCGTCGCGCTTGCGGCGCTGTTAATTCTGCCGCTGTTCCAGCGGCCCGATCCGCAAAATATGGCGCCGCAATGGCCGAAGGGATCGAAATGGATTTGGATTGCGTTCGCGGTCGCAATGGTCATTCACATTTCGCTCATCCTGCATGCGCTGGTGGTAATTGCCGGGGGCGATACGGGAATTTATCTGCTCCAGGGCCTCGATTTGGCACAACATGGCGCTTACCGCGCGGGAGGAATGGAATTTGAACTCAATCGCCTGCCGGGCTATCCGCTGCTGATTTGCATCATGCTCCTGATCGGCGGCGGATACCATCTGACGCACATCGCCATTGCACAGGGCGTTTTGTTCTGTGTTTCGGTTCTTCTTTTTGCGATCTCAATGCGGCGTTGGCTACGTCCGATGGTTGCGGCGGGGGCGATATTTGTTGCGATTCTCAGCCCGGCACAGGTCTGGGCGTCCCGGTCGATCCTGACCGAAAGCAGTTTTGGCTCCTTTTGCCTGCTGGCGATTGCGGCGCTGTTTGCTCACATCGCCAGTGGGCAAAGAAAGTCGAAAATCTGGTTGGCGGCTTTCGCCTGCCTGGCGACTTGCGCGGTATTTATCCGTCCTAATGGGATTGCGCTGTACGCCGCATTGCTGCCGGTATGCGGACCGGGATTGGTCGCGATATTCAGGCGAACATCGCCGGTTGCTGAAAAGATTCGCTCGGCGATGGCCTTTGTCTTTCCATATGTTGCATCCGGGCTGGCGCTGTTGTTCGCAATAGGAGCCTGGTCGCTGAGAAATTACATTGAGATCGGTTACGGCCGTGCCTCGGACATGACCGGCGTCACAATTCTTTGTGGTTTAATCGGGTCTGGCGCATTTGAATTGACGGCGCTGCAAGACAGCGGCATTTATGATCAATATCTGCGAGACATGCGTCATCAAGGGTATTACGAGCCGGGATTCCTTGTGCGGCATACGGTTTTTGTGCAAATCACGGACAATGGAGCCATGAAGAATCGTGATACGCTCCCGCGTCTGGACGAAACTCTGCTTCGGATTTCCGCCGATTCAAAACGTATCTCGCCCTGGCAGGTTGGGACGATCGCGCTGTTGCGATCCGCATGGTGGGCCGTTTGGTGGCCGGATGTGACAGATTACACGCTGGCGGGAATCCGGCTCGATTATGCCGACTTCGGAAACAATAGCGCGACGATTGCCGGTGGACATTACCTGGGACTGAAGGAAATTGAGACCAAATATTTTCCGCAATGGAGCACCCGACTGGTTTATGACTGGAGACAGCCGAACTGGGTGTACTCGCTTTACGAACCGTTCGCCCAGTTGTACTACAACGGATGGTACGTCGGGTTGTCGCTGCTGGGATTGTGGGGCGCGATCTATTGTATTTTGCGTCGGCGAGTGGAGCTGGCGATCCCGATGTACGTGTTCGTCGCCAACATCCTGATCAATGTTTATCTCTTAAACGTGTTTTCGCGGTACATCCATATTCTCGATGGGGTACTCGTGTTTCAATTCGCTTTGGGGATTAGCCTGTTCCTTGCCAGACGGCGAGCCGCGCGCAATTAAATCTGTGCCCAACGAGTTTATTTGCTCGCACTGAGGTGACGCATGTCGATCAGGGCTGTGTCCGGCGGCAGCGGTTGTGAGTAGACGCTCTGATAAAATGGAATCATTTGCACATCCGGAATTGCCGCATTGCGATTGGCCTCTCGCCGGATCATGTAAGCGGCTCCCTGGGGTTCCCATTCAAGGTCGTTGGCGATCGATGGACAGCCGAAGTCATCGCTGAGCCAATGCGGGGCGGCGGTGTCGTTCCAGTTCATGATTTGCAGGAAGATGAGATGATCTGCCGCGGCGACGTTCGGTTTGGCCATTTGCATCCGCAGATCGGCCAACTCGACGGCGTGCGGCCAGGTGAGGTAAACGGTGCTGGTATAAGCGGCGGAAAATGCGGCCGCGGCGGCAGCCAGGATCAGAAAACCGCCGGGAATCGCCGGGGCAATGCCGCCGGGTTGCCGAGGGCGGTGGAGAAAAGCCAACGTGATCTGCCATAGCTTCCAGGCGCTTTGCCAAAAGCTGGTGAATGCAAAAAGTCCCAGCACCAAAAGCGTCCAGCTCATGCCGATGTGGGTCCGGTACGCATCGGCATCTTCAGCAAGAAGATTCGGAACATACGCCAGCGGAATGGCCAGCGCGCAAATGACCAGCAAGAGCAGGCGATTTCTCCAATCGCCGGAAAAATAAAGGAACAACCCGATTGCCAGGACTCCGCCCACCGTCCACGCAACGATAGGAATCGGCGGCAGATTCCAAAGATTCATTGCTTCGCGCAACGGACCGTTCACGAACCATGCTGGTTTATGCAGGAGAGCCGGGGTTATTCCAGTCCGTCCGATTGAGGCGGAGCGCGGATAGATGTGGAGTCCCAGGCGCAGCGTCAAGTATCCGCCCAGAAGCGCTGCCGCGTTGATCGCCTGGAAAAACGCGAGCCGGCCAATTTTTAGTTTGAGGGAATCATCCCGGCGTGGCGGTGAGAAAACAAATAACAGCATGATTGGCACAAAGACCATCCCGGCTGGCTGATAGGTGATGAGCGAAGTCACCAGCAGCATTGCCGCGATCGGCGTCAGCAGATAGCGCCAACGAGCGCCATCGAGTATCCATCCCGCGAGCCAACCGGCCATGATCGCCGCAACGACTCCATAAGGATTGGGGAAAAAAATGGCCCATGTCGCGTAGACTTGTGTGGCCGGCACCGTACAGGCCATAATCGCAACGCATATGGAAATGAGCAGATCCCATCCAACATGACGCAGCACTCCGCACAAAGCCCAGGCGGCAAAAGATAATCCCCCCATGGAAACCAACCGCATTTCCCAGAGGTGATCCAGATTTTTCATATGGCTGTAGGCGTACTCGACCGGCCAGCCCGATAAAGGCCTGCCCTGAGCGGCATAAGTCATATGAATCTGGGGCGGGTAGAAAACGCCTTGCAGCAGCAAGCCATAGTCATCATTGAATCCATAATGCAAAAACAGTGCGGAGGAATAGATACCAACGATTGCGGCGAAAAAAAGTCCAAGGATGGCGAGTTGACGACGCGCGCGGATCAACAACGGTTCGTTCGGTGGGACTGGCGACAGCGTCGAATCCGATGCAACTTGTTCCATCAACATGATGAGAAATAATATCGGGGGGATGGCGGAATGTAATCGGCCAAATGCCGCTGAGCGCGGGGCGGTTATTCACGATATCCTTCTTCAATGCCCCCGCGCCTGCAGGCGGCCATGGGCGATGACAGCCATCGGCGTGTCCGGATAATCCGCCACGATTTCCTGCAGGGCCGATGGCACATCATCCTCGAACGGCGGCCCGAAGGTGCGGCTGTATTGGCGGACGGCGGCTTGGACGATCGCCAACTCGGCGGGGGTGAACAGGTCGCCGCTCTGGGCACGCTTCAGGTTTGCCAGCCACTGCTGGCGGCGATCTTCCGACGCCAATTGCGGCTGATTCGGATCGGTCAGGATCAGCACGTCATCCTGTTCCTTCATCGGCGGCAGCGGTTTCTCCACGTCGGCCTGACGCTGGCGGAAGGTCCACTGTAAATCTTCCATGGCGGTGTCGAGCAGCTTGCGGGCGACGTCGCCGTTGCCGAGTTGATTCAGGCGAACGGCCGCCAGCACGGCGGCACGCGGGACCATCATTTCCGGAGATTCATCTTCATCGGTTGCAGAGAGCGGCGTGGTGGGCGGCGTCGCGGGATGATAAACCGTATGGTCATATGTGCGGACGATGTGCTGAAAAATCTCCAGTGATTGGCTGGAGATAATCGGCTCGCCGCTGGTCAGGCTGGCGTTCTGGCTCATGAGTTCCGCGATCTTGAACTCGATGGCGATGTTCTGCGGATCGTTGGGCCGAAGCTGCAGGGCATTATGCAGGTGGGTGATCTTGGCGGTCTTGTCCGTTTCGGTTTTGGCGGCGGCGATCTCGCTGTCAAACGTGCCCGAAGCCGGCGCGGCTGCCTCGGCTGGGGGCGACGATTGATCGGTTGTCTGGCAGAATCCTCGATTGCCTGCCAGCGCCAAAACGAGAACGATCAGAAAAAATGGGACCCGATTGTTGATTGATTGATGCATGATTATTCCCCCGCGCCTGCGGGCGTTCGACGGGTTCATTTGGTACCACCGCAGTAGGGGGAAGTCAAAAAACGAAATCCGAGTTGATCGGCGCATCATGCGCGATCTGCGGATTGCCGGGGGAACTACTTCAGGCAATTTCTCCGTGATTCCGGAAGACGACCGGAACAATTTCAAACGTCATCGTCTATTGAGTAGTCAAAAGTCATCCGTCGACTTTTTGCGGTGTGCGGATTTGAGAATAACTCAGGAAAGTGGAATGTCAATTTTATTCTGAAGACCAAAGCGGATGGACCGCCAAGGCGCCAAGACGCCAAGGTTGGAAAAAACGCCAAGAAATCGGAATTCAGATTTAAAACAAATTGTAATCTGATTTGTTGCCCCCTTGGCGTATTTTCCTAACTTGGCGATCTTGGTGTCTTGGCGGTTCAATAGTTTTTTATGCTTTTTCTTCATCGGAATAATCGCGAGTCTCGCGAGTTGGGATACGATGCGATTGAACTCGGTCTATTTGGGCAGGGTCTGGGATTGATCCTGGTCATGTCGACCATCGGAACCGCCGCCAATGTGGCGCAATGGATCGGGGAACTTTCTGCCGTCTTGGGAACAGCGTTGCTCGTCGCGGGTTGTGGCAAGCACGCGGTTTATCAGGGGCGGTCGAAATGGTGGGGATTGATGGGCTTGCTGAGCCTCGTCGGGGTAATCGTGGTGCTCACCATCGGCGCGATTCCCCGAGCCCATGACCTGACCGGCGGATTTGAGGTGCGATATACCGAGCCGTATCGCCGGGATGTCTGGCGGATGGATGTCCGGGTGCGGCTGGACGAATCGGTCGGGGCCGGGGTGGCGGAGCCGATCCAGCTACAAGTCCCGCGCGGAGCCAGCGTGTCCAGCGCCATCAAAATCCTCGCCGGGCCGATTCCGATCTTGAAGGAATCAATGCTGGACCTGAAATACGAGATCAACGGAGTCGCCGCCAAAGCAGTGGATGAACTCAGCGATGGCGATGAGCTTCTGGTGAAGAAAATGAACCACTAAGACACAAAGACACGAAGCGGCATTCGACATTTCGCAACCATTCGGCAAGCCTATCTTTATGGATTAAATAAAAAATGAGTGAGCCAAATTCGCTGCTTGGCTCTGGAACCAGAGAAACCGCTTCGTGTCTTCGTGCCTTCGTGGTTCAGATTCTTATTTCGCATTCGCATCCGCCGGCACGAACGTCAGGGCGGCGGAGTTGATGCAGAATCTCAGGCCGGTCGGGGGTGGGCCGTCGTTGAACAGATGGCCCAGGTGCGACCCGCATCGGGGGCACAGAACCTCGGTTCGATCCATCCCAAAGCTGTGATCTTCCACGAGTTTGACATTGGCATCCGAAACGGCCGCGAAAAAGCTCGGCCAGCCGGTGCCGGAATCGAATTTGGTATCGGAAGTAAACAACAACAGCCCGCACGCCGCACACCGATAGACGCCTTTCTTATGGTTGTCCCACAAGGCGTTATGGAACGGCTGCTCAGTGCCATGGCCACGAAGAATGGCGTATTGTTCCGGCGTGAGCAGTTCACACCAATCCGCATCGGAATGAACAACCTTATCATTCGGAGATGGCTCGGTGGTCGGATTTCCCGATTGCGACGCCAAAACCGGCTGCGTCGTCGGGGCGGCGGAAGTAGCGTTGCGATCCGCCGGGGTGCCACAAGCGGTCAGAACAAGGCAAAGGGACAGGCCCATAAGGGCTATTAAATGGATGGTCATACTCCATAATAGAACACTTTCCCCCGATCTGATATTCCCCGTGACAGGTTTATCTAAAAATATTCCTAGTTATTATACTTGACAAATTGCGAACATTAGGGAAATATGCCTGATGGGCAGCCGTTTAGCGTCGCCGGCCTCGGCGACAAGAACTCGGTGGGCCGCAAAGCCAAAAAAAGCAATTTTCGGCAACGGATGAAACAGAATGCAACACAATGAAACATTTACCCCCCCCCACCCCCTCGCAAGAAGATACCCCGCAACCATCCGCCGGCCGGCGCGTTCTACCATTGTCCGCGAAAGGTCCATCGCATTGCTTCACGCCTTTGCGTGGTGATTGCAACATGAACTTCTTGACATCCGATAGGCGTCGCCTTAGTAATTTGCGGCCATTAGTGATTGCGGTGGGCGGAATTAGAAAGAGGGTTGTTCGGTGATTTCGGTTCGAGACCT
>Ga0302325_10028126_pt1 | contig 11638 bp, 2 predicted proteins | sample Palsa_T0_2_FD_201948 | JGI IMG/M metagenome (GOLD analysis project Ga0302325, IMG submission 201948) | Peat permafrost microbial communities from Stordalen Mire near Abisko, Sweden - Palsa_T0_2 | ecosystem: Environmental > Terrestrial > Soil > Palsa > Peat permafrost | place: Sweden: Abisko... | reverse complement strand
GGCATCGCAGGCCGGTGCTCACATTCTCGAAGCGGGCGGCAACGCCATCGACGCTGCGATCGCGGCCAATGCTGTCATGGGCGTTGTCCAACCGTACGTCAATGGTATCGGTGGCGATCTTTTCATGGTCTACTACGAGGCCAAAACGGGGAAGGTCTATGGCCTGAACTCAAGCGGCTGGACTCCCAAGGCACTCACCATCGATTCCCTCAAAGCCAAAGGCGTCACGGAGATCAACCCTATCGGCGTCGAGAGCATCGACGTGCCCGGCGCTGTCGCCGGATGGGATGCCATGCGTGCGCGCTTCGGCTCTTTGCCCTTCAGCCAAGTGCTCGCTCCGGCCATTTACTACGCACAGAATGGATTTCCGCTGGCAGAACGCAATGCGCGCTACTGGATCGCCAAAAAGCTCATGGACCAACCCGGGTGGAAGGAAACCTACGACATCTGGTCGAATCCTCCGCAACCGGGGGATCTGTTCAGAAATCCTGCACTGGCGAACTCTCTCCGGCAAATCGCTGCAAAGGGCCGGGACGCCTATTACAACGGGCCCATGACCGAGACCATGGTTAAGTTCCTCGACGCGCATGGCGGCACGCATACGCTGGAAGACTTTCGCGACTTCCAGCCGGAATGGGTCGAGCCCGTCTCCACCACCTACCGCGGCTGGACCGTGTACGAGCTTCCGCCCAATGGCCAAGGCATTGCCGCTCTTTCCATGCTCAACATCATGGAGCGCTTTCCCATGGCGCAGTACGGCCACAATTCCGTGGATGCGTTGCAGGTGATGATCGAGGCCAAGAAACTCGCCTACGCCGACATGTATAAGTATGTCGGTGATCCGCGCTTCACTACGGTCCCGGTCAAGGAACTCATCTCGAAGGACCTGGCCGAGCAGCGTGCCAAGCTCATCGATATGAACAGGGCTGCGTGCCAGGTGGTTCCCTCCGATATCTCGGCGGAGCTCAACAAGCACGGTAACTCCACCATCTATCTCTCCACCATCGACAAGGACGGGAACATTGTCTCGCTCATTCAGAGCAATTACTCCGGTTACGGCACCGGCTTCGTCGCCCCGGGACTTGGCTTTTCGTTCCATAATCGAGGCGCCGGTTTTCAGCTCACTCCCGGGCTGCCGAATTCACTTGCCGGACACAAGCGCCCTCTCCACACCATCATCCCGGCGTTCATGGAGAAGGGCGATATGCATATCGGCTTCGGCATCATGGGCGGCTGGAACCAGGCGCAGGCACACGCGCAGTTCGTTGCCAATGTTGTTGATTACGGGATGAATGTGCAGGCTGCGCTGGAACAGCCGCGTTTCACGAAAGATACCTTCGAGGGCTGCGATGTTCAGATGGAGGAGACGGTTCCTGCTGACGTTCGCGCCGGACTTTCACAGCACGGCCACCAGATCCGGCTACTTGAGCCTTTCTCCTTCTCGGTTGGGCAGGGCGCGGCCGTTGTCCGTGACAGTGGCCGCAAAGTGAACTTTGCGGCGGGTGATCCCCGGTCGGATGGAGCGGCGATCCCACAGGAGCCCAATCTCAAGTAAAAACCCGTCTACTTGGGATTGGCTCAACTTGCGGACGGCGGGTAGGGCTATTTGATGAGGAACTCCCGATCCACGGGGATTTGCATCGAGTTGGCCAGGGTATTTGTTTCAGCAGCCATGCCGATGACCGCCAGGAACTCGGCATATTGTTCATCAGAGAGGCCTTTCGCACGCGCCGCGGCGGTGTGCGAATGGATGCAGTAGCTGCAGCTGTTGGCCGTGGATATCGCTATATAGACCAGCTCTTTTGTAAGCGGATCGAGCACTCCGGGCTCAATCATCACCTGCTTTACGCTCGCCCAGGTCCGCTCAAGAAGGCTGGGCTGATTTGCAAGAGCACGCCAGAAATTGTTTACAAAATCTGACTTGCGCATGGCACGTATATCGTCGAATACGGCCTTCACTGCCGGGACGGCTGCTACTTCGTCATCGGTCCAGAGCTTTACAGTGGCCACCGGTAACCCTCCAATTGCAATGATAGAGAACGTTGCGTTCGTGTTCACCGTTCATACGGCGAAGCGTTCCAAGGGAACGTAACAAATGTAAGAACACAAGTTGAGACAGAAGCATTTAGAGACTTCGGAGGGACCAGGCAATACACCTGGAGGCGATCCCCAGAACACTCCATCCCTTGCACAGACCTGGGGATGGAAGATGATTACAGTGCATGAAAGCTGTACCCGTGACCATCAAGTGCGTACCGCAGGAAGAATCCTGTTCTCGGGCTTTGGGTGGTCGAAAAGCTCCGAACAGCATGGACAAGATAAGCACCCTCGGGGTCCTTCGACTCCGCACCACAAGCGCTGTGTCACGCGATAAATCTGTGAGGCGCTCCGCTCAGGATGACGATTTTGTGGAAGTTTTGAAGAGACGATTTCGTGGGAGTTTTGAAGAAAAACATCCCAAACAAGTTTGCGCGATGGGGTCTGAAGTTCAACCCGTCGATCCGGGACTCATTCTGCAATCGGTGCGTTCGGTAACTATCACCGTATTACGACCGTCACCGTATCTCAGGAATAGCTTTTTGACCGGTTACTATTTTGAGGATTGAACGACAGTAGCCTCATGGTAGACTTTGCCCCGACGCTCAGAACAACGAGAGTCGCGGAGGTTCACTGACTCCGCGGATTTGCCGTGTCGGGCGTCCCCCCCTTGTTAACTACGGCTAGCTAATGACTCTGTCTTTGTTACAAGGGGCCTTTCTGTGATTTTTTTTCCTTGGTGCCGTAATCGGCTGTTTGTAAAAGTCTTGACGCTCGCAGCCCTGGTGGCGGGGAGCTGGAGCATGTTGCACGCACAGGAACCGTCCCCGACGCTGCACAATCACGTACACCGCGAAGTCACAGACGGACTGGCCCCGCTCGTGGGTTCCCTCGCACCCGGGCAGCAGATGAATCTTTCCATCGTGCTGCCACTGCGCAATCAGGCAGACTTGAAAAGTCTGCTGCAACGGCTCTACGACCCCACAAGTCCCGACTTCCGCCAGTTCCTCAGCGTGGATCAGTTCACGGAGCGGTTCGGTCCCACGGCCAGCGATTACCAGGCCGTCGTTTCTTTTGCCCAGGCCAACGGCTTCACTGTCACCGGAACAGCGACGAATCGGCTGATCGTCCCCATCAGCGGCACGGTGGACCAGATCAACCATGCCTTCCACGTGAGCATGAATGTCTACCGGCATCCCACGGAGGATCGCACTTTCTTCTCTCCGAATCGTGAGCCTTCGCTCAATTTGAATGTGCCCGTCGCGCATATCTCCGGCATGAACAATTTCAACCTGCCGCACCCTATGGTGAGAAGCCGGCAGCAGCAGGGTCATGATATCGCGAACGTGTTGGGATCCGGCCCCGGGGGATCTTATCTCTCCAGCGACATGCGCGCGGCCTATTACGGGGGCACGACGCTCGACGGCAACGGTCAGACGGTGGGTCTTCTGGAGTTTGACGGCTACTACCTGAGCGACGTGAACAGCACGTTCAGCAATGCCGGGCAAACCTACAACGTCGCCATCAATAATGTACTTCTGGATGGCGCTACGGGACAGCCATACTCCAGCGACGGCGAAGCTGAAGTAGTGCTGGATATCGTTCAGGCCATCGGGATGGCGCCAGGTCTGAGCCAGGTTCGCGTGTATATCGGGCAGGGGCTCGACGATGCAAACCTCCTCAACTCCATGGCCACGGAGAACGTCGCGAAGCAAATCAGCAGTTCCTGGAGCTGGACCCCCGATGATCCGCAAACGGACGATGTCTTCTTCCAGGAATTAGCCGCACAAGGACAGAGTTTCTTCGATGCCTCCGGCGACTATGGGGCCTGGGACGCCTCGATCAGCCCATTTTTCTATCCGGCGGAGGACCAGTATGTGACGGCTGTCGGCGGCACTCATCTGACGACGGACAGTGCAGGGGGCGCGTGGGCATCAGAGACCGCCTGGAATACGTCGGGGGACGGCAGCGGCGGCGGTATCAGTCCGGACAGCATCACGATTCCGGGCTGGCAGAGCGGCGTGTCGAACTCTACCAACGGCGGTTCCACCACTCTGCGCAATGTGCCCGACGTCGCCATGGAGGGGGATTTCGATAACTATGTCTGCAGTTCAGGCTCTTGTAATGGAGGGTGGGCGGGCACCAGCTTTGCGTCTCCGCGCTGGGCAGGGTTCATGGCGCTGGTGAACCAGCAGGCTGTGGAGGCAGGCACAGCACCCAAGGGCGGAGTGGGCTTCTTGAATCCAGCCCTTTATACCCTCGCTGAGGGTTCTACCTACAGCAAGGCTTTTCACGACATCACCTCCGGTAACAACGACACAGAAAACCAGCCGGTATGGTTTAGCGCAGTGAGTGGCTACGATCTGGTGACCGGATGGGGAAGCGCCAATGGGCAGGACCTTATCGATGATCTGGCAGGCCAGCAGGTGCCGGGTTTTTGGATCCTGGGCACTCCGGCCGTGGTTTTGGTAAACCAGGGCGCTTCCAGCTCCACCACGATCAACGTAACCGACGCCGGCGGGTTTAACGGGAATGTCACGCTGGCCGTTACTACACCGCTGCCCAGCGGTGTGACGGCGTCGTGGGGAACAAATCCGACATCCGGGAGCAGCGTGCTGACGCTGACGGCGAGCAGTTCCGCGCCGAGCTCAACAACCACGCTGACCATTACCGGCACCTCCGGCAACCTGACGGCGACGACTACGATTACGGTGGGCGTGCATGCGCCGAGCTTTCTTCTTTCCGCTTCGCCAAATGCGCTCGCGTTGAACCTGGGCAGTTCGGGAACATCGACGATCAGCGTCACACCTCAATATGGATTCAAGGGCAGCGTGAACCTTTCGGTGTCGGGCTTGCCCAGCGGCGTGACCGCTTCCTTCTCGCCCACTTCCACGACCGGGGCCAGCACTCTGACGCTGACGGCAAGCAGTACGGCCAGCGGAGGCACCAGCGCGCTGACGATCACCGGCACCTCCGGCGATCTGACCGAGACCACCACACTGTCACTCTCCATCCATGGGCCAAGCTTCACCCTCTTCGGTCCGAGCTCTTTGAATGTTGGCCAGGGAAAGTCGGTCACCGCGGTTATTGACGTATCGCCCGCGTATGGATTCAACGGCAATGTGAACCTCACCGTGTCCGGTTTGCCGAATGGGGTCACGGGAAGCTTTTCCCCCAACCCGACGACCAATACGAGCACTCTGACGCTGTTAGCGAGCAGTACTGCGGGCATAGGCGCGAGCACGTTGACGATCACCGGCACCTCGGGCAATCTGTCGGCAACCACGACTCTTACTCTTGGCGTATATGCGCCCACCTTTACGCTTTCGGGCCCGGGGACTATCGACATTGGCCAGGGAACGTCGGTCACAGGCTACGTGGGGGTAAACCCGGAGTATGGATTCACGGGCAATGTCACTCTTTCCGTTTCCGGGCTGCCCAGCGGGGTGAGCGCACTCTGGAATCCGAACCCAACCACCGGCACCAGCATCCTGACGTTGACGGCAGCGAGTTCCGCCACGCCGGGCACGAAGACGCTCACCATCACCGGCACCTCGGGTAATCTTTCGGTAACTACAACTGTGGCGTTTAACGTTCATGCACAGGGCTTCACACTTACAAGTCCGGGAACAGTGAATGTCGGCCAAGGGACTTCCGCCACCACCAGCGTCTTTGTGACTCCACAGTATGGATTCACGGGCAGCGTGAATCTTTCCGTGTCCGGCCTGCCCAGCGGTGTGACGGCGTCGTTTGCTCCAAACCCGACGACGGGGTACAGCACGCTGACGTTGTCGGCAGCCGCTTCTACAGCCCTGGGGACGAACACGGTGACCATCACGGGTACCTCAGGGAATGTAACGGCCACGACGACCCTGACTGTTGCTGTCTATACGCCCACTTTCACACTCTCCAGTTACGGTTTGAATGTCGGCCAGGGGAGTTCCGGCACCACCTACGTCTCTGTGAATCCACAGTATGGATTCACCAGCGGCGTGAATCTCTCCGTGTCCGGGCTGCCCAGCGGGGTGACCGCAGCGTTTGCTCCGAATCCGGCCACCACCGGCAGCACGCTGACAGTGACAGCCAGCAGCACGGCTCCCGCGGGCCAATACACACTCACCATCACCGGCACCTCCGGCAAACAGACCGCGACGCAAACCATCACCCTGGGGATCTTTGTCCCGAGCTTCACGCTCTACGGTCCCGGAAGTGTAGCTCTGGGCCAGGGGAGCACCACCACCGGGTATGTCTTTGTGAATTCGCAGTACGGGTTTAGCGGTAATGTGAGTCTTTCCATCTCGGGCCTGCCCAGCGGCGTGACAGCAGCGTTTTCACAAAACCCAACCAGCTCCAACAGCATACTGACGCTGACAGCGACCAACGCGGTTGCCGTGGGCCAATACCCCCTGACCATCACCGGCACCTCAGGCAAACAGACGGTCACGGCACCGCTCGCACTGGGAATTTATGCGCCAAGCTTCAGCCTGTCCGCAGGCAGTATCTTCATTGGCCAGGGAACCTCGGGCACCACAAGTATCGAGGTGTATCCGCAGTATGGATTCAGCGGAAGCGTGAACCTTTCCGTGTCCGGCCTGCCCAGCGGCGTGACAGCAGCGTTTTCTCCGAACCCGGTCACCTCAAGCGGCACGTTGACGCTGACCACCACCAACGCGGCAGCTCCGGGTCAGTACACACTGACGATTAGCGGGACGTCCGGAACCCAGACCGTAACCACAACGATAGATCTGGGGATTTATGCGCCGGGCTTCACGCTCTACTCCTCTGCTTATGGCCTGACCATGAATCAGAGCAGCTCTGCGACCGCCACGATCGGCGTGAGCCCGCAATACGGATTTACCGGGAGCGTGAATTTTGCCGCATCCGGGCTGCCCAGTGGAGTGACAGCATCCTTTTCTCCGAACCCGGCCACCGGGAACAGCACCTTAACGCTGGTAACCAGCAAGACAGCGACCCCGGGGAGCGCGAACGTCACCATCACCGGCAGCTCCGGAGGTCTGACCTCATCGCTACTTATAAGTCTGACGGTTAATGCCGCGAATTTCACGATTGTTGATGCCCCGGGTCAAATCAAGCTGGCGCCCGGCGGTTCCGGGGAATCCACCATTGCAGTGATTCCTCAAAATGGATTCGGGGGGAACGTCAGCCTGGCAGCGGCTGGTTTGCCCGACGGTGTGACGGCTACCTTCTCTCCGAATCCGACTGGCACCGGAACCAGCTTGCTGACGTTGACGGCTAACAATTCGGCCGCGGTGGGGACAAAGACGGTGACCATTACCGGTACCTCGGGATCCGAGACCGCAGCGGCAGTCGTGGTTGTGACTGTCGGAACCGCACCCATCACCACCTCGACCACGCTGCAGGTATCTTCGGCCGGCAAACCGGTGACCTCGGTCGCGGCAGGGACGCTGGTGACACTGACTGCCGCGGTGGGCGGCGGGTCTACAGCCCAGGCCGGGCAGGTGAACTTCTGCGATGCGACAGCGGCCTACTGCGATGCACTCCATCTGGCCGGAAGCGCGCAGTTGACGAGCGCGGGAACGGCGACGCTTCGGTTTATCCCGGGAATGGGAAGCCACAGCTACAAAGCAGTGTTTGGCGGCACAAATAGCGATGGCGGGAGTTCCTCAACCGCGTCGAATTTGACGGTCACGGCCTCACAGGCGTCGACAACGACCATCGCTCAGAGCGGGAATCCGGGCGATTACACGCTGACCGCTACGGTGACGGGACAAGGTGCAGTTGCCCCGGGAGGCACTGTGTCGTTCCTTGACACGAGCAACGCGAACTCCGTGCTGGGCACTGCGGCTATGGGCAACAGCGTGGCGACGGTTAACTGGCAGAATCCCCAGTCCCCTGCCACAGGCACGCAGCCGGGGTCGATTGCGCTGGGCGATTTTGATGGGAACGGGATCCTCGATATGGCGGTTACGAATGCAGGCAGCAATACGCTGACCATCCTGCTAGGGAAAGGGGACGGCACATTTACAGCCGCAGCGTCGAGCCCGCAAACGGGCCCCAATCCTTCATTTGTAACCGCCGGAGATTTCAATAGAGATGGCAAGATCGACCTGGCCGTCGCCAACCTCAACGACAATAGCGTGACCATCCTTCTCGGTAACGGTGATGGGACGTTTACGGCTACCGCCTCCCGCCAGGAAACCGGCAACCAACCCGAGTCGATGGCCGCCGGCGACTTCAATGGTGATGGCATCCTGGATCTGGCGACGCTCAACGCCGGTATCAATACCGTCACGGTTCTGCTGGGCAACGGCGACGGCAGCTTTACCGCTTCTCCTCTGAGCTCGCAAACCGGCAGCCAGGCGAGATCGCTGGTTTCCGGAGACTTCAACGGAGATGGCTTGCTGGACCTGGCCGCGGTGAGCGGCGGCTCGAACGCGGTGACGATTCTGCTGGGGAATGGGGACGGGTCGTTTACTGCGGCGGTCAGTCCGGCGGTGGGCCCCTATCCTTATGCAGTAGCCGTTGGAGACTTCAACCTGGATGGCAAGCCTGATCTAGCCGTGGCGAACGAATCGGGCGGTTCGGTAACGATTCTACTGGGCAATGGAGACGGTACGTTTACCCCCGCGGCGACAAGTCCATCGGCGGGCTCAAATCCGGTTTCCATCTCGCTCGCAGACGTGAATGGAGACGGCAAGCCCGACCTGGTGTTGGCGAACGCATATGGCGGCGTGATCACGATTCTGCCAGGCAATGGCGACGGCACGTTTGGAGCAGCAAGCAGCGAATCGGCGGGTTCGTCTCCTGACTTTATCGCGGTTGGGGACTTCAATGGCGACGGGGTCGAGGACCTGGCAGTCGCGAACAGCTACGGCAACAACGTGAGCGTTCTCACAGCGCAGTTGACACAGGCTGCGACCGCGACGGCAACCGGCATCTCGCCGGCCGGCTCGGGGACGCACAATGTTGAGGCCAGCTATCCCGGAGACACCGTCTACAAGTCCAGCGTTTCGGGTACGACGGGGCTCACGGCAGAAATCGTCACCCCCACGGTGGCGGTCACTCTATCCTCGGCAAACATCAGCACGGCGCAAGGTTTGACAGCGAGCGTGACGGTCAGCGGAGGAAGCGGCAATGCCACACCAACCGGTTCCATAACTTTGACCAGCGGTAGTTACACTTCAGCAGCGGCGACCCTTAACGGAGGCAGTGCCGTAGTGAATATCTCCGCAGGATCTCTGGCAGCGGGCACCGATATGCTCACGGCGAGCTACACGCCTGATTCCTCGAGTTCGTCCATCTATAAAAGCGCCACCGGATCGGATTCGGTGACCGTGACGACACCACGGAAGGTAACGCCGACAGTTCTGGTGGCTCCATCCGCCTCAAGCATCACCACGGCACAGGCGTTGACGGTGACGGTGACCGTCAGCGGAGGAAGCGGCAATGCTACACCGGCCGGCTCGGTTACGCTGACAAGCGGAAGTTATAGCAGCCAACAAAATCTGACCGCGGGCTCAACAACATTCAGCCTGGCAGCAGGAGCACTTCCCGTAGGCAACAATAGCCTCAACGCGACTTACACGCCTGACAGCTCCGGACCGAGCGCGTACACAACCGCGACGCAATCGGCCAGCGTCACGGTTACACAAGCGATCGGTACAGCCACTTCGACCGTGACGGTGAAAGCTTCCTCCGCGGTGATTACCGATCTCGACACCGTTCAGGTGACGGTCTCGGTATCGGGTGCAAGCGGGCAAGCCACGCCGACGGGGACTGTTTCCCTGTCGAGTGGGGGCTACAGCGCGCAGCAGACGCTGTCCAATGGGATGGCCAGTTTCACGATTGCGGCGGGAAGCTTGAGCAGCGGCGCCGATACATTGACTGCTGCTTATTCGGGGGATGCAAGCTATGCCACGGCGAGCGGGACCACGAACGTCACGGTCGCTCCCCTGGTGATGTCAGTGACCGCTCTGTCTCCGATTTCTGCCGGATCGAGCGGGACCGGGAGCGTCAGTCTGAGGGCGGGCAGCACGTATTCGGGAACGATTGGGTTGACTTGTTCCCTGATTGCTTCTCCGGCAGGTGCACAGAGTCTCCCCACGTGCAGCCTGAACCCGGTGAGCGTGAATCTTGCGGCCGGCGGAAGCGGAACCGCCGTGCTGACGGTGAGCACGAGTGCCGCTTCTTCTGCTTCCGCACGACTGAACTTCTGGCCCATTGGGGGCGGGGGTTCCCTGGTGGCAGCTCTGATCATGATCGGAATTCCGTCGCGCCGTCGTCGCTGGGCATCGGCAATGATGATGCTGTTGGTGGTCGCCGCTGCGGGATTCATAGGATGCGGTGGAGGGGGAGGAGGCGTGAGCCCGAATTCTACACAGACCAGCTCACCGGCAACCACCGCCGGCAGCTATACATTTGGCTTGACGGCAACAGATGCAGCCAATTCGAAGGTCACGACGTCCATCAACGTCAGCGTCACGGTTCAATAACGGATTGCCTTTGTGAAACGTCGCTTGCGAGTCTGTTGCATGGATGGGCGGTGTACGGGACGATCCCCTTTACGGGCATCACTCTAGAGCCCCTGAGGTACCTCTTTCCAATCGTCTGCGGCGAACGCATCTGCGGAGAGATGACTTCGCCCTATGAGTCTCGAAAAGCGTACCTCGGCGGCTAAAGCCGTCACGCACACATGCCTTTACGGCACGGCTGAACCCGTGCCCTTCGTTCGAAGCAGCATTGGCTGCTGCCGCGTGCTGTTGGGCCTCCTGCAATTGAGCAATGCTGTTGCTGAGCTGCAGCTTCAACTGGTCGATCTGCGACTGCATCTCAGCGCGCAGCTGATCATGCATATCTTTAATCTGCTTTTCGATGGAAGGCTTTTTACTTGACCGCTTTGCGTGATGGTAACTCGAGGCCGGACGAGGTGTTCGGGGTTATGCAAGGCTCCCTCGCTCCAGACCATCGTTCGGATGGAGCGGAACCGCAGGAAGGCGGATCACGAAGCAATTGCCCCCATCAAGCGCCGCGCGAAGGCTGACCCTTCCTCTATTGGCCTCGACGGCCCACTTCGCGATGGCCAGACCGAGACCACTCCCTCCAGCCTCGCGCGAGCGAGACGCATCGAGTCTGAAAAATCGTTCGAAGACCTTTTGCCGGGAGTCCTCGGGGATAGGCTCCCCACTGTCTTCGACTGAGATTTCAACGTAATGTTCGCCGGCTATCTCCGAACCCTTGACTTCGATTGAAATCCGGGTTGCCGCCAGAGAATACTTGATGGCGTTCTCCACAATATTCGCCAGTCCTCGCTGCAGCACCATGCGGTCCGCGTATACGAGCAGATTTGTGTCCCCGTCCAGCTGGATGTGTTGTCCCTTCTCTTCAGCGAGGAGGCCAAGAAGGCCGACGACTTCCCTGGCAAGGTCAAGAGCTGGAAAAGTCGTTTTGTGGAGTGTGATTTGGCCTGCATCAGCCCTAGAGATAGAAAGAAGGCCATCGACCATCTCAGTGAGTCGAGTTACCTCTTCCAACATGCTCCCGATGATGTCACGATATTCGTCGGTCGTGTGTTGCCGCTGGAGACCTACTTCTCCGACGCTTCGGATCGAAGTAAGCGGCG
>Ga0302325_10028125_pt1 | contig 11638 bp, 9 predicted proteins | sample Palsa_T0_2_FD_201948 | JGI IMG/M metagenome (GOLD analysis project Ga0302325, IMG submission 201948) | Peat permafrost microbial communities from Stordalen Mire near Abisko, Sweden - Palsa_T0_2 | ecosystem: Environmental > Terrestrial > Soil > Palsa > Peat permafrost | place: Sweden: Abisko... | reverse complement strand
AGGATGAAATGACCGGGCCGGTGAAGATGACGGCTTTTTCGGTGGCGGCGACGCAGGGCAAGTGACGCGCCTCCTGCGAAAGTCGCATGGCGAAAAAAATGCTGTAATCCTGCCCGACCGCGATCAGCACGATGAAGAGGAGCATCTGAACTTTCCACTCCAGCCCGTGCCAGCCGAGCATTTGGAAGACCCAGTACGTGAGTCCGACGGTGGTGAAATAACTGAGGGCGGTGGCCGAGAGGATGACGATGGAAAGTAGCAGATCGCGCAGGACGGCGGTGACGACGATTAGGATCGCCAGCACCGCCAGCCCGGCGATTCGCTGGAAATCCTGCTGGGTCACGGTTTTCAAGTCGATGGCTTCGGCGGTGGCGCCGGTGAGATAGAAATGGAGCGGCACGCCGCTTTGGCCGGCGGCGGTTTGAGCGGATTGGACGATGAGCGGAGCATCGTCCATCGCGGCTTGGCTAAGCGGGGGAATTTTCAGGACGACGGAGAATCGCATCGCCATGTCGTCGTTGCCGAGATATTCAGAGGCGACTCGATCGCGGGCGAGCAGCAGGGCGGTGGCGTTCTCGAGTGGCGGGACGTGAAGACCCAGCGGCGCAGTGAGGCCGCGCACATTGTCAACATCGGGCGCGGCCTGCAAATTCGCGATCATGGCGGCGGAGGCGGATTGCCATTGTGAGAACGACTGCGGAGCATCGGAGGCGGCCAAAAGATTGAGCGGTGCAATTTCGCCGATGGGCCAATGGCGCTGGACCATCTCCGAGCCGCGGCGGGCTTCGTACTTCGGTTTGAGACTAAACAGGGCGTCGTAGCTCCAGTTGATATGCAAGCCCTGCACGGCCGGGATCAGAAGCGCGATCAGCGTAATCCAAAGAACCAGACGCGGACGATGCGTGACGAATTGGGCCAGGGCCGGCCAGAATTTCCACTGCACCACCGGCCGACGATGGCCCGGCCAGAAGGCGCGCTCGCCAATGATCGCCAGCAGTGCCGGGACGAGTGTGGATGCGGAGAGCGCGGCGACGATCACGGCGAGCACAACGGCCGGCCCCGCATGGCGGAAGACGCTGAAGCGCGTGAAGCAGAGCATCACCAGCCCGGATGCCGACATGAGGGATGAAAATCCTATCGAAGAAAGACTTGCGTCCAGGCCCATCGCCATCGAATCCGCCGAGGTCATTCCCATCTCAAGGAATTCCCGGTATCGGCTCATGAAGAGCAGCGAATAATCGACGCCGGCGCCGAAGAGCAGGACAAAGGTGAATATTTCCTCGGCACTTCCGCTGTGCAAACCGAAACGATCACCGAAGGCGAGAAGCTTAAACGCCACGGCCGCGGCCAGACCGATTCCGCCCAGCGGGATCACCGCCATCAGCGGAGCGCGATAGACGAAGAGGAGGATCAGAATCACCGCGCTGACGGTGACGACCAGCGTCTTATTGTGGCTGTTTTCCGTGGCAATTTCATAAGAGTAGCCGTAGCCGGCGGAACCGGTGACGGCGGCGGAAATGCCGGTGCGGAAGGGGTAGGCGGATGTGATGGCCTGCGTGTGCTTGGCGAGGCGAGCGGCCTGCTTGGTAATATAGTTGTATGGAAGGCTCATCCAGATCAGCGCGGCATGGCCGTCGTCGCTGATGAGAGGGTTGGTCGGACCGGAAATCCCTGCGGAAGCGGGGGTGCGAATGGAAACGCTGGCGAGTTCCGTGTCGATCGACTCGCCGGGCAATGGTTTGGCCATGACGCGGCCGATGGTTTCCACATCCGCCAGATCATGGTCCGTGAGCGGCCCCTGCGAATTTTCGATGACGACGACAATCGCGCTCAGTCCGCTCTTGTCTCCAAAATGCCGGGCCAATTGAGCGATCGCCACGCGCGTCGGCACATCCGAGGGCAGCAGGTCGGTAGTTTCGCCCAATGTCGGGTCGGGGGCGGGTGCGAAAATCGCCAGCACCGCCGCCGCGATCAGCCACGCCAAAAGGACCAGCCAGCGATGTTGGTAAATGAACCTGCCGATAGGACGGGAAGGTTACTAAGGATTATTCGGCGATGATAGTTCCGCTTGGCTCCAGCAGAGCGAGGTATTCCGCGTTTCCGCCGGTGCCTTTGATGGGACTTGGAATCATTTTGCGGATGATGAATCCGCTGGACTGGATGTCAGATCGAACCATCTCGAGCACCAGTTCCAACTGCTTCGGCGGCAGCACCCCGTTGCGAAGGCGGGATGCGTGGGCTTCGTAGTGCGGCTTGATGAGGGTGATGACCATGCCTCCTGCGCCGAGCAATCGCAGCGCCGCCGGGAGTATGCGCTTCTGGCGAGTCCAGGCGACATCAATAGTGATGATTTGCATGGGCACCGGAAGCTCGACGTGCATGGCGTTGGTGCGTTCCATGACAATCACCCGGCTGTCCCGCCGCAGATTCCAATCGAGAACGCCGTAGCCAGTGTCGATGGCAAAAACTTTTTCCGCCCCGTGTTGCAGAAGGCAATCAACAAACCCTCCGGCGTTGGAGCCCAGATCGGCGCAAGTTTTCCCGCGCACATCGACAGCGAATTCCCGCAGCGCGTGCTCCAATTTCTGTCCACCTCGTGAGGCATACTCGGGCATGGAGACATTGGAAGGAAAATGCTTGCGGAAGCCAAGGGATGGGTTCTGGGGGTCTTAGAATAGTTCAGGCAAGAGATTTGGAAGGTCGCGCATGCCGTGCACAATTGCGAGGATTTCTACAAAGTCTTGTCCGACGCGATAGAAGATTAGGTAATTCCGGAATTTGCGAGAGACCGCAGTGTGTCGAATGTTATGGAGCCGGGGGTCGTGCGATTCCAGCAGAGAACCGATACCGGGCATATCGGCGATTTTCTCGAACGCGACCGCCGCCGCCTCAAGGAATCGCAGCGCCGCCGATTCATTGTTTCGACCAATGTAAACGAAGTGTTCGGCAAGATCGCGATCCGCCTCGGGCTTCCTGCGTATCTGCCGTCTCACGTTCGCCGCTTCTTTTCCGCTCGCAAACGCCTGAGCCCTTCGGACTTTATTCGCTTCCAGTCGCGCGCGGACATCGGAATCGAATTTCCCGAGTCAATCGCCGCTAGCAATTTTGATTCGATCTTTGCCTTAGTGTCCAAGGCAAGCCGCTGGCGGCGCAGAAGATCACGAACATATTCACTGGCGGTACCGTATCCGTTCTGTTCAACCTGTTCTTCCAACCAAGCCTTGAGCTGAGGAGGCAGCGAGATGTTCATGGTGGCTCTCATGCTAGTTGAGTTTATCCAGTGACGGGAATCGTGACAAGCTGTGCCACAATCCACAGCCAGAATCTGCGGGAATTATATCGTGGGCAAACGGCTTTTATTGACGTGTCATGCAGGCATTCACCGGCCCGATTCTTCGGACGATGACGATGGTTTGGTCGTCCTTGGGATTGGTGGTGCCTTGCCATTTTTGCACGGCGGTTCTGAGGCCGGCGATGATGGTGGCGCACGGTTGGCCGCGGGTTTGGGTGAGGATGTCTTTGACCCGTTGCACGCCGAACTGTTGGCCGTTTGGGGCGGGGGCCTCGAAGAGTCCGTCGCTGAAGACGGCGAGCATTCCCGAAGCGGTGAGTTCCACCGGCGGTCCGATGTCGTCGGCGATCCAGGGGGCCTGAATGCCCAGCGGCAGGCCGGTGGTATCCAACTCTTGTAACGGCGAATCGTTGTTGGGGCACCAATACATGGGGCCGTGACCGGCGCTGGCAAAATGGAGTTTTCCATCGGGGCTGAAGAATCCGAGAAATGCGGTAACGAATCGGCTGCCCTCGAGATCGGCGGCGATGCGATCGTTCACGCGAGTGAGCAGGCCGTGCGGATGCGACTCGAATTCCGAAAGGGTGCGGACGAGCGTTCGCACCTGGGAGACGATCATGGCGGGGGCAAGGCCGTGGCCGGAGGCGTCGGCAAGCAGCACAGCGAGCCGGCCATCCTGCAGTTGCCAGAAGTCATAACAATCCCCACCCGTGAGGTCGGCGGCGAGTGCCCAGCCTTCGACCTGCAATCCTTCGATGTCGGGCGCTTTGGTCGGAATGAGCGCCAGCTGCACCTGCTGGGCCAGTTCCATCTCGCGGCTGAAGATGGCGACTTCGGTTGCGATGCGGCTTCTTTCGATCGCTTCGAAAATCACACGATGGAGCGTGCATGCGGCCCACACCGCGGCGACGACGAAGATCGGGCCGAACAAACCGACAATTAATCGCAGCCATCCAAAAAGTATCCAGCCGTTGAGAAGCGAATATCCGACGATCAGCGACAGCGCAAGCAGGCTGGCCCGAACCGGAGAAAGCCTGCCCTGGGCGGTTGCGGTAAAAAGGCCAAAGACGGCGGTGATGATGAACGTGATCCACAGCGGCGCCATGTGCCACCAGCGGCCGGTGAGGACGGCGTTGGCGATCACGCCATGGACGACGACGCCGGGGCAATTCACGTGGAGGCTGGTGCTGATTTTGTCCTGGTAGCCGGTGGCGGTGAAGCCGATCAGAACGCCTTTCCCGCCGATCTGGTCAGCGAGCTGTCGGCGCAACTGGACGATCTGCGAGTTCAACTGGCGATTGCTGGCGACGCCGTTTTTCAGAGCATTGAGCGCATCGTTTAGCTGATCGCGTTTCAGTCGATCTTCCGAGGTCAGGTCTTTGTCGGCCAGGGTTTTGTAATAATCAACGATGCCGAAATCATTGACCGCCTTGAGCGTTTGGTCGGCCATCACTTCACGGGCGGCGAAGTCGGATGGATCAGGATGAAGCGCTGCGAGTTTTGCCCCCAATGTCGGATCGACACTAATTTGGTTCACCAGCAGATTCGAGACAGCCATGTCGATGTTGGCGCAATTGGTCCTGATGTTTTCCAATGCCTGGTAAATACCCCAGATTGCGACGATGGAAATATGGCCCGTTGAAGCGCGGTGCGCGGGCCAGTCGTACATGGTTTGCCAATCGCTAGTGCCAAACCAGGGGATGGCGGCAATCAGCGGAACATCGGCGTCCAGGGCTTGGGAATGATAAGAATATGTTGGAATGGAAATCGTTCGGCCCGGCGCGGGGATGATCACGTTGGAGCCGTCGAATCGAGCGGCTTTGGGATCGGCGCCGAGCATCACGCACGCCAGCGCCAGGCCCATTTGCGGGTAAAGACGATTGTTGTATTCGACAAACAGGGGGACCGATCGGATGGTGGCGTTGTTGAAAATGTCGTAATTGGTGATCCCGCAGCCGGCCGCGACGGCGCTGAATGTGGCGGTGGGGACGACGCTGAGCTGGCCATGAACGGGCGCGGGCGACATCTGCGGAACCGCAGCGCCAAATTTCGAAATGGCATGGGCGGCCTGGGAGATGGCGTATTCATTTTCCAGCATCCGGAGCGTTGACGAATGAACGGATGTATCGGTGTGCGGCAAAAGGCGCGCGCTCATCTCATCCAGCGTCAGCGGAGATTTATCCAGTTCCCGATCGATGCGCGTCTTCATCGCCAGTCGCTGGGCATGCACAAAAAGTTCGTCGATGGCGGCGCTGTCGAGATTGTCCTGGCCGCTCTCGGCCAGTTTTCTTCTGAAAAGATCGGGCGTGATTTCCAGATTGTTCAGGAACCAACCGGTGGCAAGAGTGAGCCCGGGCGTTGGGGCATCGACGGAATCAAGATAGAACGATGCGGCCAGCACGCTGTTGCCGCCTTGGTGCAGGGATTGAGCAAGCTGTGCGTCATCATCGACGGTTTGGATCGCGCCGTCCGGAGTTCGCACGAGCCGAGTGGGCTGTGGCTCGGATAAAAAAATGTCCAATGCCACGGCGCTGGGATGGGCGCGATTGATTTCATCGATGATGCCGGCAAGTGTGGCGCGCGGCCAGGGCCAGCGGCCGACGACATCGATCGCACCGTCATCAATGTCGATTTGTGCGATTTGCGTCGTAGGAGGGGCTGCGATCCATTGACAATGCTCGGCGCGCTGATCGTATAACCAGTTTTCGGGGGCATTGAGCAAGCCGACGGCGCCGGCGATGAGAACGGCGATGGTGACAGCGCCGCCGATGGTAACGCTGCGGAAAAACAGCCGGCTCTCTAGACCAGACATAGTTAGAGTCTATCCGAATAACTAATGACCCCGCGATGGGCCGGAAAAGGCCCAGATGCTAGGCGGAGCGACGAAGCGACCCTGACAAAACGGGTCGTTGAGTCGCGACAACGCCGCAGATGGGCCTTTTCCGGCCCACCCCTACAAGAGTTCAATGGGGGGGCGACACGCTTTTGGGCCGCCCTCGGCGTCGCTCCTCCTCAACGACCATACGAGGATGGTCGCCTCGTCGTCGCTTCTTGATGGCGGCCCAAAATCGTGTCGTCGCGGAGTCATTAGTTATTCGGATAGACTCTTACTCAGGCGGCGAAGCGAGTAGCATCGTCGGGGATGGGCGAGATGTAAATGGGCGGCAGGATTGTTAGCGAATTCTTGGCCGGCGGCGGGCAAGCAAGCCGATGGCCGCCATTCCCAGAAGGGCCGCGCTGGCCGGTTCGGGGGTTACCGATGGCATAATATCTGCAGATGGAATCGTTTGGGTGTTGCCATCGAAATCGGTGACGGTCAGATAACTGTCGGGGCCGACGTCCGCCGTTCCCACTCCCGGATCGAAATTCGGATCATTCCCGATTTCAAACAGGTTGATTTGGTAAAAATCCTGATCGTTGGCAACCGTTAGCTCTTCATCTCGATCACTGGGAATGACTTGATATACAACGTCAGTGATCACCCCCGTCGGGGTGCCCAGGTAATCGCCGGTATCGGTGATATTATCCACGCCGGGATTGGAGTCGTTTTCGGATACCGTAATGGATCCGCCACCGTCGCCGGGGTCGTCACCCGTCATATCCACCGTAAAGCTGGTGACCTCAAAGGGGCCTACCCCCATGACGGTATAACCCAACGCAAAAAATAGTGGATTCTCGGTGGGGTATTGATTTACCGCGTTGGGATTAGTGTCCGTGGCGAGATTGAATTTTGTTGGATCCCACGAATTGTTGAGCGAACCGATCAGCGGATACATGTCCAGAGAATCCAGGGGGCCTATGTCCATGGTAGAATCCTGGGGATCTGTCGTCAGTTCCCACTTCTGGGTGGCAGTCACAGCATTAGCCTTTGTCAGCCCAACGCTGGTATCGACCTCGCCCAGCTCTTTCTCAAGCCCGGCTTTTGCAGCCGAGGCGATCCCAAGGGAAATTGATAAAACAACAATACTGCTGCGACCTGAAAACAACATCTTTTTCTCCCGGCGCGTTCCCAAACGAAAGTGAGGCTAGAGTTGACTGCCGGGAAATGTAGTCGCCAGAGCACCTTAAGTCAACGCGATTTTTTGCTAAACGCAAATTCTTAATACTTCCCGAATCAAGGGAATCCGCCGGGCTTGAAGATAACAGGTTTGATTGCCGGCGTGGCCTCAACTGGCCTGGCGGGGGCTTGGACAGTGGGCAGCGCCTTTGGTGCGGCAGCACGAGCGGATGCGACCTGCACCGATGTGTTCGCCGGTGGATTTATTCCGGGGTTGGGATTTCCCAACGGATCATCCGGAGTGAGGCTTTCCAACAAGGGACTTGACGGAATCAGAACAATCGGAGCGGTGGAGTCGAGCTGATAGGGGCCCAAGGTCCGCGTGATTTGGGTGCTCTTATATGGATTCCCAAAATTATCCGTGAAATACATCTCCTGGGGCACGCCATTGGCATATACATCATAGGTGAACGACGTGGTCCCATTGGACATGTTTTGGGCCTCGATTCCGTACAGTCCCGTGGGGTAGGGGCCGAGCCAATAAGCGATTTCCTCGCCGCCGTTGGGTCCGCCAAGATCGTCGTAAGGAATATGCCCGCCGCTGGGTGAATTCTGCAGTCCATATCCGGGATAAAGGAATTCACTCTCCTGGAAGCCGGCGGCGATGTTGGCGAGCGGATTTCCGGGATCAACACCGACCTCGATGTTCAGATTGACATCGCCGGTCCATCGCAAGACAAAATCCAAATCGCCGGGGAGACTCGAAGGAAGCTCCGAGTCATAGGAAGGCCGCCCGCCAGAAACCGTGGGAATGCCGGCGATAGCGTTGAAGGAAATGACCGCGCCGCGCGCCACCTGTGTGGCGATGAGCTGTTGGTCGGCGGCGGTCAGCGCTGCCGCATATTGCGGATCAACCACGGTCTCGGAAACGGCCGTCTCAGATGCGCCATCGGACCCCGCAGCCGCCTTGGCGAAAGAGCCGTGCTTTTTGCCGACGGGGATGGTCGAGTGCTTGTAGGTGAATTGCGCGCGGCCGGTATAACTGATCGCCTCGACTTGAAACGGTGGCTGATCAAAGAGGCTGACATTCGTGCCGCGAACCGCCAGCGTGCTGCTGGGGCTGGTGATGCTGGCTTCATGTTCCAGGCCGGCGCCCTCGATGTCGTAGTGCGTGCGGCCATATTTCATCATCAGATTGGTGGTGATTTTGTTGCCGTCGCGGATCGCTTCCTCGACGCGCACGGTGCCAAGGCGATCCAGAGTAAATGTCTGATCCGGCGGAATGACACAGGTGACCGAGCTATGTGGTCCGGTGCGCAGCTCCGCGCCTTGAGAGATTTGCATGTTAACCGTCGCCGCCTGCCAGGCCTGATCGTCAGCGGCGCGGACCTGAACCAGCCCGCTGACGGCGGTAATGAAAACCGGCATCGCGCCATTGGTTCCGGGTTGTGAGGCGGCAGTGCTTGCGGTGGACGGCGAAGTGGTGTCGTCGGCAAACGTGTTTGTCACGCTGAGACCCAAAACGAACGCACAAATCACAGTCAATACGAAAGATCGCATGTGAGCCTCACTTTTCATGGATTGGACACAGCGGAGGCCATGGGTTTCTGATAATCATCCATCTTACCAATGATTCCGACAAATTCGCTGCCGCTGAAAGTTTGCTGCGGGCTGCTGGGAGGGAACAGGTTGTCATAAACCAATTCGCGCACCGCATATCGCTGCGTCGGGCCGACGACATGCATGACCCAGCCGCCCTTAATTCCAAGTCCTTTCACGATTGCCACCGCCAGCACGCCGCGCTGGATGGCTTCGTCCGGCGGCTCATCAAATGAATCGGCCAGCATGCCGCGGGATTTCAGCGTTGAGACACGATCGGCATAATTCGTGGATTTGTCGGTACCATCGAAATAAAGAATCAGGCCGTGAAACGCATCATCGTTGCTAGTGACGGGCCGGGTTGCGAGTTCGTGCCAGAAATTGAGTTGGGCGTCCATGTCATCGCCGGAATATTTAGCATCCACGGAATTCTGGACATGGGCCGTCTGACAACCGCCGACGGTCGCCAAGGCGCATGCGGCGAGGATCAGTAGTGCGGGGCGGAAATTTTTTGCCTTAGAACGCAAAGATGGCTCCAGCGTAGAGGAACTGTCGCGCCTTGTCACTCGGAAATGCCGCGGTGTTCGGCATGAATACGCCGTATCGCATCGTCAGGGTCACATCGCTGGCCGCTTCCCAGTTGAGATAAAAATCCGGCTCCCAGCCGAGGTATACCACTCCCCGATTCGTCGATTCGTCGATGGGTGCGGAGGCGTTTTCCTTGTTAAACCCGTACAGGTCGGTACCGATCTGAAATCGACGAAGATATCTGGATTCCGGAAACGGGAATGTAGACATGCCAACGTGTGCAACGACCAAATTGGAAACAGGAGCGGCGAACGCAAGGCCCGTGGTCAACAGCCCGAATGCATTGAACGCCTGGTCCGGAGTGTTGGGAGCGTTGCCGTTGAAGGTCGTGTTGGTGAGCCCGCGATCGCCGTCCCCGGATGCAACGATTCCCTCCAGCGTAATTCGGCTGTTATTGGCGTCCTGGGGGGCGTAGTCGAGCCGTCCGTCCGCTGCATAAGCGCGGATGTTGTCGCGTGTCTGCGCAACCGGCACCAATACAAAACCACTGACCATCGAGCTGTCAGACAGATCATTTCCAAATTCACAAACCCCCTCGAATGCGTAGCGCAGGTGATCCGAAATCGGCCCGGTTGAGCCGAATCCGAGATAGTTGCTGTTGTAGCTGTATCGCGTGGTGATCGGACCGTTGATGGACAAATTCTGAGTGTTGTAGTCCCGCTGCATCAGGCCAAAAATATAAGGATGCTGTTGCGCGACATCGGCGCCGATCATGACGCCATAAAATCCCCGCCGCGTATCATAACTAAACTCCGGCCGATCCGGCTCGAAGTCCACCGTTCGCGTCGGCGTCACTCCCGCGACCGTGTTGACCGTAATCGGCCCCCACTTTGCCGAGGGCTCTACGCCATCCAGAACCTCCGCCAGGGTCAGACCATTTCCCCAATAAACCAGATCGCGTCCCCCCTCGAAGGTGAGATCGCCATTAATGGATTTGCCGTTATACGCGGATTCGTATTGGGCCAGGTCAAATTTGTAATAAAGCCGATCGAAATCCGGATTGATAAATCGGCTCCCAAGGCCGTCAAAGCTGCCGCCCGCAACGTAATCGTTGTATTGGACGCTTCCACGGGCGAAAAATTCATTGGCGCCATCGAAATTCGCCCGCAGATATCCGACGAGTTGGTACTCCCAAAGGCTGTGGTTAACCTGATTGGAATCGTCGACGGAAAAATACTCTGGCGAGATATAGCCGCCGTAATCAAACAGTGCCCGCTGTCCGGCCGGAATCGCCTCGTTGGCCAGAATTCGGTTATCGAGTTCCAGTTGCTGTAGTTCATTGAGCTGCTGCTGCCGCTGGAGATCGGCGCCCTGGTTGGATTGCGCAAAAGCGCTGCCGCAGACCATCACCAGCATTGCCAAGCAAATAAACGCAGGGAATTGTCTCACGGCCGCACCCTTCCGCACTGGAAGGATTTAGTCAGACCGACGAGGTTGTTGCCCGAGAGAAATGAATTCAACATTACTAACCCGATGTGGTTCGGAACATATCAGGCATGCCCCAACGGGTGCAAATTCTGGCAAAATTGATGACAAGCTGACGATGAGCAGGAAAACAGTAGACGGCTCGACCTGGCTCGCGATGCTTAGGCAAGCTTCAATTCCCGCTCCGAGCTTGAAAGTCAGCCCCGGTATTGAATACAACTATTTAGCGGACAAACATGAACGACAAAATACCCACCACTCCAGTGACCCACACCGATGAGGAATGGAAAAAGCTCCTGACGCCCCAGCAGTACGCCGTCTTGCGCCAGAAAGGAACAGAGCGGGCGTTCACGGGGGAGTACACGGACAAGACCGACGCCGGCACGTACTTCTGCGCCGCCTGCGGATTGGAGTTGTTCTCGTCGCAGAATAAGTTTCACTCCGGCTGCGGCTGGCCATCGTTCTACACATCGCTCGCGGGCGATCGTGTGAAACTGATCGCTGATAGATCGCATGGGATGGTGCGAACCGAGGTTGTCTGTGCCCGATGCGGCTCGCACCTCGGGCACGTCTTCGATGATGCTCCCGATCAACCGACCGGCCAGCGGTATTGCATCAACTCCGTGTCGCTGAAATTTGTGCCGCAGACTTCGCCTTCGCAGCCGACAACCAAGCGTCCGTAATTCCGGCCGGCACGAGGAACTCCATGACGACACGACGACTGATTGCGGCATTGA
>Ga0302325_10028123_pt1 | contig 11638 bp, 11 predicted proteins | sample Palsa_T0_2_FD_201948 | JGI IMG/M metagenome (GOLD analysis project Ga0302325, IMG submission 201948) | Peat permafrost microbial communities from Stordalen Mire near Abisko, Sweden - Palsa_T0_2 | ecosystem: Environmental > Terrestrial > Soil > Palsa > Peat permafrost | place: Sweden: Abisko... | reverse complement strand
GTCACGTTCGCCCGCTCTGCGTTTCAACACGCCTGTCGCGTCTGTTCGTGGGATCCGAGCCTCGCGGCGAGCGCCGAAGGTTCACCTCCGCCCGTCGCATAGGTCCGCCCGATGTCCTGGGCTCGGATCTCAGTGCCGGGTCGGCGTCGGCGCTGACCCTCCCCGCTCCATCGGAATGCACTGGTTCTCGGCGCTGTTGCAGTTGCGGTGGCCCTTCCTGCACGAGTGCTTCTGATTTCGGGAAGCCTGCGGCAAGGTTCAACCAATTCCGCCGCTCTTCGTACCGCTGTGCATTTCGTCCCGGACTCGGTTGCATCCACTCGGTGCGGCTGCAGCTGTCACACACCCTCGAGATCCTGGCCAGAGCCTCTTCCTGAGCCCCTCGGTTGGTTCGAACCGCTCGACGCGGCGTCTCGGCGGGTTCATAATCCGAGTATGCATCCACGGCGCCTCAGCATTCCCGACGCTCGGGGTCACGGAGCGACGCTGCGCGTCACCAAGCACCCCGAGCAGCGCAAGATCGTGCTGAGTCACTGGCGAGACGGCGTGTGCGTGGCTTCGACGCCCGTCGAGTTGCGCGAGGTGCCCGCGCTGATCGCCGCCCTGGCCGATGCGCTCGGGGATGCCATCGACACCCCGACGGAAAGCATGGTTCCGCCGTCGAAGGTATCCCTGCTCTCCGTGATCCGGGGATGGCTCCGACCAAGGCTGGCGCAGATCAGCGAGCTCCGTCCCGTGCGTGATCCCTCGAAGGACGAGCAGGTCTCCTAGCTCAGGACGCGGGACCAGGCGCTACGGTGCCTGCGACCAACAGAACTGGCAATTGCACCGATCGGAGCGTGGCGATGACATCGAAATCTGACTTCACACCTGAGGAATGGAAGCTGATCCTCGAGGCGCCTCCCAGCGCTGGAATGATCGTCGTCACCGCCCAGCGAGGCGGTTCCTTTCGGGAGACCATCGCGATGGCCAAGGCCTACGTCGAAGCCCGCCAGCAGCACGGCAACAGTGAACTTCTCGACGACATCGTCGCGGCAAAGCCCGAGCGTGACCACACGCACTCTCACTCCTTGGAGGACCTCAAACAGCAGGGCCTGCAACACATGCGTCAGTCCGTCGCCTTGCTGCAGAGCAAGGCGACGGCGGAGGAAGTCGACGAGTATCGCCGGTTCATCGTGAACCTGTCGCAGCACGTGGCCGCTGCCCACCGGGAGCACGGTCACGACGTGAGCGAGGCCGAGCAAGCGGCGATCAACGACATTACGGAAGCACTCAACTCGCCGGACCCGTAAGCGGGCGCGTGCCCTGGACTGGCTGCTCGGTCCGTCCACCTCGGACGCTCCTCGTCGACCCCGGCCCAGGGACAGCGGCCGCGTCACGCCGACCCGGGCTCCCCCCAACCCGCGCTGCTAAATTTCGGTCATGGACCGGGAACGATTCGGGCCGATCGACTTCGAGTGCTTCCACGAGGAGGAACTGCCCGCGCTCCTCCATCAGCGCGGCGCCGTCTTCTCCGAGGCCGACGCCCACGTCGTCCGCCCGCTCGGGGTCCAGCTCTCCGACGGAAGGGCCTACACCTACGTACCCGAGGGCTCGACGTTCTCCGTGCAGCCTGGCACTGCTTCCGCCACGACCGTCGTCGAGCTCTCCCTGCATGCCTGGTGCGCCTTCACATGGGAGCTCAAGACCTGCTTCGCGCTCCTCTATGCCGATCAGCTGACCGTCTCCCGGGGCAGCTTCGGCCAGATGGCGCGCTGGGAGCCGGCGCTTCGCGCCGCCTTCAGCGATCAGGCCGTGTTCGATCTCGATCATCCGGCCCCGCTCGAGGACGAAAGCGGACACGACGTGGATCTCACGAGGAGCTTCACCCTCGACGACCCTCTCGAGGAGATCCGGGACTTCCTGCACCAAGTCGGCTTTGTGCATCTCCGTGGTGTCCTCGACACCGGCGAGATCGCGGCCCTCACGGCCGACGTCACCGCTGCCCTCGGTCGGGCGCGGCCCGACGACCGGAAATCGTGGTGGACGACCGTCGACGGGCGCGAGGTGTGCAACCGGGTGAACTACCTCAACGAGGGGTCAGCCAGGATCGCCGCTCTCGGCGCCGACCCCCGCTTTCTCAGCATCGCCGCGCTCGGAGGCAGCGACCTCCGCGATGCCCACGATCGGCTCGATGGCAACGGCGTCGTCATCAAAGTGCCGGGGTCCTCTGGGGGTCTCGCCGACCTGCCCTGGCATCGCGATTGCGGCATGGGTGGCCATCCGGTGAAATGCCCGATGCTCAACGTCGGGATCCAGCTCGATGCCGCCACGCGGGAGAGCGGACAGCTGCAGATGATCCCGGGATCACATCGAGGAACCTCCCGCCTACCGAGTGCACGCGAGGCCCAGGCACATCCGGTCGTCGCGCTCACCACCGACCCCGGCGACGTGACCGTGCACTTCGGCCACACCCTCCATGCCGCGCCGCCGCCGGAGGACCCGCACGCGTCGGGCCGCCGTGCGCTCTACCTCTCGTTCGTGCCGCCGCTGACCTTCGAGATGGTCGGCCCCGGCCAGGGCTACAACGACGTGCTCTTCACCAGGAGCGAGGGCCGCGTGCAGCACGTCGACCAGTTCCGCTGAGGTTGGCGGTCTACGACGAGTCCGGTCCGGTGAGATCCATCCGCAGCCGGGTCAGCGTCGAGGATTTGATCCGCCACGCCCCACCCTCCATCGCATAGACCTCGTGATAGTGGCCGTCTCCCTTCAAGCGCGTGCCGTCCGGCCACACGATGTGGTCGTGCAGTGCCCAGATCCCGGTGGCGGTGGTCGATGACGTCAGGGTGATCTCGGGCATGTGGCCGTGGTGCACCGTGACGGCGCCGGCGAGCGTCTGCTCCAGGAACTCCACGAACGCATCCGCACCGCTCACCACGCCGCCACCCGAATCCGTCGTGTCCACAACGACGTCGTCGGTGAAGACCTCGCGCATGCCCGCCCAGTCCTTGGTATCCATGGTGCGGAGGTAGCGCGCCTTCAGCTGCTTGATCGCCTCAATCTCATCCACCCGTGGCGTTCCCGTGTTGCTCAGGAGTAGCGCGCCGCCCGGGTGCCCGGCGGGTTGAATTTTCCGGGGACGGCATCGGGGTTCTCGACGCAGACCTCGCACTCGAGGCCGTCGGGATCACGGAAGAACAGGCTGAGCATGGGCCCGAAGTCGGTGACGAAGTCGTCGGCCGCGGCGCGGGCCATGAGCCGCTCGCGGATCTTCTCGAAATCCTGGAGCGACGCGGCCTGGAGAGCCAGGTGATCGAGCCGGCCGCGGCCGAACATCGGGGTCTGGCGGTCGGCTTCGGAGTTTCCCTCAATCTGGAAGACGTTGAGCTCGGCCCAGTCGCCGATCTTGATGACGGAGAGACGAGGGCCGCTCCCGTCGGGGAACTCGGATCCGTCGTAGGGGATCTCCGCCTCGAAGACCTCCGTGTAGAAGTCCTGGAGGCGTGATGCGTCGTTGGTGATCACCGCGACGTGGTTCAGGCCCTTCAACAGCATGGTGTCTCCTTCCGGGTCCTCAGCCGACGATTTCGCTGGTCTGCAGGACTGGTGCGATAGTCGTGTAGTTGGCGACATCGGCGAGCACGTCGGCCGTGCCCTCGGCGGCCATCGCCGCCTGCAGCACGTCGAGGGAGTCGAACGTCAGGTGCACGGCGGCAACATGGGGACCGTCGACACCCTTGTCGATCTCGACGGTGACCGGCGACCACGTGCGCGCGACCAGCGGGACGTGCTTCTCACGGTAGTAGTCGTGGTCGAACGAGGCGCCCTCGGTCGCCGGATAGAACACGGACACACGGATCACGGAATGCTCCCTCGGTCGGCTCGTCGCAGTCTGCCAGGTGAGGATGGCGGCGTCAGGACCGGCGGGTCTGGCGGTCCGGGGCGTCGGGGTCGACACCCCAACTGGACACCCAGGTGGGCGTGATGCGGATGACCTCACGGCTCATGAACGGCACGGGCGGCTCCACGTCGTCCAGCGCCATGGCGGTGCCGCGGATCTCGAGGCCGCGCACCGTCCACGGGTCCCGCGAGACGAGGTCGTCGACGACGAGCGCGACCTGGCCGTTGGCCTTGACGTTGCGGAACTTGCGGGTGGCGCCCATGGCACCGCCACCGATGATGATGTCGCCGGTCTCCTCGTCGAAGAAGGCGCCGACCGGGCTGTTCTGGGGTGCGCCGGTCGCATCGACGGTGGCGAGGCGCGCCAGGGGCTGGCTCTGCAGGTAGTCGCGCTGGGCGGCGGTCAGGGTGATGGCCATGCGTGCAGCGTACGAGCCCGGGGGCGCGTCGTGACGCGTGTGCACCGCATCAGCGGAAGTCCCGGCTGGCCGGCACCGCCGTCCCCACCACCAGCGGCTCCACCCGTTCGGCGTCGAAACTGACCGCCCCCTGCCCCTTGCGCACGCGCCCGCGGATCAACAACACGGGCGCGTGGCGGGCCACGTGCTTCCAGCGGGCCCAGGCGCCGCGGGAGAAGACCACGTTCACGTGGCCCGTCTCGTCCTCCAGGTTGACGAAGACCGCGCCCCGCGCCGTCTCGGGGTGCTGGCGGTGCGTGACCACCCCGGCCACCGAGGCCCGCTCGCCGTCGTCGCACGCTTCCAACGCCACCGCCGTGCGCACGTCCATGGCCTCGAGCCGCTCCCGGGCCAGATGCATGGCCGTGCGCTCGGGGGCCAGCCCCAGCGCCCACAGGTCGTCGCCCACCGAGTCGTAGTGGCTGGGCGCGGGCAGCGGCGGCGCCTCGGCCCCCGCCACGATCCCCGGCAGGCGGTCCGGCGTGCCCTGGGCCGCCGCCCCCGCCGCCCACACCAAGCGGCGGCGGGAGGCCGCCACGCCGCGGGCCTCCCCTTCCTCTTGCCTGCTCCCATCCGCACGCTCGGAAACCTCGGAGTCGAGCGCGCCGGCGGCGGCCAACGTCTCGAGCTGTGCCTGGGTCGCGCCCGCCCGCCGCACCAGATCCTCGCCGCCGGCCCAGGGGCGGCCGGCCACGATGCGCGCCGCCGTCGTGTCGCCCACGCCGCGTACCGACCCCAGCCCGAGACGCAGCACCGCCTCGCCCGGCCCGGCGTGCTCGAGCGACGCGCCCACCTCGGAGCGGTTCACGTGCGGCCGGCGCACGCGCACCCCATGCCGTCGTGCGTCGGCCACCAGCGACTGGGGTGACCAGAACCCCATGGGCTGCGAGTTCAACAGCCCCGCGGTGAACGCCGCCGGGTAGTGGTGCTTCAGCCAGGCCGACGAGTACACCAGGTGGGCGAACGACACCGAGTGGGACTCGGGGAAGCCGAAGTTGGAGAAGGCGGCCAACGCCTCGAAGACCTGATCCGCCACCGCGCCCGTCACGCCGCGCGCCGCCATGCCGTCGAAGAGCCGGGCCCGCATCTTCTCCATGCGCGCCGCCGAGCGTTTGGCCGCCATGGCCTGGCGCAACTCGTCGGCGTCGGCCGGGCTGAATCCGGCGATGGCCACGGCCATCTCCATGAGCTGCTCCTGGAAGAGCGGGACCCCGAGCGTGCGCTCGAGGATCGGCTTCAGCAGCGGATGCAGGTAGGTGACATCCTCCTCGCCCCGGCGCCGGCGGATGTAGGGGTTCACCGCATGGCCCTGAATGGGACCCGGCCGGATGAGCGCCACCTCAATGGCGATGTCGTAGAACCGGCGCGGCTCCACCCGGGGCAGGGTTCCCATCTGGGCCCGGCTCTCGACCTGGAAGACCCCGACCGTGTCGGCCCGGCACAGCAGGTCGTAGACGGCGGGCTCCTGAGGCAGCTGCCCCAGGTCGACCTCCACCCCGTAGAAGTCACGCACCAGGTCGACCATGCGGTGCAGCGCCTCGAGCATGCCGAGGCCGAGCAGATCGAACTTCACCAGCCCGATGGCGGCGCAGTCGTCCTTGTCCCACTGCAGCACGCTGCGCCCCGGCATGCGCCCCCATTCCACCGGGCACACCTCGACCACCGGCCGGTCGCACAGCACCATGCCGGCCGAGTGGATGCCGAGATGGCGCGGCCGGTCCAGCACCTCGGCCGCCAGCTCGGCCACCAGCGGCGGCATGCCGCCACCCCCGCCGGCCGCGTCGCTGCCGTGGCCGGCGTCACCGACCGCCTCGTGCACCGCCTCCGCCGAGGACGCGCCCCGTCCGTGGCCCGCATCGATGCCGGCCGACCAGGCGTCCACCTGCTCCTGCGTGAAGCCGAACGCCTTGCCGACGTCACGCACGGCCGAGCGTGGCCGGTACGTGATGACGTTGGCCACCTGCGCCGCGTGGCGGCGGCCGTAGCGCTCGTACACGTACTGAATGACCTCCTCGCGCCGCCCCGACTCAATGTCCACGTCGATGTCGGGCGGCCCGTCACGCGCCGGTGAGAGGAAGCGCTCGAACAACAGCCCGAGGTCGACGGCGTCGACATTGGTCACACCGAGCGCGTAACAGACGGCCGAGTTGGCCGCCGAGCCGCGGCCCTGGCAGTAGATGTCGAGCCGCCGGCACACCTGCGCGATGTCCCACACCACGAGGAAGTAGCCGGCGAAGCCCAGCTGCCCGATCACCGCCAACTCGTGCTCGAGCTGCTTCCAGGCGCCGGACACCCGCTCGGCCCCGGGCGGCCCGTAGCGCGCCACCGCACCCTCGGTCACCAGCTGGCGCAGGTAGCCCTGCTCGTCCATTCCCGCGGGGACGGGAAAGTCGGGCAGCCGCGGCGCCACCAGGCGCAGGTCGAAGGCGCAGGCGCGCCCGAGCTCGGCGGCGCGCTGGACCACGCCGGGCCAGCGGGCGAAGCGCCGGGCCTGCTCGGCCGCCGAGCGCAGGCAGGCCGCTGGAGCCGAGGGCAACCAGCCCTCCAGCTCGGCCAGCGGGCGACGCGCCCGCACCGCGGCGAGCGTGGTGGCGAGCCGGAAGCCGGCCGGCGTGGCGTAGTGCACGTTGTTGGTGGCCACGGCATCGACGCCCCACTCGACGGCGAGACGGGCCAGCGCGTCGTTGCGCGCCGTGTCCAGCGGGTCCCCGTGGTCCCACAGCTCCAGCGCGACGTTGGCGCGCCCGAACGCGTCGACCAGGTGCCCCACCTCCCGGGAGGCCGCCCGGGGCCCGGCATCCATCAGCGCGGCGGGGACCGCCCCCTTCCGGCAGCCGCTCAGCACCAGCCAGTGGTCCCCCGCGGCGCGGGCCAGCGCGTCCAGGGTGAAGACGGGCTTCCCCTTCTCCCCACCCGCCAGGTGGGCGTCGGCCAGCACGGTCGACAGCCGGGCGTAGCCCTCGGGATCCCGGGCCAGCAGCACGAGGTGCGCGCCGGTCGGGTCGGGCTCGCCGGTGCGCGCGCTGGCCGGCGCCAGCGTCACCTCGGAGCCGAAGACGGTGGGCAGCCCGCACACCCGTGCCGCCTCGGCGAACCGCACCACGCCGTAGAAGCCGTGATGGTCCGTCAGCGCGAGCGCGTCCAACCCGAGCCGGTCCGCTTCGGCCACCAGCTCCTCGGGGTCACTGCTGCCATCGAGGAAGCTGAAGTCCGAGTGGGCGTGCAGCTCGGCGTAGCCCTCAGTCATAGACGGCTTCCACCCACCACTGCCCCCGCTCGGTGCACAGCAGGCGCGCCACCCCCTCGGTGGTGACCACCTGCAGCCGGGCCCGGCGCCGGCGCACCGACCACCAGCGCTCGGTCACCGGCCAGGGACCGGCCCACCCCAGGACCGGCTGCCAGGGGCCGCCCGCCACCGAGAGCTGCTCGATGCCCGCTGTGAGCAATCCCCGCCCACTCACCTCGACGGCACGGCCGGAGCCGTCGGTGACCTCGGCGCGTAGCGGGACCCGCAGCACGTCGGTCGGCGCCGGCGGGGGGACGCGCCCGGGCCATGGGGCACCGGTCGCCGCCTCCACCTCGAGACTGCCCCAGGGCAGCAAGACCGACTGGCCCGCCGGGTCCCGCCCGCCGCGCAGCCGGCCCATCACCACGGCCTCCACTCCCAGGCGCTCCTGCACCCGGACGAAGGAGCGGGCGGCCCGGGCGTCGGCCTCGGAGGCGCCGCCGAAGAAGCCGGGCTGGGAGGGAGGCGGCGGGACGTCGGGCCCCCGGTCGGGGTCCTCGCCCCGGGCCACCCGTAGCCGCCGCTCGATGCTGCGGTCGCGCAGCCCGGCCAACTCCCCGCTCTCGGCCCGGGCCACCGCGTGGCAGGCGGCCGCGTCCGCGCCGAAGCGGTCCGAGATGCTCGCCGCGGGGAGCGCGGCCAGCTGCGCCAGGGTGGTCACCCCGAGCCGCTGCAAGGTGACGGCCAGGTCGGGGCGGGCCAGCGTGGCCACCGACCAGGGACCGAGGAAGTCCGCCGTCCCCCCGGACGGGACGATCAGCCCCGAGCGGGCGGCCAGCATGGCCGCGAAGAGCCCGTCGGCCACGCCGATGGTGGCCTCCTCGCCCACGATCCCTGCCAGGCGCGCCACCACCGCCGCCTCGCCGCCGAAGAAGCGGGCAGGGCCGCGGGCGGGCAGCGCGCAGGCCCCGAGGCGGACCGGATGGACCCATGGGCAGAGCTCGCCCGCCCGCTCCAGCACGCGGGCGAACCGCCGCGCCTCCTCCCCCTTCGCCCCTTCCTCGAGGAGCTCGGGACACCAGATGACGACCAGCCGTTCCACCACCACGTCTTCTCCATCACTCCACTCAGGCGCCCGCTCAGGCCGCCTCCGGCCCGTCATCGGGGTCGGCGTCCGCCGGCCCGCGCGCTTCCATCCCGGTCTGCCTGCGTCTGTCCTCGGGATCCGCGCCCTCCACCGCGCCCGAGCCGGCGGGGAGCCAGAGCGAGCATTCGCTGGCCCGGCCGGCGGCCCGGCGCCCGCTGACCCGCACCTCGGCCCGGCGGCGCTGCAGGTGCCCGTGACCCTGGCCGACGCCCTCCCACTCGACCGCACCGACCGTCAACGCCAGGTCTCCCCCCTCGGGCCAGGCGGCGGGGCCCTCGAGCAGGACCACCAGGGCCGCCTGACGCTCGCGGGCGCGGGCCGTCAGGTGACGCGCCGCGGTCGGGCGGGCCCGGCCGGGCGGGCGCACCAGGACGGCGTCGACCCCCGAGAGGAGGTCACCGGCCGCCTCCGCCCATCCGTTGCCGGGGTGGGGCACGAAGACGACGCGGCGCAGATCGAGCCCGAGCCCGGCGGCCGCCACCACCCCCGGGTCGGGCAGGCCCACGGCGGCACACCAGCTCCCGGCGGCCGACGCCGCGGCCAGGAGCGCCAGGGCCAGGGTGGTGGCGCCGTGCCCGGGAAGCCCCGCCACCGTGGTGGTCGTGCCACGCCGTAGGGAGCCGGCGGGGAAGAGCGGGGCCAGGGGCGGAGGCACCGGCAGGGTCCGCCCGGCCACCGGCGTGGCGGGGCGGATCCGGTCGGCCAGCCCGGCGGGGAGCTCCCGAGAACGGGGGGACGACGGATCCCCGGCAGAGAAAGCGAACATATGTTCGTACCATAGCCAGGCCGTGTGCATCCCGCTCGGGAAGCCGAAAGCCCAGTTCATGGACCGGGTATCCCTCGGGGGGCCTGGTGGACCACAATGCATCCGCATGTGTGGCCGCTTCGCTCTCTACACGCCCCCAGCCAAGATCGCCCGCTATTTCCGGGCCGACCTGGCCGAAGGGGCCGACGGGGCCGACGGGGAACACGCCGCCAGCTGGAACGTCGCCCCCACCGATTCGGTGCTCGGGGTCCGGGACCGCCCGGTCCGGCTCCCAGAACAGGATCCGCAGCAGCAGGGCCCGTCGGGAGGAGGCGGCGAGCCGGAACGAATCCTCATGTCCTTCCGCTGGGGCCTCATCCCGTGGTGGTCCAAGGACGCCAAGTCAGGGAGCCGGCTGTTCAACGCACGCGGCGAGACCGTCGCCACGCGGGCCTCGTTCCGCGAGGCGTTCCGCGAGCGACGCATCATCGTCCCCGCCGACGGCTTCTACGAGTGGCGCAAGACGAAGACCGGCACCAGGCAACCCCACTACTTCAGCCGCGCCGACGGGCAGCCGCTGGCCTTCGCCGGTCTGGCCGAGCGCTGGCGCGACAAGAACGCAGGGCCGGACGCGCCGCTGATCCGGAGCTGCACCGTGATCACGACCTCGGCCGGTCCGGACATGTCCGGCATTCATGATCGGATGCCCGTCGTTCTCGATCCCGCCACCTTCGACCTCTGGCTCGATCCGGCCAACGAGGACGTCGAGGAGATGCGCGCACTGCTGCGGCCCCCACCGGCCGGCACGATTGTGCACCATCCCGTCGGAACCCGCGTCGGCAATGTCCGCAACAACGACGCTGCACTCGTGGAAACTGTTTGATATCCGAAAGCTGTAGCGCCGGGGGGCGTATGACAGGGGAGGCCGTATGACATCCGAGAGATCCTTCGACCGCGCGCGCTTCGATCGCCGCACGATGCTCGCTGCCGCGCTGGCGGCCGGGGGCGGGGCGATCCTGGCCGCGGCGAGCCGGGGAGACCGCGCCGGCGCCGCCATGGCGCAGTTCGCGGCGCGCACCAAACCGGCCGGCTCGGACCTCGGCGCCATTGAGCACGTCGTGTTCCTGATGCAGGAGAACCGTTCCTTCGACCACTACTACGGCACGTATGCAGGGGTCCGGGGCTTCGACGACCACCCGCAAGGCAAGCTCGGGAACTTCGCCCAGGCCTGGCCCGGCGGGCGCGACAAGACGCTGCTCCCCTTCCACCTCGACAGTGCATCGGGCATCGGAGAGTGCACCCAGGACCTCGACCACGGCTGGCCGGCCGAGCATTCCAGCTGGAACCGCGGCACCAACGACGCCTTCGTCAGCACGCACGTGCAGTCCGAGTATCAGGGGCCCGAGCACGGCGTCCTCACCATGGGCTATTACCGCCGGCAGGACATCCCCTTCTATTACGCGCTGGCCGACACCTTCACACTGTGCGACAACTACCACTGCTCGGTGCTGGGGCCGACCCACCCCAACCGCCTCATGGCGCTCTCGGGCACTATCGACCCGACGGGCGCGGCGGGCGGGCCGGTGGTCATCACCAACGGCTCGTCCGACGCCGTCGGCAGCGTGCACTGGGACACCATGCCTGAGGTGCTGGAGGACGCCGGGGTCAGCTGGAAGGTCTACAACCCCACCGGGACGCTTTACACGCCGGCGACCTACCAGAAGTTCGGCATTCTCAGCGACGCCATCCTCCCCTATTTCAGCCAGTACCAGAACCCCTCGTCGACGCTCTACCAGAAGGCCTTCCTGCCGCAGTACCCGAGCGAGTTCGTCAGCGACATCAACGCGGGGACGCTGCCCGCGGTCAGCTGGATCATCCCGCCCCTCGGCTACGACGAGCACCCGTCGTCGCCGCCGGCGCTCGGCGAGTGGCTCACCAGCCAGGTGCTGGGCGCGCTGGTGTCCAACCCCGAGGTGTGGTCCAAGACGGTGCTCTTCCACATGTACGACGAGAACGACGGCTTCTTCGACCACGTGGTGCCGCCGGTGGCGCCGAAAGGGACCCCCGACGAATACCTCACGGTCTCGCCGCTCCCCGACGACGCCGACGGCACGGCCGGTCCGATCGGCATGAGCTTCCGGGTGCCCATGCTCGTCCTCTCGCCGTTCAGCCGGGGCGGCCAC
>Ga0302325_10028122_pt1 | contig 11638 bp, 11 predicted proteins | sample Palsa_T0_2_FD_201948 | JGI IMG/M metagenome (GOLD analysis project Ga0302325, IMG submission 201948) | Peat permafrost microbial communities from Stordalen Mire near Abisko, Sweden - Palsa_T0_2 | ecosystem: Environmental > Terrestrial > Soil > Palsa > Peat permafrost | place: Sweden: Abisko... | reverse complement strand
CCGCAGCAGGACAAATCCTGGTGAAGACTGAGGCCTGCGGAGTATGCCACACCGATCTCCATGCGGCCCGCGGCGACTGGCCGGTGAAGCCCACCCTTCCGTTCATTCCTGGTCACGAGGCCATCGGTCTGGTCGTTGGGCTTGGATCGGGCGTGACAATAGTAAAAGAGGGCGACCGGGTCGGGGTGCCATGGCTCTATTCGGCGTGTGGTCACTGCGAGTACTGCTTGACTGGCTGGGAAACGGTGTGTGCTCAGGCGGAGTTCGGCGGCTACACCAGGAACGGCGGTTTTGCCGAATACCTCCTTGCCGATCCGAATTATGTTGCGCGCATACCTTCCGGCCTTACGGCTGCGGACGCCGCGCCATTGATCTGTGCTGGAATCACGACGTATAAGGGCGTTAAGCAGACCGAGGCACGGCCCGGCGAATGGATCGCTATCTCGGGCGCCGGCGGACTCGGTCACCTAGCCATTCAATATGCGAAGGCGATGGGGCTACTCGTCTGCGCAATCGACATCGACGACGGCAAGCTGGCCCATGCTACGCGTCTTGGTGCCGACTTCGTGATCAATGCCAAAACTGGAAACCCAGCAGCCGCTGTCAAGAAGGCGACTGGCGGCGGAGCTCATGGTGTTCTGATTACCGCGCCTTCGCTCATCGCATTCAAGCAGGGCGTTGCTATGACCCGGAAGCGTGGCACTTGTGTACTGGTCGGGCTGCCGCCAGGCGAATTCCCAGTTCCTCTCTTCGATCTGGTGGCGAACTGCATAACCATCCGCGGTTCGTTCGTCGGCACTCGCCAGGATATGGCGGAAGCCCTCGCCTTCGCTGTCGACGGGAAAGTCAAAGCCGACATTGAGCTGCAACCTCTATCTTCGATTAACCAAATTTTCGACCGGCTCGAAAACGGCGATGTGCCGTCACGTGTGGTCCTCGACTTCGCGCCAGCTAAAACGAAGAACCAGCATTCGGAAGTTGATCAGCATTTCGAAACAGCAGGCGCAGCTTCCGCAAGAGGTCTGTAAATCGTTTCGAGAACCGATCCTTGGCAAAGGCTGGCACCCGCATTGAACTTGACGATCAGTTGCCTTCGGATTTGCTCATCACACAGCTGGCGCTGAGGAGTAAAAGTCGAGAGTAACCAGAGATGCTGTTGCGACGCAACGATTGCCCTCCGGTGCTGTGGTTCGCTACTACAGTCATCATGGCTGTCAGCGCGGAACTTGAGCTTACGCTGAATGGGTCGACACGCTCGCCTGAATTGTGCGGAACAACAATTCACGGTCGTGGCGAGCAGCGACGATCCGCCAGCCTGCACTGATGCCCCCATCCGCGACCAGGTTCTGTCCTGTCACGAAACGAGACGCATCGCTGGCCAGGAACAGTGCGGCTTGCGCGATATCTTCCATCGCGGCCGACATACTGTAGCGGTTGCCACCTTGCCACGACAGAACCAATGGCGGCCTCGGCATATTCCGGGTGATCATCCGCTTCGTCCCGTTGCATGCCCATGAACTTGGCGAAAGCTCCGGTAGCAATCATCCCCGGGGAAAGGCTGTTCACTCGAATTCCTTTTTCACCCAGCTCCATCGCGGCGCATCGCGTTAGGTGAATCGAGCCTGCCTTCGCGGCTGAATAGTAGTGTCCGGACAATCCGGCGCGGAATCCATTGATACTCGCAACGTTGATGATGCTGCCCGTTCCTTGTACGGCCATCACACGCGCCGCATATTCATTCCCGCAAGAACGGCGCGTAGGTGCACGGCTATCGCCGCGTCGAACTGCTCCAGATCGACGTCGGCAATGGCGGCATATTGCGAGCTTCTACCGGCGTTGTTCATCAGGCAGTCGACGCGGCCAAAGCGGTCGACTGCATGGTCAATCATCGCCTTGACGTCGGTTTCGACAGAGACATCCGTACGAATAAAGCTCGCGGCATCGCCGAGCTTCCGTGCGAGTTTCTCTCCTCTGTCTTGGCGACGGCCAGCAATCACAACCTTGGCTCCGTTAGCGACGAAAACCTCGGCGGTACACGCCCCGATTCCGCTCGTCCCGCCGGTTAGAACCGCAACCTTTCCTTCGAGTGCCAACATTGCAATCGACTCCTTGTGCCAGGCAGCCCGTACTATGGTCGCCTGTCTTTAAGTGCGCTCCGGGATCAGTATCCAATGGAGGAAGAACTCCGTCCATGACCTCCGAGGTCATCCTCCGAGTTCATGAAAACATGCGGTTGGAGTAATCCGTTTCCGAGACTTTATCGACTTCCGTCAGGAAAGCCCTTCATGACGGGAATCGTTATCGTGTAGCGAGAGGTTTGTAAATAAGACCGATGACTATTCCGATGATAGTCCACTGGACGAAGTAAGCCACAGCCTGTCCCAGAGCGAGTTTCAGCCCGATGTTCAGGTTTACGTAGTTGTGCAGCACAAATGCGCAAACCACGAAAATGCCGATGAGAACGCCGAAGCGCGCACCTTCCATAGGGCCCGATCCGCCCTGATCTATCATTGCGAAAATTATGGCGACAACCAGGATCGCCATGAAAGTTGCGACCAATCCAATTGGCATAACAGTCATCATTTTTTCCTTAGGTCGGAATACGGCCGGGTACTTGTGGCTTTCATTGATAAGAGCTGGCACCAGCCACAACACTAGGAAACCAAAGGCAAAAGACGCGACCGTACCGCCAAGCGCCGCCAGCGCGAGATGTGAATAGTTCATTTGCACTCCTTTACAAATTGCGGATCAAAATCACAGTCGGTTCGGCACGACTGGTTCGCACCACACAATGATGATCTTGGTGGGGCCAGATATTGAGACTCCTCTTTACATCAGATTTCGAATATTGCTCCTTAATATCTGGCTTCGTACTCACATAGAATTTACGTGAGAAAACTCGATGCTTAGCTTATTAAACGACCGAGCAGCGGGCGCCAAATATTACACCCGTCACGGCTCTGATCGCACTGAAAAAGTCATCCTCGACGCAAAACTCGTCTCGCAGGTTCAGTGAGCAGCCGCGACGACGGCCCCAGCGAAAACTGGCGAGCATAGCGAGATGCTTTCCCCGCCCATGCATCCAGGCATCGCGCCCGCTTCAATTGGGTCATGAAACGATCGTGATCCCAATGGTGTTGGATCTTACTAGGTTTGTCTTCGAGACGCCTTCACGTTGCCTACACAAAATAATTTCCTGGCTGTTCGGTTCAAACTCCTTGTCCAACTCACTGGGGGACGACGCCTTCGGCGATAAAGAGGCGGCTCTTGGTGGAGCTTTGCCTGATCGGCCTGATCGCCGCATAGGCTGGCGAATCGTACCACTCACGGGCTTTCTCGGCGCTGTCGAAAGCGATGACCACGATGTAGCCCTTTGGCGGTTCGCCCTCGAGAGCCTGGATCTTGCCGCCGCCCCGAACGACATAGTGTCCATTGAAAGACGCAACTATTTGCGGCGCCTTGTCACCATATTTTTGTAAGGTAGTGGGGTCCGTTACCTCGACTTCCGCGATCACGTAGCCAGGTGGCGTCTTCGCTTGCTGCGCGTGAATCGCCGCGGCGCCAGTAACGCCGATCGCGACGCCAGCCAGCACTGCCAGCGCCAGTTTGAGATGGGTCTTCATAGCTTCATTCTCCCCTGCGTTTTTCTGCGAACAAGCATTAACCGTACAAACGGAACACAACTCGTAAGGCAAACTCGAACACTTACTCTAACCCGGAGAAGCCCCTTTAGCTCCTTATCATCTCCATCAGGTAATTTCGAAGCTGTCGCGCAGACGACCACGATCAGCAACGACAAGAACAGAAAAGCCAGCATACGGCTGCTTGCGCTGGCAGAGAGCATCGCCATTTCGTACTCAAGGCCCTGACCGTTTGTCAATCTGAGTGACTAGCTGCACCGGAATGTTTTTCGGCGATATCCCGCCTCGGTGGTGGCGCTCTCGGATTTGGCCAGCTTCGGCGCACCATGCCGGGAGTAACAATCAAAGTGCTCCGATAACACTTGCGGCAGCTCGAATCTGAAGGCGTGGTGACACGGGCGGTAGAGCCGAGACCGACACTAAGAGTGCGCTATCAGTTGACACCGCACGGCCGTACTCTCGGCCCGGTGTTCGAAGCGTTGTGGGCTTGGGGTATGGTCCATCTGGCGCACCAGAAGATGCGAGAGCTAGGCTCACCAAATCACAAGATTGTTAACGGGCAACTTTATCGCCGTTCTGTCTGCGATCGAATGGCAAGATCGAACGCTGGTACAAGTCGCTCAAGCCGGAGTGCATCCGGCCGCTTACCCTGGAAGATGTGCGAGGTGTGATTCAAAGAGGAAGCAATCTGGCTGCCGTCCGGTGAGCGTTATTGATCAGACTGCGAGCATTCCTTCCCTTAGGCTCGCATGGATGGATGGATGGGTTCATTCCCATCGAAAACACTTGTGGCCGACTTGCATCCAAGGAGAAACGCACATGCTGCGACTGGCTAGAGACTTGAGGGGTTATAAACTGAGCGCCCGCGACGGAGACATCGGCAAGGCCGAAGAATTTTACTTCGATGACCAGAGTTGGGCGGTTCGATATCTCATTGCTGATACAGGTGGCTGGCTAGGCGGTCGGCAGGTCTTGATTTCGCCTTACGCACTCGACCCAGCCCGCGAGGATGACCATGTCATTCCCGTCGATCTGACCAAGAAGCAAATTGAGAACAGTCCATCCTTGGACACCGACAAACCCGTCTCCCGACAGTACGAGATTCAGTACTACTCGTTTTATGGTTGGCCCGCATACTTTGACGGCCCTTACATGTGGGGCCCTTCCGCTTACCCTCAGCGACAAGGGCGATGGTTGGTAGCCACTCGTCACAGAAAGACTGATGACCTGCACTTGCGCAGCACGAAGGATGTAACCGGCCGCACGATTGAGGCCCGGGACGGGGAGATCGGTCACGTCTCGGATTTCGTCGTGGATGACGAGGATTGGGCGATTCGCTACCTGATTGCAGACACGCGTAACTGGTGGCCGGGTAAAAAAATTCTGATTGCAACTCAATGGATTGAACGAATCTGCTGGGAAGAATCGAAAGTCTTCATTAACCTCACACGGGAAGCCGTCAAAGGGGCTCCGGAATACACCGAAGAGGCTCTCATCACTCGCGATTACGAAGAGGAATTGCATCATCACTATCTCCGCGAGAGGTACTGGCATGCTGAGAAGCCCGGCCCCGAGCGAAAGGAACCCGTTGAGCATCATTGACTAAGCTTCCGATGCCTCTAGGGTGTCGGTTCAAATTGAACCATTGCCCTATGCCGCATGCTCGCTCCATGGGCCGCGCAGTAGAAAACCTGCCGAAGTTCCTTGGCAGCTTGAAACACGCGTGCAGTACATTGGTCCTTCCGAAAAACAACTGACCACAGATACGTTGCAAAGCGATCGTCGGTATCGTCCAGCAAAGCGTTGCAGACAGGGGACCATAATACGAACGCGAAGGTAACCGATGAGAATCTTGGTCTTCGGGGCAGCGGCTATCGGTACGTTGTACGCGGCGCGGCTACAGGAGGTTTGGCATCGAGAAACTATCCTGGCTCCCTCTTTAAGGCTTGCAGACATTCGACTCTATGACCTAGTGCTTGGGGATATCGTGAGTGGTGCTAGATCAATCACGCGTGGGGGTGTCACAGATCAGCTTTCTGCCGAAGATGCTTACGATATGGCTCTGATTACCGTAAGGAGGGATCAACTGACTAGCATCCACCCAGATCTGAATTAGTAGCAAACAAAAGTTGTTGCGCCGCTCTACGAAATATATTCGAGCGCGCTTAAAGTCACGTGAGTTGCATGGCCCAACCCGGCAGTACCGTCCTGTTGTGGAATCAGGGGTTGAGTCGAACCCGAAGATAAGTAAAAGCGAAGGTGCCATTAAACCCGCAAAACTCTGCCGCTGCTTTAGAGACGCTATCGCTGTTGCTCACGACAAGCGTTTGCGGATCTCGCAAATGCGCTTGAAAGACAGATCCCTCGACCTTGATTTCCAAATCGTCGCCGGAAGACTCGGCTTCACCGGCCAGTTCACACTCCCATTTCCCGGCCGTCGGATCTGCAGTTTGGATGTTAACGAGGTAACGATTTCCGATTGGGAAGAGGGCAAGGAACCCGATGTCCTTCACTTCATATACACCTGCGAGTTGATGAGCCGGGTCAAATCCGTTCAGAGTGGAGAGTCGATCCCGGTAGTGTTTGCCGATACAATCGGCGTCTTCACCGCACTTTGTCCGACTTGCTATCCACATCTTCTGGTCTTCCTTCATCAGAGTCGTTTGAGTAGAATCGATAAAATCATGAAGCAATTTTTTCCACGTTCGGCCCAGTTGGAAGTCGAGTCGAGAGAGTGTGGCATTTGCGCAAATCGTCTTCTCGGAAAGAGAAGCGGCCTTACGACAGTCGAATGATGGCTGTTCGCCTTGACCGGCATCGACAGAAATAGATAACAAAAGCGAAGCCAGTAAAACTGACATGCAAGTTAATGTTGAGATGAAATGGGGTCTTGTCATTGCTTCGCCTCTAAACATTTGTTTTCGAATTAGCTAAATCCTTGAGCGCTCGACGCCCTCCTCACGTAAGAGCCGGGCAAGTTACCGGACGGAGGTGACCGCGAGAAGTTTGCATGACGCGGTGTTGCGAAGTCACTTCGTTCCGAAGACGAGCCAACACTACTCAAAAACATGAAAAACAAAAAACACGCGGTTTTTGCGGGGCTCTGGACCAGATTCCCTCGCACTCTTCCCCACTGCCGTCCCAACTATGTGGCTATGGCAGTGAAAGTGAACAGCGATCCCCGAAGGAAGCCGAACGGCGTTCCGGAGCAAGGTGAACAGCAGTCTGGGCGAAGCGATGCTGGCATGGTGATTGTGGAGTAAGTGTTCGAAATCGTCAACTGAAAACGTCCGGAGCGGAGGCTTTCACTTGAGCGAGGATTTGCGCATCACGCCAGAGTTTCGAAGTTGAAGGGGCAGCGAGTCCAGCGGCGCCCATTGCAGCCTACGCGAGCCAATGACGGAATAGCACGGGCCTTCAAGATGCCAATGTTGGGATCAAAACGATCAAGATTCAAACGATCCCCGGCTGTTCATTCTTGCACAGTTCCGTCGACGGATTTGCTTACTTTTTGCAGCAGCTACCTCCCGAAGCTATGCTCAGGCTCAGCAGAACCGCCGCATGGTCGGTCGGAATTTGGGTTCTGGCTAGCACATCGCTCTTTGGCATGGACAGGCCAATCACTATCGGCCTTGTCATAGATGGGTCTAATCAGGAAGACAGAGCACCCCTGCAAGCGTATCTGACGAAGGCGATGGAACGATCTGTGATCGTTACCGCTCCCGGAACCTTCAAAGAGACTGTTGCTCATCTGGCAGATGGATCGTACGATTTCGCTTGCTTGGGCGCGCTGATGTACATCAGGGCGCACGCCAAATACGGAGTCATCCCCCTCGTCCGGCGTGCCACGGACTTGCATTATTACACGGTCTTCATTACGGGCACCGCCTCGACGATTTATTCGCTGAGTGACCTTAAGGGAAAGGAATTCGCATTTGGCGATATTGACTCGACGAGCGCTCATCTGATGGCCTATCGTGAACTCAAGTGGGCGGGAATCAATCCTGAAACCGATCTCAAGTGCCGCTACAGCGGGAGCCATCCGGCGACCGGAGCGATGGTTGCAAACGGAACGGTTGATGCTGGAGCTATCGACAAAACGGTTTTCGACTTTCTGATTAGTAAGGGACAACTGGATAACGAGAAAGTGCGCGTTTTTTATACCTCCAAGCCTTATCTGGATTATGTATACGTGGCTCGCAAAGATGTGTCGGTGGCCGAGCGAGAAACATTTACTCGCGCTCTTCTCGCACTAAAAGAAGGCAAAAATGATCGTGTCCTAAGAATCCTCCGGGCCCATAAATTTGTCACGGCCGATGACGTGGAATACGAGTCGACGCGGAAGATCGCGCACGAGCTGAAAATGTTCTGAGCCATCAATTCACCGCTCGGGCGGTCTTTTTCCTTAAAACGGACTTTGTAACATCGCTCGAAGATCAGGAGTGTGCGCATTCCAGCAAGTTAGCGATTCGAAGGATTTCATTCCCGGTTATCTCGCGCACACCCGCACTTGGAAAGCCCGAATCTTCTCGATGTCGATCTTGTCCGACGCGTTTTCGGTACATCTTCGCGACCCAGTCGAGTATCCGACACCAGATCTGCCAATGATGGACCCTGCTTCTCACCTTCGCCTTCCAACGTATCTTTCGGCGGGTAGGGCTTTTTAACGCAGAACAGGCGTGGCGTCGGTGCCGACGCAAACCCAATTGGTGCCCTTCTTTAGCCAAGTATCAACAAAACGTTCACGTCGAGTGTAGGATTTGCCACGTTCGACCCCTTTCACCCGCATGACTCCGGTTGCAATTGCCACACTTCCGAACAGAGTGACGTTCAACGACTCAGGCGCGACCTGTTGCTGCTGGACGCCGGGTTGCGAGACTGATGATTTCACGCTGGTCAAAAATTCTGCTTTGGTCTGGATCGAACCGTCATCGTTTACCAGCACAATCGAATCATCGAGGATCGAACCCAGTGCAGTCGTGTCGCCGGTTTTGTACGCTTGATTCCACAGTTGCTCAAGAGCAACGATTTTCGATTTCGCGGCCGCTTCGGCATCGGTTTGCGCCGGAGCCAAAGCCGCCGTTATACAGACAACCACCAGCAACATGCCCAGCTTCATAAGTTCCTCTCGAGGCTTTCGCATCGAACAAATGCCAGCCTTGCTTCAAATCAAATCGGCGATCCGAGATCGCGATCTGATCGTCGTGCGGGAGTCTGCCGCAGAAAGCCTTCTCCTGGTCAAACTATCGCCCCGCGTAACGTCTTTTTTCAGGAAGATTAGTTTCTCGACCTGATGTTTTCTTGCTGTGCTCTTGTTGCTCGTGATCGGCGAGCACCCTTCGCAAAACGCTCGCTGGCATTCGTCGCACCTTTGCTCGTGCCAGGGAGCATAGCAAAGCCTCACACTCAGAACTGGTGCAGACGACGGCTGCTTGCATTGAACATATTATGTCGTTTTCACGAGTCGGCCAATCCGGGCGGTCAACATGTGACCATGATTCGTATTCGCTTAGGAGAAACTCTTCCTGATTCCCTGCGAGCGCCATAGACCTGCGATGACCTTTTTCGGGAGATCGAACAAGAACCAGCCGCCGAGGACACCTGCCAATGCAAATAATATCGCAATCGCACCTGCACAGATTTCCATCTAGCGATCAAGGTTTTCTTGCACGTCGGTCTCCGTTGCGGTCGAGCGTAATAGTTTATGCGAATCCTGTCAGTTCAATAGCGAACAAAAAATAGCCTTTACGGACTCTCGACGGCGGGGCAACCAGCATCTTCCTGATGTTGGTGCACTCCGTTGACACCGTTGGTATCGTCGCCCAGCTAAGGAGACGCGCAGTTCGCAAAACTTTGAATTGACCCATTCGGTGCGCGAACTGGTGACGCTGTTCGGTGCACGCGCGAACTCTGCGGATTACGAATGGGTCCGGCATTGTGGCGCTATCCAAAGCAGCTGGTGTAGCAGATGCTCAGCGTGCGGCTCTGGAGAGCGGGCACATCGACGCGGCGCAGTTCAATCCTCAGGAACCTGCTGCGCAACCAACAGTGTGCAATATTGCGCAGTCAGCAACCCTTCGGCTCCCTACACTTTGCTCTCAAGAAGTCCGCGGAAACAACAAATTGGAGGCCTCGCATGCGCATTGACCTTTACACGAAGATTATCCTCACACTCGTCGCTTTGCTTCTTGCGGTGATCGTATTGAAACCAATCCTTCAACCCCAGGCCGCCATGGCGGACGGGCCCTACGGCAGTGTCCAATTCTCGTATAGCGGCGGTAACCACGCGTTCTTCGATACCCGCAGTGGCGACGTTTGGGAATATGGCGACAATGGCCACTTTAAACAGCACTACAGAGTCCATGAACTAGGAAAAGATCACGATCGATAGCCGCGTTTTCGGAATGAGGAATTAAGTTTGCGCTAAAGCTGACTCATCAAGGGCAGCCTGCCGTGGTTACGTCGGTTGCGATTGGCAAGTTCAGCGGGTTCTGTGTTTTAAGATTTTCGTTGAGCGCTTGCCAAAGAGTTATGACTTTGGCAAGCGAATCGCAAACCTCATTGACGGCCGCGATCTGCGGATCGGTGGGGCGCTCGTCGGCGGCTACTACGCCGCCGAGAAGACGGGTCAGGTCGCGGTTGATGCGTCCCAAGCCGGGAGCGGTTTTGCTGCCGTCCTCGATGGCTTTGATTTGCTTTTCGATATCCTTCGTGTCGTCGGTTGTGCTATCGGTCTCGTTTTCGGCTGTTTCGTCTGTTGCGTTGGCGGGTGTTTCGTCGTTTGTTTTGACCCGCTGTTTTCTCTTCCTGGTTTCTATCGCGTCCGTCAAAGGTTTCAATTTTTGAAATTCATGGTAGGAAACTTCCATGCCGCCGATGATTCTGTGGGATAGCGCCAATTGAGCCTCGAGGTCCGCTTGCGTGGCCTGCACGCGAGGGTCGAGCTTCACCGTCAGCGACTGCTTTACGGTACGGCCACCAGCGCTGAATTCGACTGAGTATGTGCCGGGGACCACTAGTGGGCCCTGCGGTTGCTGGCGCGGCGTTTCGTAGGGGATCGCATGGTCAGCCAGGGTGTATTCGGTGTACTTGATAATCGGTCCCCAATAGGAAGCGGGCAGAGTATGGGGCGGCGGGTAGCGTAAATCCCAGACAAAGCGGTGCAGGCCCGGTGTCTTTTCTACCGATGGAGGAGTGGCAAACCAATATTCGGGAACGTTGGGCAGCGGGAGGTCGGGATCGTGTCCGGTGCCTGTGAATTGTCGGACGATGTTGCCGCTGGCATCGCGAATCGTAATGGAGGGCTCATCCGTCAGCGCGGTGTTCAGGTAGTAATCGAGGCCGATACCATCGGGAGGATTTTGTCCGGTGGGTGTTTCGATGGGAAGCGGCGTGTCCTGAAAGGTGTCCCAGCGAACACGGAGCGCGGTGGCGGGTTCAAAAAGGTGGACCGCGTCAGCCAACACTTCTGGCGTTAGTTGGCGGATCGGACGGATGTTGTCGAGGATCCAAAGGCTGCGACCGAAGGTGGAGATGACTAAATCGTCGCCGTGGATTTCCATGTCGGTGACGGGGGTGGCGGGCAGGTTTAGAGTGAGCGGACGCCAATGATCTCCATCATCGAACGAGAGGAAAACGGTGGAGTCGGTTCCCGCGAACAGGAGGCCTCTGCGGACGGTATCTTCGCGCACCACGCGAACGCTTTGATCCGCGGGCAAGCCATTGGTGATGGATTGCCAGGTTGCGCCGAAATCGCGGGTGCGAAGAATCTGCGGTGGAACGCTTTCGCGGCCGGGGCCCACGGTCAGGAAGGCCGTGCCTGGGTCATGGTGGGAAGGCTCCACGTAAAGAAGTTGGTAGGGAACGGCTAGTCCGGGCGGCGTGATTTTTTGCCAATGATCGCCGCCATCTTTGGTGAGTTGAACGAGACGATTGCTGGTTGCTACCCACATTTCGTTCGCGTCGATGGGCGAAACGGCCAAGGCCTCAATCGCTGG
>Ga0302325_10028120_pt1 | contig 11639 bp, 14 predicted proteins | sample Palsa_T0_2_FD_201948 | JGI IMG/M metagenome (GOLD analysis project Ga0302325, IMG submission 201948) | Peat permafrost microbial communities from Stordalen Mire near Abisko, Sweden - Palsa_T0_2 | ecosystem: Environmental > Terrestrial > Soil > Palsa > Peat permafrost | place: Sweden: Abisko... | reverse complement strand
GGGAAATCAAACAATAGTTGGGATGGCCCTCTTCCCAACACGATGCCATGTGCCGTCCACGATTCAGCCCGGGCCTTGGGAATAAGGGAGGAGGCTCAACAGCAAAGCCATTTTCGCCATGGAGTAATTCTGGAACCCCTTTTGCGTCCTTCCCTAAAACCCTCTTACACTTTAAATCAAACTCGCATCACGCGCAAGTGCCTCGTTTTGATCGCTTCTCCCAGTGTTGAAGACGTTCGTTTTCAGGGTTAAATACCCTTTTAGCACCTAATCCCATCCGTAAGCTCTGCAGCTTTGCCTTCTCAGCATATCCCAACAGCTTAAAGTAAAGGTCGATCCTAAACCGCAACCGCGTTAGGGATTTCTTGCCCATATGTAACTAGCGCAGGTAGTGTGCTCAGGCTTGCTCAGGCGCTATAAACTAAACAATCTGAGCAACCTGAGCACCCTGATCGCCCTGAGCAGCTTACCTGAGCAGGTCTGATCATCCTAAGCAAGATTGACCATATTTATCACGTGTTTTGACTTCTAGCTTTTTAGCCAATCACACTTGATGTAACCTCCATTTCTCATATCATTTTCGTCAAATTTTGACGATAATGCTCAAGGAGACTAAACAAGTATCTAAGATCCTAGAGTAGACAATTTCCAAAAATACCCAGTGCTTTGTCTACGTTATATGTTGCTTCAACATAGGTGCCACTATTCCCCTAAAGAGAATACTGCTGTTCCCTCTATAAAATCCTTCCGTCCTCTTTGGAAATCTGCCCCGAATACCTGCCTCCTTCAATCTCATCATTCGACTAACTCCTAAGCTCTTTATTTCACAATTCATTTTGTCGATTTTATTCCATTGCTTTTCCCCATCCCAGCCTCCCCACGGGGCCAGGCTCGGGGTTTCGTTGCTTATTTTTACTTTCCCAGTAACTCAAGGTTCAAATTTCGATAAGGTTTGCTTCTTTTCAGCCCCATGGTCTCGACTCCACATCAGGAGAGTGGTTCAAGCCACATAGAGGGGTAAGACAGTTGCCGCCAATAACAGCCTCTGGCACTGCGGAATTTTCCAGCATGTGTAACCCCATCTGCATGCACACAATACTGTACATTGTTGTTGGATTACTAACCTAGATTGAGGAGAGACGGCGCAGCCGAGCTGAAGGGGATCGAGATCGCTTTCAAATTTGTGCATTTTACCAAAGGCGGCCCTTTGAGACGCTGTGCCATAAGGATGGCAAGCCCTTTCAGTTGTCTTGCTAGAAACTTGACTCCCTTCGTCTAAATAAGTCATCTGCATGGAATCGATCTCAATTCGTACACGATTTTTTACAGTATTTCAATTACCACCGAGAAAGCATCATGGGCGATCATGACTCGCCAGGCACCTGCCTCTCAACCGAACGCCACGACCAACCTTTCCGTGACACCCTTCTTCATTATTTTGGATGCCTTCGCCAGGACGGGAAGCCAGATTTAAATACACCTCTACGGTCCAAATGGGATAGCAAAAAACTGACCCCGGCTGAGACGGAACTCATCAAGAATTACCAACGTAAAGCCTTCTTCGATTCCCTGCCTTCGCATAAGCAACAGCGAATTCAGATCGAAAGTCAGCGTATTATAGATTTGAGAACGACGTTTGAAAATGATAAGGATCATGGATACTTAGTACACGTGTTCCAGAATGAATTGGGTCAATGGCGTAAAAATCAGAGAGAAGGCCAGATCGAAATAAGCAGGGCCTCTGGCCCCTCATCAGCTTTGAATGAATCTGAAGATACTGCAGCTGCCCAACCACCGAGAGAAGCGCGTATATTCAGCAAGGAAAATGGATTTGGTTTGAGTGGGAACATTATGCTTTTTGAGAATAGCAGCAATGAGATGACTGAGACCAGCGGTTATACAGGAATAAGCGACGAAAGATTTCCAGACAAGTTCCCCAACCAGAGAGTTCCTCTCAAGGATCTGCTTTACAACAAAGACCCTCAATCAAACCCCCTTATGGAACGTTGTAACGAGGGAAGGATTCGTTATTTCCACCTACCAGGGAACAATATGGAGTGGATCGAGGTAACGAGTTTATACCGGGGTTTCTCAAGGCAGTTTTAACCCAAGTGTTTATAGGAAGCGATCGCACGCTATTTCAATGAGGATCGACCTAATTACGACGGAATATTCAGACAGCCAAAAGAACCGACTAAGTCGTATATGATACTTCGACCTGAATTTTGGAGAGGTCAGCAACACGGTGGTCGTCATGACGCCGTTCATGCAAAGCATATGAGACCTCGCTGCGATATCATTTCCACAGGTGAGTTGTATATCAGTATCTTTTATTGGCTTGGATTGACGTGAAGTAGATTCTAAGCACCTCGAGGACTCCCCAAGGAATCTTGTACTTTTTGTATGAGGGCCACCAGGCCACCAGGCCATAATGCACTTGATTGGACGCGGCTAACCATAGGATAGATGCCATATCTACATTGGTAAACTGACAGAGCCCGCTACAAGTTCGAACAAACTATCCGCGAAATAACCGACAAGTATACAGAAGAAGAAAAGAAGAAAGGGAAGAAGTTTCTTTGCATGACATCAGCAGAGGTTAGGGAGCAGAATCGCTTGCTGGAGGAGAAAAGAAGACAACAAGCCTGCATACCAAAATCGAAACTGGGGAATGATTCTGTGGAATCTGCTGAGTTTTTTGACCCAGAGAAGCCTATGCTGCGTATCAAGACAGGGACTGAGATGGTACATGCCAGACTTTTGGGCGAGAAGAGACTTCATCCGAATTCCAAAGTCTCAAAGACCAGTATCGTCCAGGCCTTGACGCAGAAGAGTCTGGAGCACGCAAAGCCGCTAGGGCGAGTTCTTTACGCGGCTGCACAGCTTTCTGAAGCTATGGAATACTACCAAGAGGAACAGTTGTTGAAAACGTTTCTTCACAGTAATCCTTCCTTTCACCCACGACGCACTCTCGATCAATCCTACTACTGGACTCTACCATCAACAAAGAGGAGGGACAGAGATCAAGTCGTTTATCGAGGGACAGCGCCTAAGAAGAAATTCATGCACTCCGAGCACTGCAAGACGATGAAGGGCGAATTTCCATGTAAGCAGTGCTGGGATGATATTAGAAAAGTTCCAAGAGTGATCATGGTTGATCAACTGTGGCTGTGGATTTTGGAGGGCGGTAAGTAACTCTTCGCTTTCAAATTCTCTTCTCCACCTCCGTTGACTCTGGAACGGGTAAAAGTCACGTTCAACACTGAAAAGCCTCGAGGCGCAGTGAACCCCACGTGTTTCTATATTGTACTACTTGCCTGCTTATTTCCTTTCAAGTTTGAATTCCACTAGAGCAATGCAAAGCCTCATTAACCCAGCATCATCTAACTACTTCATAGACACCATTATCACTAGTTTCCCAAAACGCTATGGTAGGAATAAGCCAGATCCATCAGCGGTCCACAAAGGTATCCGCCTGCGTCTGAAGGTTGCCCGAAAAAACGAAATCCGATCAATTTATGACCTAGCACTGATTATTATTGATGAATGCTCGAAAGTCTTCTTTGATCGTACGAAGACAGCAGATCGGCAGCCTCAGATGATGGACATATTCGCGGAAGCTATCGGAGGTGTGGTAAGTAGCTTTTAAATCTAACTACCGCAGGTTGCCTGAAGCTAACCATCATGCTAGAATAACCGAACAACGATCGCCTATAATCATTTCTGGGAAATCACGAGCCAGCTATCGAAAACATATAAGGAAAGGATTATCGTTGACGATGTCGAAGACCAGGCTAAGTCTCTACTTGATGTCAATCCGGAAGGAGCCCTATCCAAGGAGATTAAAGACATCCTGGATGAATTGCATATTATGCTCAATATCAAGATCAAGCAGCAAAGAGTGCTAAAAGAATTCCAGAAACATGTTGAGTATATCTTGGCGCCTGCGCTGGCAATCGCAAAGAATTTAGGCACAGCAAGACAGACTACCCTTACCTCCCCTGAGCGTCCATCACTACCCCGAGAACTGAAAATGCTTCCGAAACCGCCTTGGCAATTTCCAATGAGCAGTCAAAGCAACTAGAAGGTGGAAAATCGAGTAATAAGGTAGATGCTGGAGCAGCTGCTAGCAACAGCCAGATGCATCTTCACGATCTCAAAGCGGAGAAGGACGCGAAATGGACCATGGAATTTGCTCTTCGTCTTACCGGAGATCTGAGTAACAGAATAGCTGATCTAACTCACCTCAGAGAAGCTGCCGAGCAGACCGAGAAAGCTGTAAGTAGTCCCAGCCTCACACGTATCACTCCGAATTCATCTGACTCGAAGTTGACAGGTGGATGGTCTACTTGGGTTGAAGCAGCAACAGGCAGGAGTAGTCCAGGCTCGAGAAGCTGTGAGACAGGCTGAAGAGACACTGCGAAAAGGGCGATCCATCATGCTCTTCACTGTGATTACCATAATATTTGTAAGTTTCCTTAGTCTCAGATATCTACAATGCTAAATAGCACAGCTTCCATTGTCATTCGGCACCGGCGTGTTTGGTATGAACTCGATACCAGCTCAGACATGGACAATACACAAAGAAATAACCTACATATGTCTGTATTTTCCAATTACCATATGATCTAGCACTAACCTGTGGTACTTAGTCTTCATATCGATAATCATAATTGTCACCTCTTTGATTCTCGGCTTCAGTCCGTCTGTTCGGTCGTTTTTGTCATTGACACTTGGTCTTTTCTGGGTGTGGCTTATCACAGCCACGCATATCTATGACGCTAAGTTCTGGCTGAAACAAGATAGTGGGACACTCACAAGGAGACGAGTGAAAGTTTCGAGGAAGTTGAAAGAGAAAGCCAAAAGAGAATATCAGCTAAGACAAGCAAAGAAGCAGAATACGCAGGGAACCGGGCTACCGCCTGCTCAAAATGGCCACAATGCTGTTTGATCGTTTTGTAAGAGCTCGTGCTAATACTCTGTAAGCATTAATACTTAGAAGATTTAATTCTCCGCGGAGCTCTAGGACATTTTGGGGGGTTACTTGAGGGTTTTCTAGCTTTCTCAATACATTCATGGTGTTGTATTTCGGTTTTCAAGGACTAAAAAAGCCTCACTTGTGATTGGGAAGCGGCCAGCCCAACCCACTTGAATTACGTAGACCAAGATCTGGTCCTGGCACAGAAGGTGAGTCTGCAGCGCAAATTATGACAGTACAGCTGTGAAGAAGAACCTACACCCCAACAAACCTCTTGCAAACCATTTCATCACCGCCCCACTTACACCCTCGCTCTTCTTTATCAGAGTTGCTGTCGTAGTCCGGGGGCGTGTCTTTTGATAGCTCGGCAATTGATATGGTGAGCTTAGCTACATATTTCATGGTGGATATAAGACCAGCACCTTCATTTTTAGAACCGTCACTAAGTATTATCTGGTAACCCTTTCTATCTCCAACTCGCTATATATAAGAAGCACGGTCATTGTCCCTACCCTTACTCTCACCGTCTCGCTCGCTTGAAAGTATATCCTTGACCTCCCACTCAGACCCTTCCACGATATACCCTTAAAACACCCAGCTACAACTCGTAAACAAGCCACAAGAGGTGACACAGTCGGAGGCCGTGTAGTGGCCGATAACTGTGGTGACCTTCCAGGAACAAGAATGCCAGGAACGAGGACCCAGGAACAAAACGCCCAATAAGCAAAATGCCCTGAAAGCAAAACGCCCTGCAAGCAAAACGCCCTATAAGTATAACACCCAGTAGACACAACGCCCTTTAGTCCTTTAGGGTAATATCCTACCTGCCAGCTCCCTGTAACATGACCTGTAGTGTGGTCTGCAGCATTCGCACTGCGCTAGCACGCCCAAAACTCGTGCTCGCCTCTAGTTATTCTTCCTTGCAATGATTTGCATGAATTTTTCAGCTATTCAAGAGCAAGCAAGTCTTTGATAGGAAGCCCTTGACGCTAGCAAGACTAAATCGTACTAGCATGATCTTTTCCTTCCAACTTCATCGCCGATATGATTTAGGGGCCGTCCTAGAATCGCGCCAATACTCAAGTCATTCGTGACTTGCTACTGAGCCAAATCCAAAATTTGCTCCTGCAGGAGCTTTATAAGGGAGCCGAAACGAATTTCCGGGTAAATTCTAGTAAGAAACTATAGCGGGGGCACACAGGAGGCTGAATTGGGTTTAAAATAGTCTAGAGACGGCTAAGTGTCGGCTCAGGTTTGCTCAGGCTCTGGTCGGGCTCTGCTCTGGCTCGTTCAGGCTTGCTCACCCTCAGCTCAGGCGAAAGCAGCAGTAGCTCACTTCCGGAGACTAAAACAGACCCAGCGAAAGAAAATAGTAATCCTGAGTCTATAGGTATTGATGGTTGTGATGAATTTGTCTAAGGTGCAATATTTGCAGCTGTTCAGGGAGCTCAAATCTTCCAAAAAGACGCTAGGGAGCTCTGAAATATTGCAGGGTAGCTATTCAATACTACTTCTACTTCTATCAAATTGGTCTATCTTCAAGACGTTCATATATTAACGTGCAACCGAAGATTATTGACTCTGAGCCCTCTTATCATCACCTTGACTCTGATCGAACGATTCTAAGATCAAAAGAAAGTCCCCTTGCTCTTTCGAGTTTCATGATGCAGATTTTCCCACTTCATTGGTTGGGTTGCCTTAAGAAATTCAAACAAGCCTATTAGCTTTTCTTCTCGACTATTATGCTTCATATGACATGCTCGAATTCCCCTCCACTGGTGCAACAATTGCACCTTCAAACTCCATTAGATGGACGCAGGAGCTCACCTTCCCAACAATCGTTACTTGTCGTAATCAAAACCCCCGATCCTAAGCTCGAATTTACCGAGATTTCGACTTGCCGTGATCTTCAAACAATTTTTTATCGCTGCCGAAGTCTTGCCACCACTTCGTTTACTTACCCCTGACCTATGGTAAGCGATGTTTTAATTCGATTCAGCTAATCGAGCTACCATTTTGGAGGTCAGTCTCCATGATGGGTAAATTATTTGAGGCGATTTGAGTTCCATACCCTCTTCTACACTTTTGCCTCAATTCCCTAGAAGGGGTGGTAAAAGTTAACATGTTCAAGCAGCAATTAGAAAACTTTTGGCAGAAAACCGTGCCTTGTAACCTCGATTCTCGATTGACATCACGTGTGCGGTGAAACGAATTACGAGCTCTTTATTTTTATTTTAGAAGATGCGATTCCTCGTCGTCGCAAAGTCAAGGCCGAGTGATCGAGGAGAACCACGCGGCTCGTCTGCTTACCTTAGAGGTAGAGGGTAGGACAGGTCAGGCAGTCTTTACCCCGCTATGCGTTGCAACATGTGTTTTAACTGGCCTTCATACCACAAATGAAGAAGCGCCCTGGAAATGCAGTTCTGAGCGTGAACATCTCGTTCGCTGATAGCTGACTAAAATTTAGCCGTTTCCGTCTCCGACCAATTGATGAAGGGTTATCTGCAGGCGTGCCAAAAACACCGAATGATCCATGTTTTACAAGTCCACGACACTGATTCCTTTATCGACGGAAAACAATCCCCAAAAGCAGTCTCTCGGAATGACCGATCACTCATCTAAGAAGGTCATCATAGTCGGGGGCTCCGTCGGAGGTCTTTTCTCAGGCATTGTCTTCCACCGACTCGGCTATAATGTAACTATCCTAGAACGCAAGCTTCCTTCAGCCCTGAGAGATCAAGGAGCCGGCATTTCGCTCTCAACCTCCTATCCCCCATTGAGGGACTCGTTCAAGAAACTAGGCACGTCAGGGTCTCCCCTGACAGATTTTCTGGAACAATATGATAGAACGAAGACCCCTACTCTCTCACTCAAGAAATTTCAGTACTTGAACAAGGACGGGAGTGTTAAGGGGAAGATTGACATTAAGGCTCAGTTTGCAAGTTGGGAATTGTTATACAATATCATGAGGGCTAATTTCGATGGCGGGTATGAGCTGGGGTATGTTAGAGCAGCTGGGAAGAGGGAAGGGGATGGGATCGCGACTTACATATCCGGTGTCCGTGTAATAGATCTCAAGGAGATTGGAAACTTGGTAAGAGTTGAATATGATAGTACGGAAGGAAGGAGTACCTTGGAAGCTGATATTGTTGTTGCTGCTGATGGCGCAAGCTCTACTGTGAGAAAGCTTCTGCTTCCCGAGGTGGGAAGGATCTATGCCGGCTATGTTATTTGGAGGGGGACTGTGAGGGAGAGCTTGCTAGAGGAAGAAACGAGAACATTTCTTAGTGGGAAGGTGAGTTAAGTTCTAACTTCTGGAATTTGGTCTAACATCCGAGTTGCAGCTCAGTCAGTCTTTCTCCAAAAACTCTCAGGCCATCAAGTAAGTACTGGTAGTTCATTGAGAATTTCACCATACTGAATTTAAGAACAGCTACAGTATTCCCGGCTTGAATGGCTCCCTTGATCCTGCAGAAATATTAGCCAACTGCGTTTGGTATTGCAACGCCAACGAAGAAGAGCTCAAGAGGATTCTTACCGACAGTGCTGGTGTCTCTCACACCTACTCATTGGGTATTGGCAAGATCGATCCCAACATGAAAATGGAGCAGATCAAAGCTGCCAAAGCAATTTTGCCTCCTCCTCTTGCGGAAGTCTTCCAGAAAATTGAACACCCCTTCTTACAAGCCGTCACCGACAACATAGCACCCAAATCGGTCTTCATGGGTGGGAAGGTGTTCCTGGTTGGAGATGCGCTGGCGGGATTGAGACCTCACACGGCAGCTGGAACTGCTCAAGCTGCGATGAATGCTTTGCTGCTCAAGAAGGTATTCGAGAAAGATGGTGGTATGAGTATTGAGGAGTGGGAAAAGGCTACGGTTGATTGGGCAAAATTTGCTCAGAATGTAGGTGTGCAGATGGGAAATTTGAGCCAATTCGGGGATCATCCTATGGCAGACAATGGTGAGCCTTCGAAGTAAGCTCTAGGAAGACCCCGAAAGACTCAGGCAAAGTAAGGCGTATATCTCTCAACTCACAGAGAAACGAAGATTGGGATAGTTCTCCGTTAGCATTGGCCTACTGAAAGACAAGTCTGAATCATGTGTAATTTGCCTCCCCTTGCAAACGGAATTCTCAAGATACCACGATGTCACCCTTCGAACTTGAGTTACCAGTGCTGTCCCAAGTCTTCGGAAATGCCCCAAGTTTGTTCCCGCTCTCGGCATACTTTCCAAGAAGAAATCAGACAATTCCTTTTCTTCTAAAAAATAGAAAGAAGCCCAAAACTCTGCCTAGAGCTTTTGCACATGATGAAGTCGTGTTGTCAAAGGTTGATGTTGATAACGGGAAGTTCTACACCCGGCAAACCTTCCCTGTTCACCCACAACCCCACACATCCCCCGCCTATATTTGTACTTACATTGGCTGTAAAAGATCCCTGCCCCCACCACATTCTTGCGCGAAGCGCCGCGAATGCAGTGAGCGTCATCAACCTCTCTTTCGTCCAATTGTTTCGAGAAAACATAAGATGGCAATCACAATACGCCACGAATTGATTGACATTAAGTTTGGTGGGGTATATAAGTAAGCTGCAGATGGCCTCTCTTTCTCATGTTTAGTTCTACCTAACATCTCAATTCCATTGAGCATTCCCACGTTCCCTTCTCCTTTCTCCCCGTCCTCCCACCCCACTTAACAGCAGCAATGGCCATGAATGTAGAGGGAAAGACAGCCATCATTACCGGCGCGGGCTCTGGTATCTGCTTCAGCTTCGCAAAACTCCTCCTCTCGAAAGGCTGCAACGTCGTCATCGCAGACATTGCCCTACGTCCCGAAGCAGAGGCTTTGCTCTCGGAATACCCCTCCACATCCGCTGGCACAAAAGCCATCTTCCAGAAGACAAATGTAACAGATTGGGCACAACTAGACAAGATGTTCGAGATAGCAACTACCCATTTCGGAGGCGCCGACATCGTGTGTCCAGGCGCAGGAGTCTACGAGCCAGTTCGTCTCCTCCATCCCCTCCCCAATGTCACTTAAGGCTAACCCATACCTCCCAAAAACAGCCATGGTCCAACTTCTGGCATCCACCCGGCGCCCCTCCCTCCAAAGACGACCCCTCCTCATCCCGCTACGCCCTCATCGACATCAACCTCACGCACCCGATCCGCGTAACCCAACTAGCAATTTCGCACTTCCTGTCCCGCAAGAAGCCAGGCTGCATACTGCACATCACGTCCGTCGCAGGCCAAGCCCCCTTCCTTCCCGCGCCCGTCTACGTAGCCTCCAAGCACGCCCTAAATGGCTTTGTGCGCTCCCTCGCTGCTCTTGAATCTCCTCCTCCTGCTTTCCAGCACCTACCTAAGATCAGAGTCAATGCCGTTGCGCCGGCGAGGATCCTCACGCCGCTGTGGACGGATAACCCGGAGAAGATGCGGATGGTGGGTAAAGAGCCCGGCTGGGTCACTCCGGAGGCTGTGGCGGACGTTATGTTGGGCCTGCTGGAGAAGGAGGAGTGGGTTGGCGGCACGATCATGGAGATTGGGAAGACGGTTAGGGAGGTGAAGGCGTTTGATGATCCGGGGCCGAAGGGGGGAGGGAATAATGTTGAGAATGACTTGGGGTATCAGGACGAGATGTGGGAGGGCTTGAAGAGGCAGTTTGAGGGGGTGTAGATGTTGGCGGGGCATAAGGTTTCTTAGATATATATTTTCTTTTCTGGGTATGGAGTATCAAGGTGATATGGTTGCAACTATTACTGCACCATTGTTTTAGCCAATGATTCGTAATGTAATTATGACTTTTTTTCCCCATCTTCAGCGTACGTATTGCGAGGGGCTCAACTTTCACTTCGCGGGAGAAGAAAAAAAGAGAGGCACAGTAACGAATTTTGCACCCTCCCAAAGGCTCGAGGTCGAAGTACTGTACCTCCGTAGAACTACCTGGCTACATTGCCCTCCCTTTCCCTTTCACCAGATTCCCTGCATGTCCATCCCCCACGCACCCACCAAAACCTCAGTCCCCTTTCCCTTCCCCATCCCTCCGATCATTACATGTACTTGTACCTTTCGTACCATAAAACCCAAAAAATTGGCCCTGGCGGCCGGTGCGGGTCGTGCGGGTCATGCCAACTTTATCCACAGCCCCGCACAGCCCGTGCGCTCGGCATAAGCAATTCCCCCATCGAGCCTCATGTACCAGGTACAACTACGTACCCCGCAGATCCGGACTTGTTTCCGGTTGTAACGGGCGCGCGCTAGCCGGAATTCCGCTATTTGTATCTGTTATCAGGATTTGCTTGGTGGCGAGGGGGATCCCTACCTGCAGTCTCAGGTTTTCAGGGTCATCTATGATGTAGGAGATGGGGTTTGGGAATTCGATGAGGATCAGGGTGGAAGTGGGGAAATCCTGTTCTGGGTCTGGGTCTAATGTTCTAGTCCTTGTGAGGAGGGGATGTAAGGCAAGTTTAGAGAGGGAGGATATCACGATGGGGTTTGGTGAGTTGTTCATGCTAAGGATTTGAATTGGGTATAGCAGATTGAAAGTACAGCATTGTTGTAAGGTAATACAAAGTGCCAACCTGAACCCCCAGAAACAGATGAATGGCGATAAACATGACCACATCTCCATACTGCAACACAGCGCCGAATCCTGTGTAACA
>Ga0302325_10028119_pt1 | contig 11639 bp, 9 predicted proteins | sample Palsa_T0_2_FD_201948 | JGI IMG/M metagenome (GOLD analysis project Ga0302325, IMG submission 201948) | Peat permafrost microbial communities from Stordalen Mire near Abisko, Sweden - Palsa_T0_2 | ecosystem: Environmental > Terrestrial > Soil > Palsa > Peat permafrost | place: Sweden: Abisko... | reverse complement strand
ACTCCTGGCGCAAAAACCTAATCCAAGTTGAGACCAGCCAAAGCGCGGCGGTTAATTTGTTTCATGGAGCCGTGCTCAAAAGCGGCCGCCTTAGGGTCCAGCTTGCGCTTCGTCACGGGTCTTCTCTTCACTTGAGTTGATTTCTTTTATCACATTCGTAGCCGATTCCCGCACATTTGGATCACTGTTTGTCTCGGCCTGTAACAACTGGGGAATGGCAATCCGCGCATCAGCGCCAAAACCAACCAACACATTTTTTACCCCTAAATTCCGAATGTACTCGTCTTGTTTTGTCAAAAAACCGGCGAACATCGGCACGACCAAGTTGGGCTCCTTATGTAGCGCCACCAAAGTGTCGGCAGCGGCTGAACGCGCCAAGTTATCCTCCAATGGTTGGTGGCCTCCCAATTGGGCGGACTCAATCAAAGCCGGAATTACTTTGTCGAAATCGCTCCGGGCCTCTCCCAGCGCAGTTGCGGCATTCAAGCGAAGATTCGGATCACTATTCGTAACAGCCTCTGTCAACACAGCGATGCCATCACTGCCCATTCCTGCCAACGCAATCCCTGCCGGTATCACGTGGGTCCTTTTTGTCATCAGATTTGTGAGCGTGGGGAAGGCCGGCCTCGCCTCCGGCCCTAAAAGGTTGAGAGCCTCGGCGGCGGCAAGATCTCGCGATATATGGCGGCTGAATGGATTAAGACTGTCGGGGATAAATCTGCTCGCGGGAAGAAAAACCTTTTTCTCGAGCGGAGACATATCCTTCGACACCCCACGACAGCAGGAGCGGAAGACCATTGGTCCCAATACCGCGAATCGCGCCAGCCGCCGCGTTGGTTCGATCAAAATACGAGCCGCTCCATTCTGTGAGCCAAGAACTCAAAGAACGCCCATCAAAAGCAGGTTCATTTGGCGCTGTGTAATAGACAAAGCCTCCTGCCAGCAATAAGCCGCCAATCACACCAAAGACCGCCAACCACCTTCTTTTGATCACGCTACAAAATTAAGCAAAATCCCGATGGCTGACAATCCGATTCCGCAAGTGCTGCTGACGAAGTGCGTGATTCGTTTCATGGAGACAGACAATACGGGATGCGTTTGTCCTCTGCTGCGCTGAATTGCTATTTTATGTCGGCGGTTTGCGCTGACCAAACTGACTTAACGAGCCGTCACTGCGGACGCGGCTGGGCCGCATTGAAGTTCTCTTACGAAATTTTCTTGCGCGAACCTTTTTCCTGGATCGGCGCGGCCTGCCCGGTGGCGGGCGCGGCCGGCTTGGGAAAATGCGTGGCGGCATGATAAGCGCGCGTAAGTTCTGCGTCGGCGTCGGGAAGAACCGGCGGCTTGGCTTTCTTGGCCCCAAATCGGAAGGCAGCAGTCAGATCGCCGAATGTTCTTCGACGCCAGTCACTGATGTTCTCCTCACGCACGCCCGTGACTTTTTCCAAGAACCGAAGCGGCGAGGTGTGATCGAATAATTCCGAACAGACCCAGCCCCCGGCCGTCCATGGCGAGACAATGATGCAAGGAACGCGGTAACCTGCGCCAATGGGAAGTCCATGCACATATTCTTGCGGCGTGCCCGGTGGCGCAGTGGGCGGCGGCACGTGATCGAAAAGCCCGTCGTTCTCGTCGTAATCGAGAATGAACGCGGTCTTGGCCCAAACTTTTGGGTTCGCAGCGATGGCGTCGATTTTGCTGGCGACAAACGCCGCGCCAGCTGCGGGCATGTAATCCGGATGCTCGGATTGGTGACCGGTGGGAATAATCCACGATACCGTGGGTAGTGTATCGTTCATCGCATCGCGTTCGAAATGACCTTGGGCTCCGCGAGCCAGGCCTTTGCGGTATAACGGAGATTCCAGGGGCGCTTCCTTAAAATTTTTGAAATTCTCCAACATGTTGCAGCCGTAATTATCCTCCTCCTGATAGACCTTCCAGCTCACGCCGGCCTTTTCCAGTCTTTCGGCATAGGTTGTCCATGTGTATCCGTCGGCCGGGGCTTTGTTGCTGATAATAGGGCCGCCATGCAAGCCGTCCGGGTCGATCATGCCGGTCATCCAATACATCCGGTTGGGCCAAGTGGGGCCAAAAACGGAACAATGGTAAGCGTCGCAAATGGTAAAAGCTTCGGCCAGGGCGAATTGAAAGGGAATATCGGCGCGGGTGTGATAGCCCATGACAAAGGGGCCGTTCACGCCGTCAGCCTTGCGATGCGCCGGCAGCCATTGGTCCATCTTGCCGCCATTCCAGGCTTCATGCTGGACCGACCAGGCGTGGCTGGTGGAAGGAATCTTCTGCGCACTGGTGGACTTGGTATCCAAATGGAAGGGCAGCAGGTAACCCTCCGGATGCTCCGCATCGGGCTGATGGAAAATGGAACGGCCGTCCGCGAGCTTCAAGGCATTGGCATCATCGAAACCGCGCACGCCCGCCATCGTGCCGAAGTAATGATCGAAAGAGCGATTTTCCTGCATGAGAAGCACGACGTGTTTGATGTCGCCAAGGCCACCTCGCTTTGGCGGCGAGGCCAAGGCGCGACGAACGTTCGGCGGCAGGAACCCAGACGCAAACGCTGCGGCCGCAAGCGCGGCGCTGGAGCGCAAGAGACGTCGGCGAGTTATTCCTTTGGAACCAAATTCATTCTGGTTTTGGCGTTTCATGGAGATATGGACTGCGATTGCGTCTTTCCATTCAAGGAAAATAGGATGCTAAAAATTGGCATTCGTCCACGAAAAGCGCACAAGTAAGCGCCCTTAAATTGGCGTTTAGGCTTGCTTTAAGCGCGGCTTTAATAGAACCTCAGGCACATGAAGAATCGCTTCTTGTTCCTCATTTCCTCATGTGCATTCATGTCTTTGGGTGCCAGCTTGTTTGCGGGCGCGGACGAAACCAAAATGGAATGGCAATCGTCCGGAATTATGCAGAAGGCGGGAGGCTACCGCCCGCTCCATGTGGTCCTTTCGCCGGATAAACCAGCCGGAATCAAAGCTGTGCCTTCGGATCTTTCTGCCCCGCTTTACGGCACGTTGGAGCTTGGCCCGACGAACGCTGCCACGTCGTTTTTTGTCATTGTCGATGAACCAGAAGGGAAACCTTCGCGCCTGTTCGTGGATGCCAATGCCAACGGCGACTTGACCGATGATCCCCCCACCGAGTGGAAAGGCCGAGCCGAAAAAGGCGCCGACGGCGTGGAGTTGACGAGTTATCAAGGCGGAGCCGAATTGCTCGTGCCTTATGGCGCGGAAAAACTCAAGGCGCACCTCGGCATTTATCGCTTCGATAAACATGACTCCCGCCGTGCTGCTCTAACCAATTTTCTTTTCTATTATCGGGATTACGGCCGTGTCGGCGATGTCGCTCTCGAAGGGAAAACGTACCATGCGATGCTCCTCGATGACGGTTGCACTGGAAATTTCCAACCTGCCAAAGGTGATACCAATTCGGCGGTCACTCTGTTGCTCGATCTCAACAACAACGGCAAGTTTGAAGGTCACGGCGAGTCCTTTAATGTGACCAAGCCATTCAATATTGGCGGCACAACCTACGAGATTGCCGGTTTGACGGCGTCGGGCAGCGCCTTTCAAATCGTGAAATCGTCTGAATCGGTCGAGGAAACCAAGGCGCCCCCCAACTTGGAAGTTGGAGCCAAGGCGCTGGCGTTTACCGCGAAAACCACCGATGGCGACACGATCAATTTCCCGGACAAATACAAGGGCAAATTGGTCATGCTGGATTTTTGGGCAACGTGGTGCCCGCCTTGCCGGGGCGAAGTGCCGCATTTGGCCGCTACTTACGAGAAATACCATGCGAAGGGATTTGAGGTTTTAAGCATTAGTCTGGACCAGGCCAACTCGGCGGAGAAACTGGCCCAATTCACCAAGGAAAATCACATGCCCTGGCCGGAGGTTTATGACGGCAAATACTGGAGCGCGGACGTGGCGCAGATGTATTTCATCCAATCCATTCCTGCATCATTTCTGATTGACGGTGAGACCGGCGCGATTGTGGCCAAGGGCAACGATCTGCGCGGGGATGCGCTTGCGGCCACCATCGAAAAAAATTTAGCGAAACACCAGGATTAATTCCTACGCCTCACGGCGAGCGAGCTACTTGGCTCCAAGATTGTATGTAAACAACATTTCCATGACGCCGTCTTTGGCGGCGTAACTTCCCTGGCCGGTCAAGCCAGCCAGTTCTCCTGCGCCGGAACCAGTGACAACCGTCCACTGGCTGCGCGGCTCGCCAGCAAAAGTGCCGATGTGATGAATGACAAAACTTCCGGCCTTGCCGTCCAAAGTGCCGGTGATCCGTTCGTAGCCAGAGAAGTAAGTGACGCCATCGCCGCCGGCGCACATAAGGTATACAACCGCGCCTTCCCCTACCAAGGAACCCTGATACGCCTGCTTGGCCTTGGTCAAGGTCAACTTAGTTTCGCCACCCAGGTAATCTGATGCTTCGTCCTTCCAATCTTTAATCGTGAATGTGGATTTTGATGTAACGCTCATATTGTGTAATTTTGTGTCTTCACATTAAGAAACGAACCGTGGTTCATACACCGGCCCCAAATGATGCTTGCGCAACAGTTCAATGAAGCGGGCGATGCCCCGCTTTTCATCCGTCCCAAGATGAAAATGGATATGCCAGCTCAGATAGTCTTTGCGAAAGTCGAAATCGAAATCTGTGCGACTGGAAATGATAAAGTCCAGCGTATCCAAGCCGAAGTTCCTGGCCTCGCGTAAGCGGCGGCGCAGTAATTGATTAGGAATACGCCGCAAAGCCCACACCGCATAAACAAAGGGTAATCCGGTCAGCTCGAACCAGGCCGCACCCAAGTCCCACAATTCATGCGGCGGCGCATGGCGGGCGAATTCCAAAGCGGGATCGCCGATGAGCAACACATTTTCCAAAGACGGCGCGGCCTGATAATTGGGCAGCGGACGCAGTTCCGGTTTCAGGCCGTTTTCGGCCATCAGGACCTTGAGCAGATTCACACTCGAAAGCGAAGCGGTATCGCAATAAATTTCCTGCATCTCCGCCAAGGGCTGGCGGTGGGCCAGGAAAACACTCTTGACCTCTCCCAGCGAAGCGACGGCAATACCGTCAAGTATATCATAACGATCATGCATCAGCACCTCAGTAATGCTGACTAGAGCGGCATCCAATTCATCGCGCTGCAACATTTGCGCCAGTTGCGAGGGCGGCGCGAAAATGATCTGATCCTCCAGTCCCCGCGTCAGCGGCACAGCATTAAGATAGGGCACGGAACCGACTCTAAATCCGGCCAGAGAGTTCTCCAATTCCGATTCGGTCTGGAGCTGGACGGGGCGGGTTTCGCGCTCGAAGCGTCGGGCCAATTCCTCGGGGGTTTCGGCCGGAGCCATCCGCAGCTTGGGTGTTTCCTCGGGCGGTGCCATGGAAACTCAGGCCGAGGCCAGATTGCTTTCCAAAACCTGGGAAACGCCCGCGCGCGGCGCTTCTTCCACGGTTGGGCCGTCCCAAACTTTGACCGGCTGATAAAATGTATCGCGCTGCACCGGCGTGCGTCCGGTTTCGCGAATCGCCTTGAGCATTTCCTTCTCGGTTTGGAGTTGGGGAGTTTTGGCCCCCGCCATATGAAAAATGTGCTCTTCCAGGATCGTGCCGTGCAAATCATCCGCGCCGTAATTCAAGGCCACTTGCGCCAACTTCAAACCCAGGCCGACCCAGTAGGCCGTGATATGGTCGAAATTGTCGAGGTAGATGCGACTGACCGCAATGGTGCGCAATGAATCAAAACCAGTCGGCGAAACTTTCACCGGAATGTCGTTGTTTTCCGGTTGATACGGAAGCGGCACGAAACCGGTAAAGCCGCGCGTCTCGTCCTGCAAGTTGCGAAGCTGGCGCAGGTGATCGACGCGGTCGGCCAGCGATTCGACGTGGCCGTAAAGCATCGTGGTGGTGCTGCGCCCGCCCATTTTGTGCCAGACGCGATGAACATCCAGGTATTCCTCCGCCGATTCCTTGCCGCGGGCGATGCGCGAACGGATTTCCGGCCGAAAAATTTCCGCTCCGCCGCCGGTCAAAGAGTCCAAGCCGGCCTCGCGCAGCTCGCGCAATGTTTCGGCGACTGACTTTTTGGCCATCCAGGCCAGATGCAGGATTTCGATAGCCGTGAAACACTTCAATTGCAAACGCGCGTCCACAGCTTTGAGCGCACGCAGCATATCCGTATAATAACTAAAAGGCAGAGATGGATGCAGTCCGCCGACAATGTGCAATTCGGTCACGCCCACGGCCAGGGCTTCACGCGCCTTTTGAGCGATTTCCTCCACCGTGAATTGCATACCGTCGGCGTCGCGCTTTTTCCGGGCGAAGGCGCAGAATTGGCAACTTAGAATGCAGTAGTTGGAGTAATTGATGTAGCGATTGACGATGTAACTGGCGCGCAGGCCGTTTTTGCGGCGAGCCACCACATTCGCGATGGCACCAAGGGCGTTGAGGTCCTTACTTTCAAATAGACGCAACGCCTCCTCATCGGAAAACCGCGCGCCGGCCGCCGCTTTTTCCGCCAAGCCGCGCCATTCACCATTTTGCCAATACGTGTTCACCTTCGAATCCGCATCCATGGAAACACAATTTCAATCAGAGTCACGACCAGAAACACCACGCTGAGCAGGCCGTTAAGCCGAAAGAAAGCGTTTTGCACCCAATTCAAACTGCGACGCCGGGCCAGCCAATGTTCCAGCAGCAAACAGCCCAGGATAAAAATCAGCCCCACGCAATATACGATGCGAAATCCAGCCAGCAACCCGAAGGCTGCCAAAATTCCCCACATCACCAGATGGCAGAGAAACGAAAGAGAGAGCGCATTGGCCACGCCCCACCGCACGACCAGGGAATGCAAACCTTGCTGCCGGTCAAATTCATAATCCTGGACGGCGTAAATAATATCGAAGCCCACCAGCCAAAACACGACGGCCATCGCCAAAAGTGTTGGCAATAGCGCGCTGTATTGCAGAACCCGCCAATTGTACCCTTGCGGCCAGAAATCAAAATTTCCCCGAACCGCTAGCCATGCGCCGATCGGCGCCAGAGCCAGGGCCAGCCCCAGGAAGACATGGGTGAAATCCGTGAATCGTTTTGTCAGCGAATAAAAGCAAACCACCAACAGCGCCACGGGTGATAGATAGAAGCAGGCCGAGTTTAGAAAATACGCGGCCACGATTAATCCCGCCCCGCTGCCCAGGCACAACGTCCAGGCACTCGCGAGCGAAATCTCCCCGCGCGGCAAATGGCGCCCGGCCGTGCGGGGGTTGGCGCGATCAAACTCGCGGTCGGCGATGCGGTTGAAAGACATCGCGCATGTGCGCGCACAGGTCATGGAGGCCACGATGAGCAGAAAAATCCGCAGGCCCGGCCAGCCGCGTTGGTCGCGCGCGGCAACGGCCATCGAAGCCAGCGCGAACGGCAGCGCAAAAACAGTGTGAGAAAATTTAACGAAGCTGCCCCAACGACGCAGAACCACCCAAGGCATCAAGCCGCCGACAGCCGCCGAAGGCAAAGCGTTGGTGTTGGTGCCTGGTCCACGCAAGCCAGGCTGACCTTGAGGTTCCATACTACTTGAACATTTCCCCAATGACCTTGTTAAGGTCCAGAATCGAAAAGGGTTTGGGCAAACAGGTCTTGCCATGCTCCTTAAGGAACTTTTCGGTTTTTTCGCTCAAAACGTCCCCGGTCATGAAAACCATGCGCTGTGCGGATTTAGTATCCGTTTCGAGGAGGCGTTCGAAAAGTTGCTGGCCGCTCAGGCCCGGCATTTTCCAGTCGGACAAAATAAGATCAAATCGCCCCCCCGCCAAGCGCTGCAACGCACTCTCGCCATCGACTGCTGTTTGCACGCTGTAGCCTTGCCTGACGAGTATCTTCGACACTAAATCTAGAATATCGCTCTCGTCGTCCACGACCAGCACTTTGCGGCCCTTTCCGTCCAAGGTAGGAGCGGGAATCGACGCGGCTTCAGCCGGGATGCTTTCGGATTGATCCGTAATGGGCAACTCGATGATAAAAGTCGTCCCCTGGCCCAGGTTGCTGGAGGCGGTTATGGTGCCACCATGTTCCTGGATGATGCCATAAGACAAACTCAAGCCCAGGCCCGTGCCTTTGCCGACCGGTTTGGTGGTGAAGAATGGATTAAAAATTTTGGCCACATTTTCCTCTGAAATCCCGGGGCCGTCATCCTCGAACCTAATGCGCACGTGCTGCCCCACGACACTGGTCGTGATACGAATGAGGCCCCGCGGACGATAAGCCTCGATGGCCTGGCGCGCATTATTGACAATATTCAGGAAGACTTGCTGGATTTGATGCGGGTCCAGGAGCAGCCGCGGCAATTGCGAAGAGAGTTCCTTTTCGACTTTGATATTATTGGTGCGCAGTTCGTAAATAAGAATTTCAATCGAAGCCTCGACCGCCGCATTGACACTCGCGAGCTTGCGCTCCGGCGGATGCTGGCGCGCGAATCCCAGCAGGCTCTGGACGATCTTATGACACCGTTCGGCGCTGCTACTAATGCGCTGGAGCGAAGTGCGGTCGTCTTCGGTGACAGTGCTCATTTGCAGCAACTCTGCATACCCGATTAGAGAAGTCAGCGGATTGTTCAATTCATGAGCCACGCCGGCCACAAATTCGCCCACGGCCGAAAGCTTCTCTGTATGGCTCAATTGGGCCTGGGTGGCGCGCAGGATTTCGACCGTTTTTTCCAACTGAGCCAAAGACTTTTGCAGGTTGCCGGTCATTTGGTTGAACACGGCCGCCAACTCGCCTAATTCATCCTTGGATTGAATATCCATGCGCCGGGAAAAATCGCCGCGCCCAACGGCTTCCGCGCTGTCGCGCAATTGGCGCAACGGCTCGGTCACGCGCCGCACCAGCAACCAAACAATCACCGACCCGACAACAAGTCCGGCCAAGCTGAAAAGAAGTAGACCGCGCTGAGTTTGGGCAAAGGCCTTCCAAGACTCCTCGTAGGAATAGAGCATGAGATGCCCGGCATTGGGCGGGCCGATCAAGTGCGGAAGAGGCGCGAGCAGCGCGGCATAATGGTTCCCCTGCAGAGTCAAACTAAAATCCTGCGCATCGCTTCCCGGCGGAGCCGGCATGGAAAGGCGGCGGTATTCCCGCAAAAGAACCGGATTTAAGGAATCGTCGCCAAAAGTCGAGGCAATCACTTTGTCATTGCCCACGAAAGCGATGTGGCTGTTAGGCGATTTTAATTGTCTGGCCAACGATTCGTCCAATTCCAAACCGACGACCAAAGCCCCAAGCAAGCTGCCATTGGGCAGACTGGAAGGCGCGGCCACGACTTCCAGTAACGTGTCCTGAACCTGGACCAAGGCAGTGGCCGGTGCGCTCGACTCCAGGACGGCTTTTACCAAAGGCGCACAAGCGACGGTGAAGGACGGGTTGGTCGTACCGGTCAACCATTTGCCGTTGGAATCCGTAAAGAGCGCGACGGAGGTTTCCTTGAATTCCGGCCCGTCTAGAAACTCCTGCATGGTTTTGCGCGAGCTTTCCAGATCGTCCACTTTGAATTTTTGGGCCAGGGAGAAAAAATCCGCGCGCGGGGGGATGGCGCCGAATTTCTGAACGAGACCGTCACTCCAACGCTGAAACGTTGAGGCAAAAAGGGCCTCGGTATTGCGCAAAGCCATTTGATTTTCGATCTGCAACTGAGTTTGGATGCGGCTGTTGACCACCCAAATCGTGCCGGCCAGAAAAAGCGCCATCACGACGACAACGGGAATCAACACCTTGGACTGGAACTTGAAATTGAATCGGCTCCACGCAGCCATGGCATTAATATCGGGGCAGATTCTTCGGGCCTAAAGTAAAATTAACCCCTGTTCGCTCCCCTTCCTCAGGAATGGTAATCGTCTTGGAATCCTGCGGCAATCGTTCCTGCCAGGCGACGAGCGTATAATTGCCAGGCGGCACATTGGTGATGGTGTAACGACCGCGAGAATCCGTTACGGCAAAGTAAGGATTTTCCAGCACCAGAATAATGCAGCTCATGCGGGAGTGAATGGAGCAAAAAACATCCACTTCGCCAGCTTTGTTAAAGGGAACCTTTTTGGGCGGATCTCCTTTTTTGTAAAGCCCCAAATCAAAAGGGGCGGCGTCCGACTTGGAGAAAACGTTATGAAAAATGTTGTCATCGTTGGGAAATTCTATGGAGGCGCCGACCATCACCGGCAGGACATGCGGCACGTACGTGGCGTTTTTTTGGTGGATTTCCTCCAATGGCCGGACTAATTTAGCGCCCGGAACGGTCCCTTTGATATAGACCACAAAATCCCGCATGTCTTCATAATTGACTCGCTCGGCGGTTTTCAAGGCTTTGCTCGAGTAATTGCCGCCGCTGGCTTCGTCCTCGGTTCCTTCTTTGCCTTGGGCGCGAACGACACCGGAAATGGTTCCACCCTGCGACGGTCGCCCGGTCAAAATGAGTACCGTCACGATGAATAGGAAAAATGCGCGGCGCATAGGTTAAAACTTGAAAGCCGCCTCCGCTGCGAAAGAGTCTTCGTGATCGCGGAAGCCACCCGTCGAAAGCCGGCCCTGTTCAAAGGCGTATTCCAGCTTCAATATCAAATGCTCGCTGAAACGATAGCCCAGCCCCAAACTTAAACGCCAAACATCGGTTGTGGATAATCCGGGAAAATCAGGACTATCGGCGACAATTGGATAGCCGCCGTCGGGAACAATGATCTGACTCCAGCGCGCCGCCGCGTAGAACTTCGGAGTCAGATGTTGCAAGCCCTCGGCGTAATAATAATAGAGGTCGCGATGGTCGCCCCCTGACGGATGGTTGTCGTCGGCTCCGGCGTAACCGCCGGCCAGCCGGACATATCCGCTTTTCCATTTTGCCTGTGCGTCGGCTTCGGCCGCGTTCACTTGAAAAGTCGTAGCATTTGTCGTCAGCGGCGTGAAAAATCCGCCACCAAACCATGCTGCTGAGATCATATCGTTGGCCACGCTCAAATGACCTGTGCGCATCCCACTGATGCTGAAATGCAGCCACGATTCGGGATCGTACCCGATCCGTCCCGCCACCGATTTATCGGCCGTCGCATCATTTAAGGTGGAGACGCCTCCGTCTTGAACCGCGACGACATAACTAAGAGTCTTCCAGGAGCCATAAAGTTCCAATCCGGGGTTAAGTCCCCAAATATCGCTCAAGGAATGCGAGATGAGGACGTTGTCGATGGCAAAGCGGTTTTGATATTCCTCGCCAAAAGGAATGTAAAACTGTCCGAGGCGCGCGTTGAGTATCTGGTCCTGACCCCAAAATCTGCCCAAATTCTCTGCCTGAAGATAGACCTCGCCCAAATAAACGCCTAAATCGAATTCTTCGCGCGTTTGCAGGTCCACTTCGCCATAAAAATAAATATCCTGCCAGAGGGGCGCATCCAGAAAAAGGCGGGCTTCGTCGAGAATAAAGGCGTTGTTAGGATATTTGCCCGCGCTCTGGGTGCTAAAGAAACCGGCTCCCCCTTCCCCACTGATAACGACATTGCCCAGGGAAAGCCCCTTCGATTTCTCCGGCGGCAGAGGCGGGTTTTCGACGCTGGCCTTGAGGGTGCGCAACTCATTTTGAC
>Ga0302325_10028116_pt1 | contig 11639 bp, 7 predicted proteins | sample Palsa_T0_2_FD_201948 | JGI IMG/M metagenome (GOLD analysis project Ga0302325, IMG submission 201948) | Peat permafrost microbial communities from Stordalen Mire near Abisko, Sweden - Palsa_T0_2 | ecosystem: Environmental > Terrestrial > Soil > Palsa > Peat permafrost | place: Sweden: Abisko... | reverse complement strand
AAGTTCGCTGGCTCCCGCGCGGTCTGCAAAGCGCCGCCCAATCCAGCGAGCAGCGAGCCCAGGGCGAACACCGCGGTGAATAGCACCGCCTGATTGACACCGAGAGCGCCGACCATTTCACGATCCTCGGTGGCGGCCCGAACCAGGCGGCCGAAACGGGTCCGCGTGAATACGGCGTGAAGGATCCAGAGGACGACGGGTGCGACGACAATCAAAAATGCGTCGTAGGTCGGCAGCCGACGGCCGAGAATTTCAACCGCACCGCGCAATCCCGGCGCCCGCGGGCCGAATAAATCCTGTGCCCCCCACAGCCACAGCGTTGCGTCGTTAATAACCAGGACAAGCGCGAACGTGGCGAGAAGCTGGAACAGCTCGGGCGCCGCGTAGATGCGCCGGAGCAGAACGATTTCAATCACCGCGCCGATTAGTCCGACGGCCACTGCGCTCGCAACAATGCCACCCCAAAAGCCGAGCGCGCCGCCGACCGATGTCGCGAGCGTTACTGCGACATAGGCGCCGAGCATGTAGAGTGAGCCATGCGCCATGTTGATGATGCGCGTGACCCCGAAGATGAGTGAAAGGCCGGCAGCGACGAAGAACAAGCCGGATGCGGAGGCGAGACCGTTGAGGGCCTGAAACGCGAGGCCTTCCAGATTCATCCGCGTGCGCCTTCAAACACCCGGCGACGCCACGCCATCGCCGCCTCGCACACACCCTGCCGCAGCACCGTTAATCCGCGGGCCGCAACTTCTTCACCTCGTCATCCGACGGCTGCACCGAAGCGCCATCGATGTATTTGTAGTCAACCATGACGCCGTGGCCGTCCTGCAGAGCGATCTTGCCGACATAACCGCCGAGCGTTGACTGATGGTCGATGGCGCGGAATTGGAACGGCCCAAACGGGCCGGTCAGTTGCAAGCCCTGGAAGGCATCGACAACTTTTTCCGTATCGGTCGAACCGGCTTTAGTGATGCCGGCCGCCATCGACTTGATCGTCAAATAGCCGACCACCGCGCCCAGCTTCGGCACCTCGTTGTAGCGCTTCTGATAAGCCGCAACGAATTCGGGGTTTTGCGGCGGAACAGTAGCGCTCGCCGGGTAGCCGGTGGCGATCCAGCCGACCGGCGCGTCATCCTTGAGCGGATCCAGATATTCCGGCTCGCCGGCAAGTAGAGCCACCACCGAGCGGTCCTTGAACACGCCGCGGGTGCTGCCCTCGCGTATGAACTGAGCGAGATCAGCGCCGAACTCGGCGCTGAAGATGGCGTCGGGCTTGGCGTCGTCGATCGCCTGCGCGACCGCGCCAGCGTCGATCTTGCCGAGCGGCGTAGCCTGCTCGGTCACGAACTCGACGTCAGGCTGCTTGGCTTTGATCATTTGCTTGAATGCGGCGGCAGATGCCTGCCCGAATTCGAAGTTCGGATAAACCAGCGCCCAGCGTTTCTTGTTGGCCGCGAGCGCCGACGGCATCAGCATCGCGACCTGCATGTAGGTCGAAGCCCGCAGACGGAACGTGTAGCGGTTGCCGTTTTGCCAGACCATTTTGTCGGTCAGCGCTTCGGCGCCGAGAAAGAACACCTTCTTCTTGCCGGCAAACTCGGTCACCGCGAGACCGACATTCGACAGGAACGTACCACAGAGGAGGTTCACGCCTTCGCCGGTTACGAGTTCATCGGCGGCACGTACTGCATCGCCCGGATTGGCACCGTCGTCGCGCGAAATCACTTCAAGCTTTTTGCCCAAAACTCCGCCGGCCGCATTGATGTCTTCCACGGCCATTTGCCAGCCTCGCTTATAAGGCTCGAGAAAGGCGGGCTGACTTTTGTAGGAATTCATCTCGCCGATCTTGATCGTATCTTGCGCGACCGCCGGCAGAGCGGTTGCGCACGAAACTGCGGCGGCAAAGACAGCAAATAATCCGGCAGTTCGCGGCGTAATGAAACGTACCCGCATGTCAGTCTCCTGCTTGGCTTTTTCTCAAAAACCCGCGCTCTTCGCCGGCACCAAGGCGCGAGATGGAACTAGAAATAGTCTTTGTACGCTGATGCCTTGTCAAGTTTCGCTCCTGACGCAGCCGAGGTCACCTCAACGAGCAAGAATAGGTCAAGCCGGCCGTTCGCGGGCCGACATGATCGCCAGCCACAAATAGACAGCGAGTAGCGTCATTTCGATAAAAACGATGACGATGCTGGCGCCAAAGACGTTCGGGAAGAACATCACAACCACCGCCATCGACACCACGGAGCCGAGCCACACCACCGCACCCCAGGCGGCGGCAAGCCAAAGTCCGACCGCCGCGACGAGATCGAGGACTGCGAAAAACACGGTCGCGGCCTGCCATGCCACGGTATGCGACTCGAAGCCTTCGTCCACGCCCGCGCCGATGCCGCAAACCTGGGTCCAATGATAGAGCCCTTTGACCAGCGACACCGCCGCCATCAGGCGCAGAAACAGCACGAGATATTCCGTCCAGGTGCCCGCGCTGCTAAGCGTTTTGCTGACGCGCACCGGTTCGAGCATGTCGCTCGGCCGGGTCGGCTGCTTTGGCGTTTTGCCGCTCGCGGGGCTCGATTTGCTGCTCACAGGGCTCATTGGCAAGCAGCGATAGAGGTGCGCCGAAAGCGCGTCAACGCTCGCGTCTAACTGACCGTAAACGCCGTCGAAACTGCGCAGACCGCAATAGTGGCGATTCCGGCGTGAACGGAGTAAAATGGAACCCAGTAGGAGCATGTCGATGGCAGTAAAATTCGGCCGGCCGCTCGAGCGCAGCCGCCTTACACCGGTCGAAACACAAAAGCCGGCGGAAAATCTCGATCTTTCCATCCGGCCACGCCGCAATCGCCGCGCCGACTGGACGCGGCGCATGGTACGCGAGCACGTGCTCACTACCGACGACCTGATCTGGCCGCTGTTTCTTGTGGACGGCACCAAAGTGCGCGCACCGGTCGACTCGATGCCCGACGTTGAGCGCTTGTCGGTCGATGAAGCTGTTCGCGCGGCCGAACGCGCGGCGAAGCTGTCGATCCCCTGCATCGCGCTATTTCCCTACACCCAGCCGGATCGCCGCGATCACGACGGCACCGAGGCGCTCAATCCGGACAATCTGGTTTGCCGCGCGATCCGCGCCATCAAGAAGGAAGTTCCGGAAATCGGGGTGCTCTGCGACGTCGCGCTCGATCCCTATACCAGCCACGGCCATGACGGCTTGCTGCGCGATGGCGTCATCCTCAACGACGAAAGCGTCGCCGTCCTGGTGAAGCAAGCGCTGGTTGAGGCGGAAGCCGGCTGCGACATTATTGCGCCCTCCGACATGATGGATGGGCGCGTCGGCGCCATCCGTTCGGGCCTCGACGCCGCGGGTTTTGGCGATGTCCAGATCATGGCCTACGCAGCCAAATATGCCTCGGCCTTTTATGGACCGTTCCGCGATGCGGTTGGTTCGAGCGCCACGCTCACCGGCGACAAGCGCACCTATCAGATGGATCCGGCTAATTCCGATGAGGCCTTGCGGGAAGTCGAACTCGATATCGCCGAAGGCGCCGACATGGTCATGGTGAAGCCGGGCATGCCCTATCTCGACATTCTTTACCGGATCAAAGCCGCATTCGGGATGCCGACATTCGCCTACCAAGTGTCGGGCGAGTATGCGATGATTATGGCTGCCGCGGGGAACGGCTGGCTCGACGGGGACAAGGCGATGACGGAAAGTCTCATCGCTTTCAAGCGCGCCGGTGCTGATGGTGTGCTGACCTACTTCGCGGCGCGGATCGCCGAGAAGCTCAAGAAGAGCAGCTCATAGCAAGCGTCTCCGCCGGGGTGGTGGGTAGCGAGGCGGGTGTCATGCGTTACGACGACGATAACTCTCAATCGTTCGGGCCGGTGCTGCGCCGGATCGCGATCCTCGCGGTGATCATCGCCGCGGTTCCGGTGATGTTGTGGAGCATCACCGCCTTCATGCACACCTATGTCGCGCAGCCTGTGATCCCGTCAGCTCGGCCTTTGGCATTACTTGCTAACCCAAATGCCGCGTCCGCGCCGTCAGCCGATAACAACGCGCCGGCACGCGCGGGTGCACCCGTCGTTGAAGCGAGAGCGACGGCTACGGATGCACGCGGCTTGGATACGGACGGCAAGAGCGATCAGTTGAGTGACGGTGCCGCGCCTGCTCAAACGCCAACAGGTACGACGGCTTCCATCGGGCCGGTTCCTGCCGCGCCGATATCGGCCGCATCGAATGCGCCTCAAGCCACCAACCGGACCGCAGCAAACTCGTCAGGCAATCCGGCAAACTCACCCTGGCCTGATCCGTCCCAAGCGATTGGTGGACAACCGTTGCAAACCGCAACTTCGGGCGGCGACTCCTCCGACGCGCTGCCCGCTTCAGCGCCGCTGATCGGTCCAATCCCGCTGCCGCCGCACCGGCCGAAGGTCCTCGCCATGGCGGACGGGCCTGTCCCGCTGCCACGCAGGCGTCCGGCCGACGCTGACACAACCTCAGATCCCCCTCCCGACAACGGCAACTTCCTCACCCACCTGTTCGGGCAGACTCACTAACCGGTTGCAGGTTGCACTACGGCGTCGGAGAGACCGAGGGGAACTCATGTCCTCAAGTTGCAGAATAGCCATCGTTGGCGGCGGCCTCGCCGGGGTAGCGACTGCAAACGCGTTGAAGACATTCGGCCTCAAGGCCCAGTTGTTCGAGTCAGCGCCGGCCCTAGGCGAAATAGGAGCTGCCGTTAATGTCAGCCCACAGGCCGTCAAGGCGCTGCGCGCCATCGGTCGCGGCAAAGAGGTAGCCGCCGTCGGCTATGCTTCTCCCGGAATTTACACCAGGAACATGCAAACCGGTGAGTTCCTCGAATTCAATGATCGGTTCAAGGCCGGCGAACGATATGGCGCTCCCTATTACACTTTCCATCGCGCCGACTTGCTGGATGCGCTCGCAGCCGGACTAGATCCCGGTGACATTCACCTCGGACATCGCCTCACCGGCATAGAAGAACGAAACGACTCTGCGGTGCTTGCGTTCGACAACGGGGTTAGCGTCGAGGCTGAATATGTGATCGCGGCCGACGGCGTGCGTTCCTTGATCCGGCGGGCGCTCTACGGCGCCGATAACCCAACCTATACCGGCCAGATGGTCTGGCGTGCTCTGCTCGACAGCAACGATGTTCCACCGGATGTCCTTGAACCGACTGGCCACATCCAGTGGGTCGGGCCCGGCCGGCATCTCATCGCCTATTACATCCGCGCCAAGAAACTCGTGAACATTGTTACCCAGCAGGACACCGACGAATGGGTCGATGAGGGCTGGTCGACACGCGGCGATCCGAACGAGATGCGGGCAAGCTTCCCCAATCCCGAGCCTCATCTGGAAAAGCTTTTAAGCCTCGTGACTCAATGCTCGAAGTGGGGCCTGTTCACGCGGCCCCTGACCCAGAATTGGGGTCGCGGCCATATTCAGCTGATCGGCGATGCCGCGCACGCGATGCTGCCGAATGCAGGGCAAGGCGCCTGCCAGGCTTTTGAGGATTCATACATCCTCGGGCGCTGGCTGGCGGCTTGCAGCGATCCGGTGGAAGCTTTTGCCGGTTTCCGCCGTGTGCGTATCCCGCGTGTGCACGGCGTGCAGCGATTGTCGTTCTCGAATGCACGCTTCAAGCACATGCGCGACGCGGCGGCGCAAAAGGAATCGATCGCCACCGGCAAGGGCAGTCTTCACGGCAGCTCGGACTGGGTCTGGGGCTACGATCCCGTGACCGAATGGAACAAAGAACCATCTGTTCCGACCACCTACGCTGCCTGAAGTTGAACGGACGCTTGCCGATCAGCTTCTGAAATAGCGCGGGTTATCAAGATCGCTAATCAGCCCGGGCTGCTTCGGCAGCCACCCAAGCAGTTGCCGCGTTTTCTGACTTGAAGACGGATTGTCGAGCGCTGCGAAATGCGCAAACCAGCCGAAATGATCGCCCGCCTCCTCCGCTGATTTGGCGACGACCGGCAGATTAAGGCGGCGTCCGATCACGGCAGCGATCTCCCGAAATGGCACCCCTTCATCCGCGACGCCGTGATACCGCGCGCCGGCGGCATTCTTCTCAAGCGCGAGCCGGAAGAGATGCGCGGCGTCGAGCCGATGCACCGCCGGCCAGCGGTTCATGCCGTCACCCACATAAGCCGAAATCCCTTTCTCGCGCGAAAACCCGATGAGCATCGGGACGAAGCCGTGATCGCCGTCGCCGTGCACCGATGGAGACAGCCGCACGACTGACACGTGTACACCGCGCGCCGCGACCGATGCTGCCGCCTGCTCAGAAGCGACACGGGGAATTGTGGTCGAAGCCTGCGAATCTTCGGTCGCGAGTTGCCCCTGCCCGACAAGACCTGTCCCGGACGTGATGACCAGGGGCCGATTTGAGCCCTCGAGCGCCGAGCCCATCGCTTCAATGACTTGCCGATCAGTCTCGCAGTTGGCCGCAAATTTCGAGAAGTCGTGATTGAACGCGGTGTGGATCACACCGTCCGCAGCGGACGCTCCACTGCGCAGGCTTTCAAGATCGTCAAGCGAACCGCGATGAACGTCTGCGCCTGCCGCCTTGAGCGACGCCACGGCAGCGTCCGAGCGAGCAAGGCCGAGCACTTTGTGGCCCGAGCCGATCAGTTCTTTGACAATCGCCGAGCCGATGAAACCGGTCGCACCGGTAACAAAAACACGCATGGGAAATCCTCCAAGCTTTTCGATGGAGGCTATATCGGCCCCAGCTTTATCGTGGTAAAGTAGTGATCTTATACGGGTATAATAGCTAACAGGGTCAGCATGCCGGCGGCGAACGATAACTCGCTCGGGACCTACCTGAAGGACCGACGCGCGAAGCTCGATCCGACGGCCTTCGGACTGCCATTGCGGCGCCGGCGAACACCGGGCCTACGGCGCGAGGAAGTAGCGCAGCGCGCCAATGTCAGCTCGACCTGGTACACGTGGCTCGAACAAGGCCGTGGCGGCGCGCCGTCGGCCGATGTCCTGGACCGGATCGCGCGCGCCCTGATGCTGACCGACATCGAGCGCGAACATCTCTTCCTGCTCGGCCTTGGCCGACCGCCGGAGGTACGATATCAGGAAACCGATAGTGTCACGCCTCGGCTGCAACGGGTGCTCGACTCGCTGGAGTTCAGTCCTGCCATCGTGAAGACCCCAACATGGGACGTGGTCGCCTGGAACCGCGCCGCGGCGGCGGTGCTGACCGATTACGGTCCAATCCCGCCGGGGCAACGCAATATCCTGCGGCTGATGTTTGGCGATCCGCGCGTCCGCGCCGCGCAACCCGATTGGGAAAGCGTGGCGCGGTTTGTGGTGGCGGTGTTCCGGGCGGACGCCGCGCGCGCTGGTGCCGCCGCAAACATCAAAGCCCTGGTCGATGAGCTTAGCCGGCTAAGTCCTGAATTCGAGAAGATGTGGCGCGATAACGACGTCCGCGCGTATGGCGAAGGCAACAAACAGATCCGGCATCCGGATGCCGGTTTGATTGCCATGGAATTCTCGGCCTTCGCCGTTGACGGCCGGCCCGATCTCGGCGTGGTGATTTACAACCCGGCAACGCCTGCGGATACCGACAAAATCAGAGCGCTCGTCAAAGCGCACACTTCCAAATCCAAATGACCTGAACCGCAGATGCGCCCTCGCCGATGAGCGACCGCCTTCAACCGCTCGGTTGGCGGCACGACTGCGCTCAATTGGCTCCCTTGCAGATATCGATCAGCGGCGCGTTGTCCGGATAGCCGGCCAATTCCATGTCGTCGCGAGTGAGCGTGGATAGCGGACCGAGCAGCCGCTGGCACGCTTGCGTGACGAGATCGGGAACGCCAACAACCGGCGGGTGTCCGTTCCACACACGCGCCGTCTTGTCGCGCGAAGCGGTGACGGCACGCGATCCGTCTGGGCTGAAAGCCGCATGAACTACCCAATTGTCATGTCCGCGCAGGATTGCGATTTCGCGGCCGCTGGCTGCGTCCCAAATGCGCGCAGTGCGGTCCTGCGAAGCTGTGATAACGCGGGTGCCGTCGGGACTGAACGCGGCCCACCACACCGCATCCTCATGGCCGCTCAACGTGACGAGCAACGCGCCTGTCGTTGCGTCCCAGATCCGCGCGGTTCGATCCTGCGATGCGGTCAGGATACGCTTGCCGTCCGAACTGAAGGACGCGCTGTACACCGGGCCGTCGTGGCCTGTGAGCGTCAGCAATTGATTGCCCGATTTGGCATCCCAGATTTTGGCTGTCGCGTCGCGCGACGAAGTAACGATCCGCGCTCCGTCCGGACTGAAAGCTGCCGTGTCCACGACACCGGCGTGGCCCTGCAATAGCATGAGCTGACTTCCTGACGCCGCATCCCAAACGCGAGCCGTCTGATCCCAGGACGCAGTGGCGACGCGCGTGCCATCGGGACTGAAGACTGCGTCCATAACCCAATTGCCATGGCCTGACAGCATCGTGAGCTGCTTGCCGGTCGAGGCATCCCAAATGCGCGCGGTTTTGTCTTCCGACGCCGTAACAATGCGTTTGCCATCGGTACTAAACACCGCACCCAACAGCGCGGCATCATGACCAGTCAAAGTGATCTGTTGTTGACCCGTCGCGGCATCCCAAACCTTTGCCGTCTTGTCTTGCGAAGCGGTGACGATGCGGGTTCCGTCGGCACTGTATTCCGCGGACGCCAGCCAATTATCATGACCGCGAAGGATCAGAAGCTCTGTGCCGACGTAGACATCCCATACCCGGACTGTTTTGTCCCTCGAAGCCGTAACGATGCGCTTTCCGTCGCTGCTGTAGGCCGCTGTGTTCACGTAATCCTCGTGTCCCTCCAACGCCGCAAGCTGCGCGCCGGTCGCGGCATCCCAGATACGAGCCGTCTTGTCGGCCGATGCGGTAAGGATTTTTGTGCCGTCGAGGCTGAACGCGACCGTGTTGACGTAGTCATCATGGCCTTCCATCACCGCGATCTGCTTCGCTGTGGCGACGTCCCACACGCGGGCGGTGGTATCGTCGGAGCCCGTGGCGACGCGCGCGCCGTCGGGACTGAACACGGCGCTATAGACCGAGTTCTGGTGGCCGCGCAGCACCGTGAGTTGCTGGCCGGTCGCGGCGTCCCATATGCGAGCTGTAGTGTCATCGGACGCCGTGACGATCTTTGTTCCGTCCGGACTGAAGAAGGCGGTCTGCACGGTATCAGTGTGCCCAGTCAGGACGGTGAGTTGCTGGAACGCCGTGGCGTCCCAGATACGTGCAGTCTTGTCGAACGACGATGTGACGATGCGTTTGCCGTCCGGACTAAAGGCCGCAGACGATACCTTGTCGGTGTGGCCGCTCAATACCGCGATCTGCTTGCCAGTCACGACATCCCAGATACGGGCGGTCTTGTCCTCAGATGCGGTGAGCACCTTTGTTCCGTCGGGACTGAACACAACCGTCCACAAACCCGCTTGATGTCCGGTCAGCACCTGGAGCTGCTTACCGGTGGTGGCGTCCCAGATGCGCGCGGTCTTGTCCATCGATGCGCTGACGATCCGGGTTCCGTCTGGACTGAAGGCCGCACTCGACACCGAAAGTTGATGGCCACCGATGCTGAGCGACCAGCCCGACTGCAGGATGGCCGTCGCAAGCTCGACGCCTGCCAGTGACGCAACAGATTGCTTGCGCTGAAGATCGAGACGCGCAGCATCGACCGCGAAGCGCAACGCCGCATCGATATTGGCGCGCAGACGCTCCACGATCGACAATTCGACAAAAAGATTGGTTTGTTTCAGATCGAGCGCCGCCTGCTGCGTATTCAGCGTGATGCGCTGCCAGACACCAAGCGCAAGGCCGGCTACAACCGCCAAACCGGCGAGGCCCAGCGACCATCGGGCAATGCGCTGCGTTTTGGCGGTGCGTGCCTGCGCCGCCGCAACCTCGCCAAGCCGTGCCTGCTCGCGTGCGAGCCCTTCTTCCTTCTCCCGGCGTTCCGCGTCCTCACGCACCCGGCAGGCGTTCAGATACGCATTACCCTCTTCGCCCAGACGGCGGTGAAAATCCTGACGCGTCGTCAGCCGCTCTGCGGCCAGCAAGCGCTCGGCGCGGTGATCGAGCCACGCCTCCTGCCGCCCGTTGCGATTCCATTCGTTCGCGGCACGCTCGACACCCTCGATCGCTTTCAGATCGCCGGCGTCGGCCTCAAGCCAGGAAGCGAGTGCAGGCCATTGCCGCAGCAGGCTTTCGTGCGCAACTTCGACCACGTCGATGCCACCGCGGTGGTCGGCCACCAGCAGCCGGGCGCCGACAAGCCGCTCCACGATGGCGCGCGAATCCGCGGGGATTTCGTCGAGGCGGGCGACGCGCCGCATCGGAGCGCCCGTTGTCGGTTCGATGCGCGCGAGCCATGGCACGAATGCTGCCCGCATTCTTATGAACTGTTCGTCACGCGCCGCTGGAATCGCCGGAGCGCGTCCCGGCTCGGCCAGCGCGTGCACTACAGCCGCTTCGATCGAGCCTTGCACACCACCGAGCTTTTTGTATTCGTCGAGCGTAAGACGCCCGTCGGCACCGTAGTCGGTGTAAAGGCGCTCGAGCGTAAATCCCAGCAACGGCAGCGCGTCCGCGCCCATCGCATCGGCAATCAGTTGCTCCGTCAGCGCCGGGTCGATGCGCAGCGCCCCGCCCGCCTCGACAACACGATCAGCGGGCCCTTCGATTACGCTCTTGAATTCGGCGGACGGAAGCGGCGGCAGGTCAAAGAGCTGCCGCTTCACATCGGCAAAGACCTGCTGCTCCTGAAGCTGTTCGTAGCGATCCGAACGGATGGTGGCGAGCACGATGACGCGGGGCGATGAGGCGGTGGAGCGCGGCGCGAGCACAGTGGCAAGCAGCGCAAGAAACTTTTTTGCTTCGTCGGCACCGTCCGGATTGAACAGCTCTTCGGCCTGATCGACCGAAATCAGGATGGCGGGCCCTTTACCCTGTTGATCGATATGGACCAGGCGCTTTTTTGCCGTTTGCCAAAGTTCACTCAGAAGATGCATGAGCCCGTCGGAGCTCCCGCCAATCATCTCCTTGATGCTGCCGAGGCTCTTTGGCGCTTGCAGTCTCGCGAAAGCACCGGCCAGAGATTGTGCGAGACCCGCACCGCCGCTGATCACCGCCATTTCCGGACGGATCGCAGGCAACGCCAGAAATACCGAGTCGTCGCGGGTTAGCCGCGGCAACAAACCGGCGCGCAGAAACGACGATTTCCCGGAGCCTGATGCCCCGAGCACGACCATCAGTGGTTCGACCCCGTCCTCGGCCATGCCGCGCAAGCGATCAAGTCCACGCACGATCATGGCGTCGCGGCCAAAGAAGATGGCGGCATCCTGCGGCTCAAGCGCCCGCAACCCCCGATAAGGCGCGCGGTCGGGCTCGCCGGCCGGTGGCCATGGAAAGGTGCGCGCATCGAGACCGGCGCGATCGAGACCGCGCCGCAACATGTCGAGCGCGGCGGTGCTGAATAAAACCCGTTCGGCCTGCTGGCCGAACGTCACGTCGAAGGATCGCGTGGCATCGCCCTTGGTCAGATCGCAGGTTTGCCACTCGGCCGTCAGCTCGACCGGAACGCGATTGAGCGGCACAGCCTC
>Ga0302325_10028115_pt1 | contig 11639 bp, 7 predicted proteins | sample Palsa_T0_2_FD_201948 | JGI IMG/M metagenome (GOLD analysis project Ga0302325, IMG submission 201948) | Peat permafrost microbial communities from Stordalen Mire near Abisko, Sweden - Palsa_T0_2 | ecosystem: Environmental > Terrestrial > Soil > Palsa > Peat permafrost | place: Sweden: Abisko... | reverse complement strand
CGGGAAGTAGTTGAAGAAGGTGCGCGGTGAGACGTCCGCGGCCGCCGCGATGTCCTCGACGGTGACGTGCGAGAAGCCCCGCTCCGCGATCAGCTCGAGCGCGACCCGGCGGATGCCGCGGCGGGTGGCCAGCTTCTTCCGCTCCCGCAGCGACGAGTGCGGGCCCAGGAGCGGGGTGGTGTCAGATGCCAGTGTCATGATGCAGCCAATATAACATTGCAGGGAGTATAACTTTGCGGTCAGATTATCGATGCACTGGCTGCAACAAAAGCACCGGCGCGAGTGTTCCCGCGCACCGCCCCCGGATCATGTTCCTGTCGCGGCGGGCACGCTAGCCATTAAACTACCCTAAGTATTCTAAAAAATACTAAGAGTAATAATCTCGCGTGAACAACGCTTTGCGGCCGCCCGGCTCGAGGAAGAGCCGGGCGGGGGGTCAGTGATGCGAGGGCGGCTCGTGCTGATCATGAGACATGTGCGTTGGAGCCGGGACCGGAGACAGCCGTCCCCTGGCGGGCTGGACCGGGACGAACGCGGACGAAATCCTGGCCGGCCGCTCCGATCGGCAGGTAAACCGGGCCGGGGAACCGTCCCTGCGGTCACCCGATTTAGTTGCCGTGAATTTCAGCAGTGAGTACGGTCGCAGGAGTGGCAAGCGATTCGGGTGGCAGCAACAGATCTTCAGGCCCGTGGTTTGCGTCGGAGCCCTCGACCGCTCCGTTTCGCGCCGTCGGGTCTGACCCCCAAAACCCCCAAGATCCCCAAAACCCCCAAGATCCCCAAGACCCCCACGGCCCAGGCGGGCGCTGGGGGCCGTCGGGGCCGTCGGGGCCGGCGGGTCCGTCGGGTAGATCGGGGAGGGGCCGGCGAGGAAAGCGGCCGCGGAAGCGGCGCAAGATCGTCATCGCGGTGACCGCCGCGGCGGTGGCCGTGGTGGCCGGGATCGCCGCGGTCATCGTCACGCTGGTCGGCTCCGGCACCAACCCGAACGCGACCGGCTTCACGCCGACCGGAAGCACGCCCGGCCAAGACGCCGAACAGATCACCACGGCGTTCCTCCAGGCGTGGCAGACCGGTGACCTCGGGCAGGCCGCCCGCTACACCAATCACCCCGCCGTCGCCCGGGCCGCGCTGGCCGCCTATGGCAAAGACCTCGGCCTGCAGAAGCTGACGACCGCGGCCCAGGCCAGCACCGTGGCCCCGGCGGGCACGTCGTCGACGCCGCGTGAATCGGCCGGGTACGCGATCACCGCCACGGTGTCGGCCCCGGACGGCGCCAAGACGCTGCGCGGCGCCTGGAAGTACAGCGCGTCGCTGGTCGCCTACCAGCAGCGGAACTCGTCGCTGTGGTACATCGCCTGGGCGCCGGATGTCCTCGCGCCGAACCTGACCGCGTCGACCCATCTGGCCGCGGTCATGGTGGCGCCCCAGATCGCCTCGGTCAACGACGCCAGCGGGAACGAACTCAGCTCGTACAACGACCCGGGGCTGACGACGATCGCGGGACTGCTGCAGAGCAAGGCGCCGCCGGGACGGGGAACGGCCGGCCTGTACGTCGAGATCCAGACCGCCTCGAACCACCTGGTGCCGAACACCCAGGCGGTCGTCATCCCGCCGACCAACATACCGGCCCTGAACACCACGATCAGTCCGCAGGCCGAGGCCGCCGCGCGGGCCGCCGTCACCGCGCACGGCAGCAGTTCGATGGTCGTCATCCAGCCCTCCACCGGCAAGATCCTGGCCATCGCCAACAATGACGGCTTCAACGATTTCGCCCTCACCGCCCAGGTCGCGCCGGGCTCGACGATGAAGGTCATCACCTCCACCGCCCTGATCAACGCCGGGGTGCTCACCGCGTCAAGCGATGTCGCCTGCCCCGCGGCGTACACGGTGCAGGGGATCACCTACCACAACGACGACAACGAGTCCGAGTCGGCCGCGACCCCGTTCATCACCGACTTCGCCCAGTCCTGCAACAACGCTTTCACCACGCAGTGGCCGCACCTGTCTGGTGCGCTGGCTCGCACCGCCAAGGACTACTACGGCCTGGACCAGAAGTGGGACATCGGCATTACCGGCGCGTCGGCCAGCTACTTCAACGCCCCGGCCAGCGCGAGCGGCTCCGAGCTAGCCGAGGAGGCGTTCGGCCAGGGGGAGCTGGTCGCATCCCCGCTGGCGATGGCCTCGGTGGCGGCCACCGTGGACGCCGGGACGTTCAGGCAGCCGATCCTGCTGCCCGGAACCACGCAGGTCACCGCGACCGCGCTTCCGGCCAGCACCGACGCGCAGCTGAAGGAGATGATGCAGGCCGTGGTCACCAGCGGGACCGCCGCGCCGATCGGGTTCGGACCTGGCGTCTACGCCAAGACCGGGACCGCGGACGTCCAGGGCGAGGAGCAGCCCAACAGCTGGCTCATCGCCTTCGACCCGACCCAGGACGTCGCGGTCGCCTGCCTGGTGCTCAACGCCGGCTACGGCGCCCAGGTCGCCGGCCCGGAGGTGAAGTCCTTCCTGGGCAGGTACTAGCCGATCCCGTACTGGCCTCACCCGGACACGCGGACCTCGTACCAGAGGCCGCCGTTGAGATCGAGGTTGTTGCCGCGGGCTTGGCCCGGGCCGTTGTCGCCGGCATAGGTGTAGAGAGGATGGCCGTCGTAGGTCGCCTGGACCGCGCCGCCGGACCTTTTGATGGTGCCTAGGCTGCCCGTGATACCCGGCCCGGCTTCGGGACTGCCTGTCACCGGCGGCCAGTAGACGGCACACGACCCGGTGCACTTGGAGATCGCCGGGGTGTCAGGGGCGAACCAGTACAGCGTGCGGCCATGAGCGTTGGTGAGCACGGTAACATCGCTGATCTTTGCGGTCTTCAAGGTGACCGCGGCGCCGGACACGGCTGCAGGCGCTCCGGCCGCGCTGGCCAGCGCGACGCCGAACAGGACCAGGACGAGTACCGAGACGGCACCGACCGCAGCTATCACCACCGACCCGGCCGCCTGGACCCCCGCCCGCATCCGGGCGCCCGGGCGGCCCGGCCTAGAGGCCGGACGCGCGGCCCCGGTGGCTAGCGCAGCCAGGGCCAGCGTCGCGAAGGCGGCCACCTCGATCAGCCCGGCGGCGATCCCGGCCCTGGTCCGGATCTCCTTGAACCCGAACAGCCCGGTCCACACCGCCAGCAGGTAGCAGCCGAGCGTGGACAGCGCGAAAGCTGCACCCGCGGCAGCAACCAGTCGGCTGTGTGTGGCCAGCGCCCCTGCCACCAGGACGAATCCCACCACGACCTGCAGCAGGAACAGCCAGCCAATCGTGGGGATCGACCGGTATCCGGTCAGGTACAGGGCTAGGTGGATACAGGCGGACACGGCAAGCAGCGCCGCTCCCGCGACCCGCAGCCGGCCGGCGGTCTTGCCCTTGCGATGTCTGCCCACGACCATTACGTCCTCCCGTAGCAAACACGTCGTCCCCGGCCAGCAGGTTCACTGCGCGAGCCTTCCCGGCATGATCGCCCTGGTGGACGTCGCCGCTCACTAGGGGGGGACCGAGCCGTTCTGCTCAGCCGAGAAACGGCGAACGGGCCGGAACCAGGCGCGGCGTGGCAACCGGAAGGTCTAGACCACTGCGGAATATAGCGGCAGGTACTCGCCTGGCTCGGCCAGGTCGGCCTTGTCCGATGCAAATATACCGAGTATTATGCTCGACATGATGCTTAGCATGGTGATGTCGTGAGTATCCCGCACGTCCTCCTGGCGCTGCTGGCCGAAGGACCCAAGTACGGGCTGCAGCTGCGGGAGGAATTCGAGGCCGGTACCGGTGAGGTATGGCCGCTGAACGTGGGTCAGGTGTACAAGACCCTGGGCCGGCTGGAACGGGACGGGCTGGCTGAATCCGACGGTACCGGGCCAGACGGACCGCAGAAGCGGTTCCGGATCACGCCCCGCGGTGCCGACGCGCTGGCCGCCTGGCTGCGCACGCCACCGGACCTGACCTCCCCGCCCCGCGACGAGCTGGTGATGAAGGTGCTGGTGGCCGCGCGACTGCCGGGTACCGACGCGCATGAGGTGATCCAGGCGCACCGCCTGTACCTGGTCGAGCTGATGCAGCAGTGGACGCGGCTGAAAGAGGGCGAGGCCCGGGATGATCTGGGCCTGGCGCTGGTGGTGGACGCCGAGTTGTTCCGGCTGGACGCGGTGACCCGGTGGCTGGATGCCGCCGATACGCGGCTCAAACGGGCCGCGGCCGGGCCTTCCCGGGCCGCTCCCGTCGCCGCTCCGGTTCCGCAGCTTCGCCGGCTGGGGGCTCGGCGGTGAGCCGGCCGGGACCGGGCGGGGAAGGCGCGAGCGCGGTGATGAGCGTGCTGCAGCTGCGCGGCGTGTCCAAGACCTACGGTCAGGAGTCGGCCAAGGTGCACGCGCTTAGCGGGGTGGACCTGTCGGTGCAGGCCGGGGAGATGGTGGCGGTGATGGGGCCCAGCGGGTCGGGCAAGTCCACGCTGCTGACCATCGCCGGGAGCCTGGAGGAACCCACTAGCGGGGACGTGCTGGTCTGCGGCGTGGCGCTGGCGGGGATGCCGCCGGGCCGCAGGGCCCGGCTGCGGCGCCGGGTGATCGGGTACGTGTTCCAGGATTTCAACCTGCTGCCCGGGCTGACCGCCGTCGAGAACGCCGCCTTGCCGCTGGAACTGGACGGGGTCGCGGTGCCGAAGGCGCGCGCGGCCGGGCTGGCCGCGCTGGAAGCGCTCGGCGTAGCTCACCAGGCCGGCCGGTTCCCCGATCAGCTGTCCGGCGGCGAGCGGCAGCGGGTTGCCATCGCCCGCGCGGTGGTGGGGGACCGCCGCCTGCTGCTGGCCGACGAGCCGTCCGGCGCCCTGGACTCGGTGAACGCGGACGAGGTGATGCGACTGCTGCACGAGGCCTGCACGCGGGGCGTGGCCGCGGTGGTGGTAACCCACGACGCCCAGCTGGCCGCCTGGGCCGACCGCGTGGTCTTCCTGCGCGACGGGCGGGTGAGCGGCCGGACCACCAGGCCGCCCGGCCCCGAATCCCTCCTCACGCCTGGGGAGATCTGGTGAGCATCGCGCTGCGCGAACCCCCTGACCTGGCCGGAGACGCCGGCGGCATCGTCGCCCGTCGGGCGGTGGTCCGCTGGGCGGTGCGGCTGTTCCGCCGCGAATGGCGCCAGCAGCTGCTCGTGCTCGGCCTGCTCGCCGTGGCGGTCGCGGCGACGATCTGGGGCGCCAGCACCGTCACGAACGTGGCGCTCCCGAACCCGAACTACGCCACGTTCGGTACCGCTGCCGTGCAAGTCACGCTGCCAGGCACCGACCCGCACCTGGCCGCCGACATCGCCACCGCTGCGGGCCGCTGGGGCCCGGCAGATGTCATTGAGAACCAGGACATCGCTACTGGCACCACCCAGCCTGTCCAACTCCGTGCCGAGAATCCGCACGGGTACTACAACTCCCCGCTGCTCGGCCTGGTCCGCGGCGCATACCCGACCGGTCCCGGCCAGGTCGCGCTGACCAGCCAGGTCGCGACCCTGTACCGCGCGCACATGGGAGGCACCTGGCAGGCCGCAGGCACGACCTGGCGGGTGACCGGCATCGTGCAGAACCCGAGCAACCTGGCGGACGAGTTCGCGCTGGTCGCCCCGGGCCAGGTCCCGCGCCCCAGCCAGGTGATCATGCTGCTCGGCTCCCCAGCCGTCCGGCAGGCGGTCAGCAACGGCAACGCGGCGCTGCCCGGTATCCCGGCCGCGGCGACGGTCACGCCCCCCAACGCCATAGCGTCGGGCGGGCCCTCGCCGACGGTGCTCGTCCTGGTGGTGGAGGTACTCGGCCTGGTGTTCATCGGCCTGGTGTCGGTGGCCGGTTTCTCGGTGATGGCCCAGCGCAGGCTGCGGGCCCTGGGCATGCTCAGCGCGATCGGGGCGACCGGGCGCAACCTCCGCCTGGTCATGATCACCGGCGGCCTGGCCGTCGGCGTGACCGCCGCGCTCGCCGGGGCGGTGCTTGGCTTCGCCGCCTGGTTCGCTTACGTGCCGGCGCTGCAGCAGGCCACCGGTCACGTGGTGGACGCGGCGAACGTGCCGTGGTGGGCGTTCAGCATCGGGGTCGTGTTCGCGATCGCGACGTCGGTGCTGGCGTCCCGCCGCCCGGCAAAGACGATGGCCGCGGTGCCGGTGGTGGCCGCGCTGTCCGGCCGCCCCGCTCCGCCGAAGGCGGTGCACCGCTCCGCCCTGCCCGGCGTCATCGTGTTCGCGATCGGCGTCGCGTGCCTGGCGTTCACCGGCGGCCTGGCCGCCATCGGCCCCGGCAACGCCAGCCACGCGCTGCTCCTGCTGGTCGGCGTCGTCGCCACCATCGTCGGGATCCTCCTGCTCGCCCCGCTGGCCGTCAGTGTGCTGGCCGCCGGGGCGGGCCCGCGGCTGCCGGTCGCGATCCGGATCGCGCTGCGCGACCTGGTCCGTTACCGAGCCAGGTCCGGCGCCGCGCTCGCCGCCACCACGTTCGCGGTGTTCCTGGCCATGGCGATCTGCCTCGTGGCCAGCATCCAGTTCGGGAACCCGCTGAACTGGTTCGGCCCGAACCTGTCCAGCAGCCAGCTGATCGTCTACACCCAGCAGCAGCTCGGCGGCGGCGCCATCAATCAGCTCAGCAACGCGCAGCTGGCTCACCTGGGCAGGCAAGTCGACAGCTACGCGGCTGGCCTGCACGCCCAGTCCGTGCTGCCGCTTGAGGACTCCGGCGTCAGCCTGTACCAGGCGGGCGCGCAGGGGCCGCACGATCACTTCAACGGGTCCATCTACGTCGCCACCCCGCAACTGCTCGCCACGTACGGCATCAAGGCCAGCCAGATCAGCCCGGGCACCGACATCCTCACCATGCGCCCTGGCCTGGCCGGCCCGCCGCGCACCGAGCTGGCCTGGGGCAACTACGGCTTCCAGTCCGGTCCCAATGGCATGGTGCACAAAGACAGCGTGCTGCCACCCTGCACGCTGAGCAGCGACTGCGTGGCCAACCCCGTGATGCAGACGGTCAGCGGCCTGCCCGGCGGCACCTCCGCGCCGAACACGGTGATCACCGAGTACGCGATGAGCAAATACCACCAGCAGCCCAGCCTGAACGGCTGGCTGATCCAGGCGCCCGCCCCGCTCACCGCCACGCAGATCAGCACCGCGAGGCACCTCGCGCTCGCCTATCAGGTGACGGTCGAGACCAAGACCGATGGGCCGAGTCTCGGCGAGTTCGCCGGCGGCGCCACCGCGCTCGGTATCGTCATCGCGCTCGGCGTGCTGGCCGCGTCCGTCGGCCTGATCCGCAGCGAGACCGCGCGGGACCTGCGCACGCTTACCGCGGCCGGCGCCAGCGCCGGGACCCGGCGGATGATCACCGCGGCGACCGCCGCCGCACTGGGCCTGCTCGGCGCGATCCTCGGCATGGCCGGCGCGGTGATCGCCGTACTGGCCTGGGCGCACAGCAGCCTGCCCACCGTATTCGGCCACGTGCCGCTGAGTGACGTGCTGATCCTGCTGGTCGGGCTGCCGCTGATCGCCGCGGCCGGCGGCTGGCTGCTGGCCGGCCGCGAGCCGGAGGCCATCGCGAGGCAGCCGCTGGACTGAACCGGATAGTCCGCCACAGCTGGACACCAGCCCCGACGTGGTCCATCCGAACGGGATCGGCGCGTGCAGTCGAATCTTCGGCCGCCGACCCTGAAACTAACGGGAGTGACATGGTAATTGAGGCTGCTGGTTCGTAAATAAACCGGCCGCGAGGAGGCTATCTCATGTGTCATCCGGGACGCGGATTGCATTTCATCGGGCGAGCGTTACATATATGTTGCCAGCATGTTTCGGATTCAGGCGTGCACATTACGAAGGCTTTCGATGAGGCAGGTCCGCATGACTCTAAGCCCGCATTAACGGGACCTTTGGCCCTGCATCGGCCGTAGCTCTGGAGGGAATGTGACCACATGTTCTTATTTCTTAAATGCAAGATAAATCAACTTGCATACGAATTCCGTCAACGCAAGGAGCCATATCATGACCGGGCAGATAATCGTAGCTGACCGAGGTCTGGCAAGTGACATACAACTTACCTGGTGGGTAAGCGAGGTTGCGGAGCTGACCAAGCCAGATCATGTCGTGTGGTGCGACGGCTCGTATCCTGAATGGGAGCGTCTGACCAATCTCCTGGTCGAGCAGGGCACCTTCAAACGGCTCAACCCGCAGATCCGGCCGGACAGCTTCTACTGTGCCTCCGATCCGGGCGACGTTGCGCGCGTCGAGGCCAGGACCTTCATCTGCTCGGAGCAGCAAGAGGACGCCGGCCCCACGAACAACTGGATCGCCCCGGATGAGATGCGGAAGACTTTGGCCGGTCTCTTCCGTGGCTGCATGAGAGGCCGGACCATGTATGTGGTCCCGTTCTGCATGGGGCCGCTGGACGGCAACTTCTCACAGCTCGGCGTCGAGATAACCGACTCACCGTACGTGGTGGTATCGATGCGGATCATGACGAGAATGGGGACACCGGCGCTGCAGCTTATCGAGGAACGCGGCTCGTTCGTCCGCGCGGTGCATTCCGTCGGCGCCCCGCTGCGGGCGGGTTCTGGGGTCCAGGCTGATGTGCCCTGGCCGTGCAGCACGACCAAATACATCTCGCACTTCCCCGAGACCAGGGAGATCTGGTCCTACGGTTCCGGGTATGGCGGAAACGCCCTGCTCGGTAAGAAATGCTACGCGCTGCGCATAGCATCGGTGATGGCCCGCGACGAGGGATGGCTGGCCGAGCACATGCTCATCATCAAGGTCACGCCGCCGATCGGCGATGCGAAATACCTGGCGGCGGCCTTCCCCTCCGCTTGCGGGAAGACCAATCTTGCCATGCTCCAGCCCGCCATTCCCGGCTGGCGGGTCGAGACCATAGGCGATGATATCGCGTGGCTGCGATTCGGCGGCGACGGCCGGCTTTACGCCATCAATCCCGAGGCGGGATTCTTCGGCGTCGCGCCCGGCACCAGTGAGGTCACGAACGCCAACGCGATCGCGACGCTGCGGGGCAACTGCATCTTCACGAATGTCGCGCTCACCGATGACGGCGACGTGTGGTGGGAGGGCCTCTCCGATCAGCCGCCTGCTCACCTGACCGACTGGAAGGGACGCGATTGGGCTCCCGGCTCGCCGGAACCCGCCGCCCACCCCAATTCCCGGTTCACCGCCCCCGCTTCCCAGTGCCCGGTCATCGCTCCCGAATGGGACGATCCCGCGGGCGTCCCGATTTCGGCGATCCTGTTCGGCGGGCGCCGCGCCACTGCCGTTCCGCTGGTCACCGAGGCCTTCGACTGGGCGCACGGCGTATTCCTCGGCGCCACCATAGCATCAGAACGGACCGCGGCAGCCGACGGAAACATCGGGGAACTGCGCCGTGACCCGTTTGCCATGCTGCCATTTTGCGGCTACAACATGGGTGACTACTTCGCCCACTGGCTCGATATCGGCCGTTCGGCGGACGCCGCCAAGCTGCCGCGCATCTACTTCGTCAACTGGTTCCGCAAGGATGAGTCCGGCAGGTTCTTGTGGCCGGGCTTCGGCGAGAACAGCCGTGTCCTGAAGTGGATCATCGAACGACTCTCCGGCGACGCCCAGGCAGCCGCCAGCCCGATCGGCAAGATCCCGGCACGGGATGCCCTCGATACCGATGGGCTGGACATTGATGAAGACGACCTCAACCTCCTGCTCTCCGTCGACACCCAAACTTGGAAGCGGGAGGCCACACTCATCTGCGAGCACCTTCGCACCTTCGGCGGCCAGCTGCCCGGCACGTTCTGGGACCAGTACCACGACCTGCTCGGCCGGCTCGGCTGAACCTGCGGGTGCCGGAAACTGTGCCACCCCATCGATACCAGGCCCTGCCACTCGCTCAAGACGCGCAGGTCAGCCGCTGTGCATAGGCTTAACACCCCGCTGGCGTTGTGGATCCTTCGCCGCGGTGAGGAAGGCCTCCACGACAGGCGCCAGGCGTCCGGCTTCGGTGATCAGGTCAAGGTGGCCGCCATGGTAGATCGTCAGCTCGCTTCGCGGGATCAGCCGGTGCATGATCCGCGCGTTGATCACCGGGATGATCGGGTCGTCGTCGCCCGCCAGTATCAGGGTGGGCTGACGTACCAGCGGCAGCAGCAGCAGGCTGGTCCAGCCAACGGTGGCCAGCAGCTGGTAGCTATAGCCTCTGGTCGCTATCGGACGTGTCGTGGCGCGCAGCATTGCGCGGGCGAGCGGCGGGTCGTCGCGCACGCTGCCGCCGTAGAGCTCGCTGGCGATGCTGGCCGCGTATCCGTGGTTGCGATTGCAGCGTGGCGAGAGCATGCGGAGCAAAGCGGTTGGGTGGCCGGGTACCGTCAGGCCGCCCGGTGAGGTAGCTACCAGCACCAGCCGGTGCACCCGGTCCGGGCACAGCACGGCGAGATGCTGCGCCAGCCCGCCTCCCCAGGAGATGCCCAGGACATCGGCCTGCTGGTAGCCGAGCTGGTCGAGCAGGTCGCTCATCAGCGGCGCCAGGGTTGCCAGGTGGTAAGGGACGACCGGCGGCGAGGACCCGCCGATGCCCGGCAGGTCGAACCGGACGACTTCCCGCTGCGGGTCGAGCGCGTCGACGAACGGCTGCAGCAGTTCAAGGGGGGCGCCTATGCCATTGCACAGCAGAAGTGGCGGCCACTGCGGGTTCCCGCTTCGCACCGCGACCCGCAGGATCCGGCCACCGGCCATCAGCGTGCCCGCGGCAGGACGCCGCGGCGAGCCGCTGGCCAGGACGCGCAGCAGGCCCGGCCGCCCGCTGTCCTCGGCTGCGCCGGGCCGCAGCGAGCCGGCGGTCACCGGCATAGCTGCCGGGCGCTGGTCGGCCGGGTCGCCGTCAGGGCCCGGGCGCTCCGCAGGTCCCACTGCCATCTCTGCCTCCCTCTCCGGGACGCACCAGCCAGATCAGCGGGACCGGTCAGCACACCCAGTGCCAGGTGCTCCCGTCGCGGTTCACCAGTCGCAGCATGCCACGGCGGGAACACACCTAACTGCCATCACAGCCGCCAAGCGCTGTCGGCGGGAGGGCCATTCGGCCTGTCCGTCCATGACCGACGGCCTGCCATTGCTGGTCAGCGTGTTCTTGGACCTGAACGGCAGGGCCGCTCGCCCCTGTCCGCCCGGCTACCGGCGGCGAAGGTAAGCGAGCGGCCAGATGACTCGAGGTCGGCACCCGCCATGTCCATGTCCTGGGCGTCACTGCTCACCCCGACGGGGCCGCAGCTTCGGCGCGGGCGCCCCTGACCGAGGCAGACGCCTAGAGGCGGCAGTTCAGTCCCGTCCGTAGTGCGCCGGTTTCCCGGCGGCGCATCTGCCAGCGATTTTCACGCTGCGTAACACCATCGCGAGGGGCTGCCCGGGCGGGATCCGAGGCCCACGCGACTACGTCCGGACTGACGAGCAAACATGGAGCGAACATGGGCAGGAAATGGCCTGCGCAAGGGCATCCCGATAGGATAAAATTGCAGGTCAGAATGGGTGCGCCGCCAGGGACTCGAACCCCGAACCCGCAGATTAAGAGTCTGCTGCTCTGCCAGTTGAGCTAGCGGCGCGTGAAGAACGCTGTGATCCTAGCA
>Ga0302325_10028113_pt1 | contig 11640 bp, 8 predicted proteins | sample Palsa_T0_2_FD_201948 | JGI IMG/M metagenome (GOLD analysis project Ga0302325, IMG submission 201948) | Peat permafrost microbial communities from Stordalen Mire near Abisko, Sweden - Palsa_T0_2 | ecosystem: Environmental > Terrestrial > Soil > Palsa > Peat permafrost | place: Sweden: Abisko... | reverse complement strand
GTAAGACCCTTGATCGGCAACTCGAAGAAGCGGCGCAGATCGATGACCGTCAGGATTTGCCCGCGCACGTTGATCATGCCCAGCACGAACGGCGGGGTGCAGGGAAGCGGCGTCAGTTCCTTAATCGGGTAGACCTCGCGAACGCGGATGCTCTCGATGGCATAGTGCTCGTCGGCGAGGCGGAAGACGACCACTTCCACCAGATCTTCCGATTTGTCCGCCGCCGGCGTCTCCTGCGCGAGAAGGTGCGCGCGGGCCTTGAGAATCTCCTTCTTGTCCGAATGCTTTTGCGCGGTCATGCGGGAATCCCCTCATCGCTGCGTATCTTGCTCAACTGGCCAAAGAGGTCCCGGCGGATCGATTCTTTCACGATGCCTCCACTACCGCCTGGTGTGCATCGATGGCCCCGCTCAGCACCAGCTCATCATCGACGGAAAGAAGCGTGTCGAGCTCGTACACCGGGATCATCTCTTGCGAGTGACTGACGACTTTTCGCGATTCCACACCGGAAGCGATCTGATCGACGGGAATCAGTTTATCCGCAGTGCAGGCGATCACCTCGCTCGAATCGACGACAAATGCGATCGTTTGCCTGGCGGTCCGGGCGATGACCATCTGGTGCTCGAGCTCGATCTCGTGGGCCCGGATGCCGCATCGTTCCCACAAGTTGAGCACGGGAATGATCTGCCCGTGGACGCTGACGATGCCGAGAACGATCGACGGCGCCTCCGGTAGCGAGGTGACATAGACCGCGCGGACCACCCGATCCACCGCCGCCAGCGGCAGCGCGAAGCGCTGGTCGTCCAACGCCACCACAATAAAATGCAAAATGCCCGACATATCTGCCTCAGCTGGCGACGCGGAGCAGGGCCTCCACAATGAACAGAAAGGATTGGAACAGCTTAATTTAGCCATCAATATATGAATCACAAGGGGTTGGAGGGTGAGATGTATCGGCAACGATGCGCCTGGCCGGCCCGGCATGCCCGCAACCATGTAGGGTTAGCGCACCGGCATTCCTCGGGAATGATCACCATTTGTCGTTTCCGGAAATAAAATCATCGTTCCTCGGTACTATGGCTGCAGAGGATGGCGTGCGGGCACAATCCCTCTCGGGCTTTAGCGGGTATCGGGTGTTCGGATGACAGCGGCGAAGGCAAGCCTATTTGGAGCTACCGTTGTTGACAGCGGATTGCTGACGCAGGTTCAGACGCAGCGTAGAGCGGGTCTCACAGTTCTGAACCAATCGAGCAGCCGGCTCACTGTAATCATCCCGGCCTACAACGAGGCCAAGACGCTGCCGGACACATTGCGCAGCCTGGAATTGCAACGTCTTGCCCCCCTTGAAGTCATCGTGGTGGATGACGGTTCAACGGATGGCACGGGAGAGATCGCTCGATCATTTGGCGTGACCGTACTTCGGCCGCCCAAGAACACCGGCTCCAAAGCGGGGGCGCAAAACTTCGCGCTGAGTCACGTGCTTACCGAATTCACCATGGCGATCGACGCCGACACCACCTTGGCGCCCGATGCCATCGAGCGACTCATGCCTTCCTTTGCGGATGAGAAAATCACCGCCGCTTGCGGGATGGTGATCCCCCGATTCGTTCGAACTGTGTGGGAACGCGGACGATATATCGAATATCTGTTCGCCTTCTCCTTCTACAAGCCGATCCAGGACTATTACAAACGGCCTCTGATCTCCTCGGGCTGCTTTTCGGCCTACCGCACCAGCGAGCTGAAGGAACTGGGCGGCTGGCCCACGCGAACCATGGCCGAGGACATGGACCTGACATGGAGCTTCTACTCTCGCGGGCACGGCGTGCGCTTCATTCCAGAGGCGGTATGCTATCCGGTGGAGCCGGAAAATTACCATTTCATGAGCAAGCAGCTTCGCCGCTGGTCACACGGGCTGATTCAGAATGTCCGGCTGCATTGGCACGATATCTTGCAGGATCCGTTGCTGCGGATGACCGTTGCGGTGGTGGCATGGGATGCAACGATGGCGTCGCTGGCTTACCTTCTGTTGATACCGCTTTTGGCAATCTTTGTCAGCCCCTGGTTTTTTCTGGCGTATATAATCGATATTCCGGCGGTCGCTTTTCCCGTGCTGGTCATCGGCTTTCGCCGGGGCGAATTCCTTCAGGCGGCCTTGAGTCTTCCCAGCTTCCTGGTGTTGCGAACCATCAATGGGCTGTTTTTCCTCCGGGCTTTGTTTGACGAACTCATTATGCGCCGCAGATTGACTGTCTACGAAAAGGGTCACTAAACAAACGCGAGAAGCCTTATGACTGCAGGTATACCCGGAACGGGCATCGGTACCATGTACTGCCTGGGATTGGCGCTGCTGATGCCGTTCCACGAGTTGTATGTTTCAGCGTGCGGCCGAAGCTCCATCGAACGTTGGCGCGCGGTCGCGCATCAGTTCATCAATGCCGTCGGCATCTTGCTGTCGCTGGCAGCGGTGAGTTGGCTGGTTCGCCGGGTCGCCGACGCGATGATTACAGCGTGGGCCGCGGCGCACCCCGCTCAGCCGGCGATGACGCAATCTGCGGAACACGCCCACCACATGGCAGCGTCAGGCGCGGCAACGCTTGCGTGGGTCACCGTGGCGGTTTTGGCGTTCGTCATCGGGGGTGTCTCCTGCGCAGGAACTGCGTATACCTGGTGGGTACGAAGAACACCCATGACGCCGCAATTCAGAAATCCAATCGGTGTGGGGGCGATTCGTCATCGTTTGGTTGAGGTGGGCGAGGAAAGGTGAGCGGATGCAGCCCATGCCGAAGCTCGCCATCGTCCTGGCGTTGCTGCTGGTCGCGACGCTGGCCAGAGCTCAAGAGCCCGCACAAATTCCTCCGCCGCTGAAGATCACCCGCGCGCTGGTGATCGCCGATTCCCGCGCTCGGGACGGCCAGGTCTTCCGCAGCCCCGGGGAATTGCGCGACTCGATCGCGTTACTCACGCTGTGGCAGATCCCCTTCGACATCGTGCGATTGGACACTCAAACGTTGCAGAAATCGACCTTCGTCGATCGGGAAGGTCGCGCTCGCTATGGCGTGATTCTTTGGACGGCTCGCCACGATTTATTGCCTCATGAGTTCAAAGACGGCGAGATAATTCGCGACGCGGTGGAGAAGTCTCATATCAGCCTGATCGCGTTTGGCGATCGCATTGACAATCCGCAGGTGCAGGCGCTTCTGGGGGTCCATCCGGGCGAGTGGCATCAACTCGACGCCTCCCTGGAACTGTCTGCCGCTGATCACTTCATCACCTGTGTGGGCCATCCCGTGCCGGAGTTGCCCGACCTGCCCTGCTTTCAAGGCACAACAAAAGTCGACGTCGACCCCACAGCGGAGGTGCTGCTTCAAGCGGGCCCGTTTCCCCTGCTGACGGCCCGCACCATCGACACGGCCACCGGCACGCGCGCAGTGTGGATCGGGGGTGATGCGGTGCGGCTGCTGTCGGGAGCCCAGTCCGATCTGGGGATCCGCCTGTTGCAACGCAGCCTGGCATGGACCCTGGGCGCGATTGTCTACCACGATTTTGACGATTCCGTGCTGTTGCGAATGGACGACCCGGGAACGGCACAGTCGAGTTATTTGCAAGGCTGGAATTACCCCAACCTCACCCCGGAGCAGATCACCAGAGACATTCTCGCGCCGCTGCGGCGGCATTCGGCACGGCTGTCCGCGTTCTGCTGCCCCGGGTATGCCGATCCAAATACCAAATCGATCCTGCATGCATCCGAAGTCGACCGCGTGGATGTGTTTGGCATGCGCCAGAACGTCCGCGCGACATTTGCCGGGCTCCGCGACGCGGAAAAGACCGGGCTGATCGAGATTCAAAGCCATGGCTGGACTCACATGGACCCAGACCTTGAAACGCCGATTCCCGGCAGCACGAACTGGTGGTCGGGGACTGTCGATGGCGAGTGGAAGGAGGATCGTTGGTATCGGGAGTTCTACGACCTCAGGCGGGATATTCCGGTCCCAGCGCAGATTCAGTCGGACCACCTGAAAAAGTCGCTCGACTGGCTGGAAAATGATTTTGGGCATCGACCGGTTGCCTTTTGCCCGCCGGGGCACGCGGTGTCCGGGGATTTTTTTGAATATGACCCGGTAATGGCCGGGACAATACACGTCGATTTAGCAGGTGTGAAGCCCGGGGCAACCTACCAGGTTCTCTTCGGCGAAGACGAGGACTGGACTGATCTCGGAAGGGTTAGCGCCAACGAGCGTGGCATTGTCGATGCGGAGCTTCCCATCCCGCCGGGATTCTGGCTGGACGCCACCGGGTATCTGACGATCAACAAGGAAAGCGGCGGCACCCAGTTCGTTGCCGGTCCAGTGCGGGATTCGCTGGGGTTCGATTTTTCGCTGCCGATTCGTTCGTCCGTGGGAATGAACAGTGATGAGAAGGAGCTTTTCCCCAAAGCCGTGGACGTGTTGACCGAAGGAAAGGTCACCGGCCGGCTGGAACCTGGCCGCTATCGTCCGGCGAAACGCCCGCCGGAATGCACTTACATGGCCGCCGCCCGCGCGGGGGCCGGGCTGTTGCTGGACACCAGTTGCCATCTGCTGGATAAGGATCGGGTGATCACCTTGAAGATGCTCGCCAGCGAGGGATTCCCCGAAGATGTGGCCAGGGCGCTCGCGCGGTGGTCAGGCATGCCGGCGGTTCTTCGCTTTCACGACAAGGATATTGACGAAAATCCCCGCTACCTGGCCGACGCTCTCAACCAGTTCGACGCGACGGGGAAGACGGTGAGTTACGTGGGCGCCGAGGAACTATCCGCCTATTGCCATGCCCACGCGGCGGTCCGCGCTGCCGATGATGGCGGAATCCAAATCTCGCTGGATTACCATTCACCATTCTGCGCCATGCTGCGCGGCCGCCCCTCCCGCTGGACGCTGCTGGCAGACGAAGAGATCGCCGCCCGCCTGGCCGGTGACGGTGGCGGATGTCTGGCCAAGGGAGAGCCATCGCCGACGCAGATGGTCACCGTCCATCCAGAGGCGCCCACGCTTGTGCATCTCACCATCACCGGCGCCGGGGACACGGCAATGCTGAATCTACACGCTGCACAATAGACGCATGAACTGAGCACCGCCAAAGCCACCATCGATGATCTCCGCCAGTTGCCTGAAACAAGCGCTTTGCCAACCATCGACCAGAAAATAAGTCGCAATTGGGGATTTCATGGGTTCTCCGATCACGGCGCGCTTGATACGGTTGTCAGAAGTAATGCACCTGCTTCATGCAGAGCATTACAATCTTCGGAAGACTAATTAAAGGGCAATCTGGCTGAAGCCGGAAGACTCGTTAACGAGTAAGCCGACGCGAGTGAACACTTCGGGTGTTCTTTGCGTCGGTTTTTTTGTTTTCCTCTGGATCAGTGTCCACTTATTAGAGGTAGTCGAATGAGAACCAGCACCACTGAAGGAGTCACCATGATACGGCCGAACGGAACGAAACACCGGGCAATCGTCGATACCCATCGGCACCCGATCGGCCCCAAGCTCGCCGCCAAGATGGCGGAGCGAGGCTTGTACGACCCGAAACAAGAATTCCCGCAGACCAACCCGCAGGACTTGATCTGCTATCGCGAGTTTTTCGATCTCGAATACGCCATGCCCAAGCAGCGCGAGGGCGGCGTCACGCTCAGCCTTGCCAGCAATGGTGGCGAGGTGGAGTGGTTTGCGCGGGATATGCTTCAAGTCAGCACTGGCGATGCCCTCAAGTTCCTGAACGACGAATATCTGGAGATCAGCGATCGCTATCCCGGCGAGTTTGCGCTGATGGCCAACGCACACGCGCTCGAAGAGGGCTGTCGGCCGATCGTCGAGAAGATGATCAGCCAGGGCGGCGCCAAGGCGATTGCGGTGGCGTCCAGCTACGGCGACGGCGCGGATCGCGCCTACCTCGACAGCCCCAAGGCTGAATGGTTATGGGAGTTTGCCGAAGCGAACGACATCGTCGTCCACATTCATCCACCGATGCTGTCGGTCGGGCACGAGGTGCTCATGCAGTACCGTCTCAACGAGGCGGTCGGACGTCCCTTCGATTCGACCGTCAACGGTGCCCGGATGATCGCCTCCGGCTTGTTTGACCGTCACCCAAAGCTGCAGGTGCTGATCGTCCACATGGGCGGTGAACTCGCGTCGATCCTTGGCCGCCTCGAATTCAATTGGCATCTCAACTACAATGGGGTCCGCAACCCGCCGGCGGGCAGGCCCTACAAGAACAAGCGGCCGCCATCCGACTACTTCAAAACTAACATCCTGGTCGACTCCATGGGGTTCAACCCAATCGGACTGCGAGCCGCGGTTGAAATGTGCGGCGTGGACCGAGTGGTGTTCGGCTCCGATTACGGTCCAATTCCATACGGGATCAAAGAGCATGTGCAGATCGTCGAAGACGTGCTTCCGAGCCCGGTTGATCGCCAACTCGTGTTTTGGAAGACAAGCAACAGAGTATTCCGCCTGGGTCTGGCGGATACCGATCTCGTAGCCCCCGCTTTTCACCAAATGGCGGTGGGCTAGACCGTGATCCGGTGCGGTGAAAACGTTGGAAGGTGATATTGAAGCGCTGGCCGCTTTCACCTTCATTCCTCCAGATTGCGGCCTTGATCTTGCCGATGCGGACTTCCTCGACCGGTTGAACTTTGTTCTGTTTCTTCGCCCCGTTGTACCGAAATAATTTGCCTGCTATCTTTTCGCTCTGGCAGGCCTTGGGAAGGGGCGTCAAGCATCTCAAACTGGCCCGGAATATGAACCATATCCACTCCGTAACTTATCGCATCGGAATTGCCATCGCAGTGGCGCTGCTAGCTCTGGCGACTTGCGCGCACGCGGCCGACCAAAGAAATGCAGCCACGAAATCCGCCGGCAGCAGCATCGATCCTGATCAACTCAAGCCCGGCGAATTCTGGCTCGCTCCTGTAGCCGGTGAAACGCCTGACCCCCGCGCTGATGGCCTGTTCGCCCGCATGACCAAATCATCCGCCGATGACGATCAAAACGCCCAGATTCGCGCCGGTGACTACAGCGTTATCTTTGTCTATGCCGGCGAAAAGTTCGGCAATCAATGGCTCACATTCGCGTGCTCTGGCTCCGGCGGCTTGTCTGCTTTCACGTTCGATCGACGCGAGCACTTCATCATCGACAACCACCTCGCCCTGGATCTGGCGAGGCAACCGGCGTGGCAGAATTTGAAGTGGACGCTGCTCCAGATTGCGCGCAGCGGCTTCGAAATCCGCACCACCATCGAGGTGAACGGTGCACGCAATGAGGTTCTGTGGAGCGTTGACCCCGTGATTGGCGCTCCGCCGCACAAGGCGGGCGAGCTCCGTCTTGAATCACCGCTCATCTGCTGTCGCGCCACGCCGCTTACCGGCTGGTTCGGTTTTGAGCAGGGGTTACGCGGTCAGGGCGACCCCGGAAACCTTCGCGATAGCTCTCCCGCGGAACCCGAAGCCTGGCGGGCCCTGGAGCCGAATGAGCAAGCGTGGTATCCGAGCATCGGCAACGTGCTGTTCTTTCAGGGACCAGCACCCCAGCGAGAGCTGGAGGCTGCGACCGGAGCGGCCGCCATTTCCTTTCTTTCCGACGGCCGCATCGCCGTCGCAACTCCGACCCTGCTAAGGGTACTGGACGTCGATGGTAGACGCGTGATTTCTCATGGGCTCCCGGGTGAAACCCCGTGGACGGAAGCATTCGCGTTCAGCCCCGACGGAGCCCGGCTGTTCATGTCCGGAACGAGTCGCCCAGCATGGGTGGTCGACACCGTCCAAGGCAGAATTCGACCATTTTCTGAGTCGACAGCTGGCGATCCAAGCGTCGCATTCCCTGATGCGGAGTCAATGGCGTATTTCGACAACGTCTCGGCCGAGCGGGTTGATTGGTCGACGCTGGTTCATACCCTCCTTGAAACTGGAGGGGTAAGGCCCAGGCCCTTCGGGTTCGGCATGGTTGGCAAGTTGATTCTCCTGGCTGCTCCATACGCAAGACCAAGCAACACAATCGAACTCGTGAACGTCGAGGACAAGAAGGTGGTGCGGACGTTCGAGGAGTTGCAGGGACTTCATCAGACGTCCTTGTCTCCGGACGCCAGGTGGGTGGTGATGAAGGGACAATCTGGCCTGCGCATCTTTGACGCCAAATCCGGCGAGATGGTCCTCGACCACGACTACGACTTTGATTTTCACACGGCCAGATCCCGAATCAAGTGGAGCGCCGATGGCACCCGCGGCGCCACCGCCGGTTCGCAGTGCGTGTATGTGTGGTCGCTGAAAAAACCCTATTGGTTTGCTCGCTTCCCGCATGGACGGCACGGCTTCTGGCCCGACGTCGCCCTAAGCCCCGACGGCAAGAGCATGGCCGCCAGCGCCGCTGACTCAAAGGACATTGCATATTGGCCTAACATCGACGCGACACTTCCGCAACTCGCTTCGCCCCTTCACAAGGCAGAGAAGTGACGGATCGGGAAACATTCGAGTTCGGAGGCTTGGGCACCATATGTCAGAATCTAGACGAAAAAATTGGACAGCATTGTTGTTGTTTGCCACCACATTTGGAATTGCAATGTCGACGTTGCGTCCGGCAAAGGCACAACAACAGCAAACGGTCCCGACCACACAACCGGCCGTGCACGAACAATTGATCCGGCCCGACCCGTTGCCCAACCCCGATTGGAAAGGGGATGCGCGACGAATGGGTCTGCTCCGGACCATCGACGCACAATTCGGCCTCCCATACGCAGACCCGCGGGAGGAACTTGATCGGCAGGAGATCGTCGGCGAGGTACGCAACGCAGATGGCTCGCCCGTTCCGGAGGATCTGGAAATAATGGTGAGCGTGCACGGAACCCGCCCCCAGGGCCGCGAGTCCCTGGGGCGCCGCACGCAGTTCACGATGAAGGTACGCCATGGGCGGTTCGATGAGACAACCAAATTCGGGTACGTCTGGTTCACAGTCGATCATCCGGGTTTTGCGCCGCAGTTACTGGGGCCGATGCTCACAACTCCTGGCGGGTCGCTGAAGTGCGACATCGTGCTCGAAGCCGGTTTCACGGCGCGTGTGAGGGTTGTGGATCAGGACGGGCAACCGATTGCGGGCGCCCGAATCACGGCCATGCGGCTGTTGAATGGCGAACAGGTGCTGGATCGTACGTTGCCCTCGGCGAGTGTTAGCGATGCTGGCGGCGTGATATCGATCCCACATTCCGCGGAGGCCCCGACGCGAATTTTCGTAGTCGCAGAGGGGTTTGTCGACCGCGATCCCGATCTCAATTGGAGCCTGCGGGAGGAATCGCAGCCGTGGAATCGCGATCGTGTGATTGAACACCGGATGCCTCGGGCGATGCCGGTGACCGGGCGGGTTCTGTCCCCCGATGGTAAACCAGCCGTTGGCGCCAAGCTCTTCGTAACGGCGATATCCATCTCGAATCCGATGGGTGGCATGACCATGGGGCGTGAGCCCGATCAATCCATTGCCGTGACAAACGACCAAGGCGACTTCGTCATTACGACCATTTCCACGCGCGGCACTGTCACTTTAATGGCGCTGGCGACAGATGGAGGCAGGGCGATTGTGGATGGCGTAAAGGCGGGGACTTCCGGATTGATGCTGCAGCTTCGCCCGGCGGCAACGCTGCGTGGAAAACTCAAGGGCCAACTCGATCGCATCGTCGTTGACGGAAAACCAACGGTTTACTTTGACTACGAGGACGACGAAACCAGTTTACCGTACGCAGCCAATAACGATCCTACGCCGTCGGGTTACCACGAAGGACCGCAGCCGAACACGGCAGTTGAAGTTCGAGTCACGAATGGCACCGGAGAATTTGAGATCCCCAGGCTCTATCACGGCACGGTCATTTTGGGCGTGGCCGGCGAGCGGTCAGAGTATCGCATCGATTGCAAGGACTTGAGCGTTGACATCAATGTACCGGCACCGCCGTCGCAAGGCAGCGAGGGGATAGTCTTGCAGGAAGTTGCGGCGACCCTGGTGCCACCACAAGGGCGTGAGCCGGCCGAGGGGTTTGTTCGTTTTGCTCCAAATTGGGACTACGAGGGCCCTGGGTGTTGGAGTTACCGCGGTGAAAGATTTGTCGCCGTTCATCGCGGAAAGGTAAGCCTTAATCTGCCTTCACCCAATTCTGTCACCTTGTATTCCGACGCGCTCGTGGGTTATTCCTTCCCCCCGGTGAGGGTCGGTCTTGGGACCGACGAGCCGAACGGGTTGCATCGCATTGAGGCAAAGAACGGCACCGTGATTCCATTGCTCCCCGCGGGCGCCGTCTATGGTTCGCTTGGGTTCATCCCCTACGGCATGACGATTTACGCCCAGCCCAAAGTCCCAGACGAGGCCGGATTTGGCGATCCGAGGCGATACAATGGCGCCATCAACGAATCGCGTAGAACTTACGTGATACACTCCGTTCCCCTGGGTACGCATGTGGGAGTATTTGCGGAATGTTACAATTACAACGAGGGCGCCTGGTCAACGTTGACGCTGATCGACGATGTAATATTGAACGACCAATCGCCAGCGCTGCGATTTGACGTCAGCAGCGAGACACTCAAGAAATGGCGGTGACGGGCGAGCGGCTGCAACCGAACTAAAAGTGCGCGCTTTTCCGCGGATCGGGCGTCGAATCCCACTCCTGTAGCCGGCGGTCGTTGCAAACTTCCACACAATCTCATGACAGCCTATCGGCTATATTCCGCCAACAGCTGGGCGCACAGCTGGGTGCACGACCGTCTCTGCGCGCTACCCCCTCTCCCGGTATTCCGGGAGAGGGTTGGGGTGAGGGTGATTTGGAATCTCGAAGGACTCTCGTTCCTCCATGGACCCCTTGGGAGTATCCAGCGACCTGCTGCGCTCCAAATCACCCTCACCCGTGCCCTCTCCCGGAGTACCCGGAGAGGGGGGCGGCGCGCACAGACGGTCGTGCACCTCAACAGCTTCTCGTTGCGCATGGAATGAAAACCGTGCGGTGATCAATCTTATGAGAACAGACCGTGCGGCGGTCAACTGGATCAGCGGTGGAATCTACAGCGGTATTCAGGTTGCTATATCGCGCCTGACCGCCGGCGTGGCCACTTTAGTGGCCATGTCCGAACGCGGACCCGCTGCACCATCCTGGAAACCGCTCTATGTTGTCGAGACCCGCCCGCCCCGGCGCGCCGCGACTGCTGCGTCTGGACGCCTCGATCCCCGCCCGAATGCGTGGAGCATCGGATAGCGCGGGACTTTAATAACCAAGCTTGCTGGCGCGGCGTGCGGTGGTGCCATGGCTTCCATCGTGGCGGGATCTTGTAAAATGCCTGTCGGAGACGCAAACTCGCGCGGATGATGATGCTGACGGCGGACGAATCGCGCGTGTTGGGGGTGCTGGTTGAGAAGGCGCAGACGACGCCGGACCAATATCCGCTGTCGCTCAATGCGATCGTGAACGGGGCGAATCAGAAGAACAATCGGGATCCGGTGCTGGTCATGACGGAGCAGGCCGCGTTCGAGGCGGCCGAGGGGTTGAGGGAAAAGCAGTTGGCCGTGCGGGTCGATCAAGTCGGAGGACGAGTGCACAAATATCGGCATTCGGCGATCGAGACGCTGGGTGTGCGGACGGCGGAGCTGG
>Ga0302325_10028112_pt1 | contig 11640 bp, 9 predicted proteins | sample Palsa_T0_2_FD_201948 | JGI IMG/M metagenome (GOLD analysis project Ga0302325, IMG submission 201948) | Peat permafrost microbial communities from Stordalen Mire near Abisko, Sweden - Palsa_T0_2 | ecosystem: Environmental > Terrestrial > Soil > Palsa > Peat permafrost | place: Sweden: Abisko... | reverse complement strand
CCGGAGAAGGTCCGCACCCGGGCGGCCGATTTGATCAAAACCGGCCGGGAATTCCTCGAGGCCTCATGGTCGGTGGCTGCCGTCGGCGGTGATTCACCCATCGACATCGAGCAGCTCGGCGGATCGGGATTCCGCGGACTCGACGAAGTGCAGGCCGCGGCGCGGCAGTCCGGGCACCGATGGTGGACGCTGTCGCAGCTCTCCGACGAATCGGCGATCGAGCTCGACATCCGCGCCGCGCCGTCCGCCCGCAACCGGCAGAGCGCCGTCGCCAGTGTCGAAGCGATTTTCGCGATGCTGCGGGCGCACGTCGCCACCGGCGGGGCCGCTGCCGTCGTCGCGCCGGGAACGGGGACCGCGCACCGGGTCGTCGAGCAGCTGGCCGAATCCGACACGCCTGCAACGATGTTGGAGCCGGGCGCAGCGCCCAAGCCCGGTGTGGTCGGCGTGCTCAAGGGCCCGCTGCACGACGGTTTGATAATCGGGGGCTCAGAGGTATCGGAGGCGGGGGCCTCGGCACTGGTGATCGTCACCGAAACCGACCTGACCGGCAACCGGGTGGCCGCCACCGATGGCAGACGACTGGCCGCCAAACGCCGTAACACGGTCGACCCGCTGGCGTTGACCGCGGGCGACCTGGTCGTCCACGACCAGCACGGCATCGGACGATTCGTGGAGATGACCGAGCGCACCGTCGGCGGAGCGCAGCGGGAGTACCTGGTGCTGGAGTACGGCTCGACCAAGCGCGGGCAGAGCGAAACCGACAAGCTCTTTGTGCCGATGGATTCGCTGGACCAGCTGTCGCGGTACGTCGGTGGGCAGGCGCCCGCGCTGAGCCGGCTCGGCGGCAGTGACTGGGCGAACACCAAAACCAAGGCCCGCAAAGCGGTACGCGAGATCGCGGGCGAACTGGTGTCGCTGTACGCCAAGCGGCAGGCCAGCGCCGGACACGCGTTCGGTCCGGACACCCCGTGGCAGGCCGAGATGGAGGACGCGTTCGGCTTCACCGAGACCATCGACCAGCTCACGGCGATCACCGAGGTCAAGGCGGACATGGAGAAACCGGTGCCGATGGACCGGGTGATCTGCGGCGACGTCGGCTACGGCAAGACCGAGATCGCGGTCCGCGCGGCGTTCAAAGCGGTTCAGGACGGCAAGCAGGTCGCCGTGTTGGTACCCACCACGCTGCTGGCCGATCAACATCTGCAGACCTTCACCGCGCGGATGGCCGGCTTCCCGGTCCGGGTCAAGGGTCTGTCCCGATTCACCCAACCCGCCGAATCCCGGGCTGTGCTCGAGGGTATGGCCGACGGCGCGGTGGACATCGTGATCGGCACCCATCGATTGCTGCAGACCGGGGTGCGCTGGAAAGACCTCGGTCTGGTCGTCGTCGACGAGGAGCAGCGCTTCGGCGTCGAGCACAAAGAGCACATCAAGGCGCTGCGCACCCACGTCGATGTGCTGACCATGAGCGCCACCCCGATTCCGCGCACGCTGGAGATGAGCCTGGCCGGCATCCGCGAGATGTCGACGATCCTGACCCCGCCCGAAGAGCGTTACCCGGTGCTGACCTATGTCGGGCAGCACGACGACAAGCAGGTCGCCGCTGCGCTGCGTAGGGAACTGCTGCGCGACGGACAGGCCTTCTACGTGCACAACCGGGTCAGTTCCATCGACGCCGCCGCGGCGCGGGTGCGCGAGCTGGTGCCGGAAGCCAAGGTCGGCGTCGCGCATGGTCAAATGCACGAGGACCTGCTGGAGACCACGGTCGAGGGATTCTGGAACCGTGAGTTCGACATCCTGGTGTGCACCACGATCGTCGAGACGGGCCTGGATATCTCCAACGCAAACACGCTGATAGTTGAGCGGGCCGACCACTTCGGTCTGGCCCAACTGCACCAGCTGCGCGGCCGGGTCGGCCGTAGCCGGGAACGCGGTTACGCCTACTTCCTGTATCCGGGGCAGGCGCCGCTCACCGAGACCGCCTATGACCGGTTGGCGACGATCGCCCAGAACAACGAGCTGGGTGCCGGCATGGCCGTGGCGATGAAGGACCTGGAGATCCGCGGAGCGGGCAATGTGCTGGGCGCCGAGCAGTCCGGGCACGTCGCAGGTGTCGGCTTCGACCTGTACGTCCGCTTGGTCGGCGAGGCGGTCGAGGCGTATCGGGCCGCGGCCGACGGCCAGACCGTCGTCAGTTCCGAGGAGCCCAAAGACGTGCGGATCGACCTGCCGGTCGATGCGAACCTGCCGCCGGACTACATCCCCAGCGACCGGTTACGGCTGGAGGGCTATCGGCGGCTGGCCGCAGCGGCCGATAATGCCGCCGTCGACTCGGTTGTCGAGGAGCTGATCGACCGGTACGGCGCGCTGCCGGAGACCGCCGAGCGGCTGGTCGCCGTGGCGCGCCTTCGACTGCTGTGCCGTGCCGCCGGCGTCACCGAGGTTGGCGGGACAGGGGCCACGCTGCGCGTGGCACCGATGACGCTGCCGGACTCCGCTCAGGTCCGATTGGCGCGCAAATATCCGGGTGCGCGTTACCGCGCCACGACGGCGACCGTACAGGTTCCGATTCCGCGCGCCGGCGGTGTCGGCGCACCACGAATTCGTGATCTCGAATTGGTGAAAATGGTCGCCGAGTTGATATCGGCGCTGGATGCTGGACCGAAGGGAGAATCAAGCACGGGTGCGGAGCGACGAGCACAATGACCTGCGCTGATGACGATTATCCCGGAGTGGCCGCGATTGTGGAGTGGCGCGCGTGACTGTCGTTCTTGTCGACCCTCGCCGCCCGTCGCTGGTCCCGGTCGAGGCCATCGAGCTGCTCGGCGGCGAGGTGCAGTACACCGAGGAAATGCCCGTTACGGTGCCCCGGTCGCTGCCGGCGGCGCGCCCGGTGCATACCGGGGATGACGCTGCGGTGTTGCTGTCCTCAGATGTCGGGCACCCTTCGGTCACGGCGCGCCTGGCCGCCGGTGAGCGGTTGATCTCCGCGCCTGACCAGCAGCGAGGCGAGCGGCTGGTCGATGCGGTCGCGCTGATGGACACACTGCGGACCGCCGGACCGTGGGAAAGCGAGCAGACTCACGATTCGCTGCGTCGATTTCTGCTGGAGGAGACCTACGAGCTCTTCGACGCGGTGCGCAGCGGCGATGCCGATGCAGTGCGAGAGGAGCTCGGCGATGTGTTGCTGCAGGTACTTTTCCACGCTCGTATCGCCGAGGACTCGTCTGCCCACCCGTTCACCATCGACGATGTCGCCGACGCGCTGGTGCGCAAGCTGGGCAACCGGGCCTCGGGAGTGCTTGCAGGAGAGGCGATCACGCTCGACGAACAGCTGGCCCAGTGGGAGGAGCGCAAAGCTCTGGAGAAGCCCAGGAACTCAGTGATGGACGATGTGCCCACCGGGCAGCCGGCTTTGGCGTTGGCCCACAAAGTGGTTGAGCGGGTCACCCGGGCCGGCTTCCCGAAGGATCTGATCCCAACCGACATCACGTCCATTACGGTGACTCCCGAAGTCGATGCAGAAAACGAATTGCGCACGGCATTGTTGGTGTTCATCGATAGGCTGCGCGGCGTCGAGAAGGCGGTCGCCGCGGAGCGTCGACCAGCGGACATTCCCGCTGAGATCGACATCGCTCCGGTCGGCAACATCAGTGAGCAGGAATGGCGCGCTTGCTGGCCGTCCGTGGACGAGGCCGAACCGGAACTTGAGGCCCCAGACAATCCAGACAATGACGTGCGGGCCCGAGAAGCCCCAGCAGCCCCACAAGCCTCTGCAAGCTCGGAAGCCGCAGAATCGACGACCGAATCCGGGTGATGTTCGACACGCCGGGCGCAGTGACCGCGGTGCGGCGAATTTCGGATAGGTCGCAGATCAGTGCGGCTGGCAATTGCGGTAACGCCGACACCCTGGTGCCCGCGTGGGGGTGACCCACTCCATTCCCGTGGGACCATGGTTCGGGGAATCAGTGTGCAGGGGTGTCAGGGGTGTGTTGTGCTGCCGGTCCGTTGGCTGCGGGCGTTCGCCGTCATAGGTGCAACGGCGCTGCTGTTGGCGTCGAGTTGTTCTTGGCAGCTGGGCCCCTACCTCCTCAAAGGCGTCCCGCCGCCGCCGGGCGCCGCGGTGCCCGCGGTGGACACCCACGCTAAGGGCAGGCCCGCAGACCAACTGCACGGGTGGGCCGCTGCGCGCGCCCCGGCCCTGAACATCCCGGTCACCGCGCTCGAGGCCTACGGCTACGCCGCACGGGTCGCCGAGGTGGAGAACCCGAACTGCCATATCGCCTGGACAACGCTTGCCGGCATCGGGCAGGTCGAAAGCCATCACGGCACCTACCATGGCGCGTCGCTGTCTTCCAACGGCGATGTGCGCCCGCCGATCAGAGGGGTGGTTCTCGACGGGACCAACGGCACCATGCGCATCATCGACAGCGAGACCGGCGGCATGGACGGCGACCCGGACACCGTCCGGGCGATGGGGCCGATGCAGTTCATTCCGGAGACGTGGCGGCTGTACGGCGTGGACGCCAACAACGACGGCGTCATCAGCGTGGACAACCTCGATGATGCCGCATTGTCGGCTGCGGGATATCTCTGTTGGCGCGGAAAGGATCTCGCAACGCCGAGAGGATGGATGACGGCGTTGTGGGCCTACAACGAGTCCGACGTGTATGCCCGTGCCGTTCGCGACTGGGCTACCGCGTACGCGGCGGGTCACCCGTTCTGACGCCAGGCTTTAGGCTACGGGTGGCGGTTAGGGAACCCCGAGACAATCGGGCCAGTCCGTAGCTCTTAAGACGCAAGGAGAAGCCAGTGCCGATTATCGAGCAGGTCGGAGCCCGCGAGATCCTCGATTCTCGTGGCAACCCTACGGTCGAGGTCGAGGTGGCCCTGACCGACGGGACATTCGCCCGGGCCGCGGTGCCTTCCGGCGCGTCGACCGGCGAGCACGAGGCCGTCGAGCTGCGCGATGGCGGCGACCGCTACGGCGGCAAGGGCGTCAAGAAGGCCGTGCAGGCCGTGCTCGACGAAATCGCTCCGGCCGTCATCGGGCTCAATGCCGACGATCAGCGACTGGTTGACCAAGCGTTGCTGGACCTCGACGGCACCCCGGACAAGTCCCGGTTGGGCGCCAACGCCATCCTCGGCGTGTCGCTGGCGGTGGCCAAGTCCGCCGCCGATTCGGCCGAGTTGCCGCTGTTCCGGTACCTGGGCGGCCCCAACGCGCACATCTTGCCGGTGCCGATGATGAACATCCTCAATGGCGGCGCGCACGCCGACACCGGTGTCGACATCCAGGAGTTCATGGTGGCCCCGATCGGGGCGCCGAGTTTTCACGAGGCGCTGCGCTGGGGCACCGAGGTCTACCACGCCCTCAAGGCGGCGCTGAAGAAGCAGGGGCTGTCCACCGGCCTGGGCGACGAAGGCGGATTCGCTCCTGACGTGCCGGGAACCAGGGCCGCGCTCGACGTGATCAGCCAGGCCATCGAGTCGGCGGGTTTCAAGCTCGGCGCAGATGTGGCGCTGGCGCTCGACGCCGCGGCCACCGAGTTCTACACCGACGGCACCGGATACGCGTTCGAGAAGAAGACGCTCAACGCCGATCAGATGACGCAGTTTTACGCCGAGCTGGTCGACTCCTATCCGCTGGTGTCCATCGAAGACCCACTGGCCGAAGATGATTGGGACGGATGGGTGGCTCTGACGACGGCCATCGGTGACCGGGTGCAGATAGTCGGTGACGATCTGTTCGTCACCAATCCCGAACGGCTGGAAGAAGGCATCGACAAGGGCGCGGCAAATGCCCTGCTGGTCAAGGTCAATCAGATCGGGACGCTGACTGAGACGCTCGACGCGGTGTCGCTGGCGCATCACAGCGGATACCGGACGATGATGAGCCATCGCAGCGGTGAAACGGAGGACACCACGATCGCCGATCTGGCGGTTGCGGTGGGAAGCGGGCAGATCAAGACTGGCGCGCCGGCGCGCAGCGAACGGGTGGCGAAGTACAACCAGCTGCTGCGGATCGAAGAGGCCCTCGGCGACGCCGGGCGCTATGCCGGTGATCTGGCATTCCCCCGATACACGCCGTAAGCCCGGCAGTTCCCGAGAGATTTAGCCCCTGATGCCCGAATCCAAACGGCCAGAACCGAAGCGGCGCTCACCGGCGTCGCGACCGGGCCGGGCCGGCGGTTCGGAGGCCGGCCGGCCGCGCAAATCGCCGGCGGACCGCCGAGGACCGAATGCGTCGCGTGCGATGCCCGAGGTCGTCGAACCCATCAAGCAGGCGATCGCCGACTCGGCAGAGCAGCGGTCCGATCAGCAACTCGGGCTGACCGCGCGGCGGGCGGCCATCCTGGCGGCTGTGGTCTGCGTGTTGACGCTGACCATCGCGGGACCGGTCCGCACTTATTTCGCCCAGCGCACCGAGATGAAACAGCTCGCGGCCTCCGAAGCTGCGTTGCGCCGCCAGATCGCCGATCTCGAGCAACAGAAGATCAAGTTGGCCGACCCCGCCTACGTAGCGGCGCAAGCCCGCGAGCGCCTCGGGTTCGTGATGCCGGGGGAGATCCCGTACCAGGTTCAGCTTCCGCCGCACGCGGCGCTGCCCGCCGAGCCGGGGTCGGCGCCGACGGCCGGGGCCACCAACGATCCCTGGTACACGTCGCTGTGGCACACCATCGCCGACAGCCCGCACGGCCCGCCGACACCGGTACCACCCGTGCCGCCCATTCCCGGCCAACCGAGTCCACTGCCGCCCGGTGGTTGAGCGCGCCGACCTCGATGCGGTGGCCCGCCAGCTTGGCCGCGAGCCGCGTGGCGTGCTCGACATCGCCTACCGGTGTCCCAATGGTGAACCCGGCGTGGTGAAGACCACGCCGAAACTTCCTGACGGAACGCCGTTTCCGACGTTGTACTACCTGACCCACCCGGTGCTGACCGCCGCGGCGAGCAGGCTGGAGTCAACCGGGATGATGCGCCAGATGACCGAACGGTTGCGCGACGAACCCGAACTGGCGGCACGCTATCGGCGGGCGCACGAGTCATATCTGGCCGAGCGCGACGCGATCGAGCCGTTGGGCACGACGGTGTCCGCGGGTGGCATGCCCGACCGGGTGAAATGCCTGCACGTGCTGATCGGGCATTCGCTGGCGGTTGGACACGGAATCAATCCGTTGGGCGACGATGCGCTGGCGGTGCTGGCCGCTGAGCCGAACATGGCCGGCATCCTGACCCCGGGGGAGTGGACATGACGCCTCGCCGGCGACGATGCAGAGCGAAGCGATGAGGAGGAGCGGCGCATGACGCACCGCCGGCATCTTCGCGTCGGGGCAATCGACTGCGGTACCAATTCGATTCGGCTCCTGATCGCCGACGCGCTCGACGGGCGGCTCCGCGACGTGCATCGCGAGATGCGTATCGTGCGGCTCGGTCAGGGCGTGGACGCGACCGGCCACTTCGCACCGGATGCGTTGGGCCGCACACGGTCTGCGCTTGAGGACTACGCTGCGTTGTGCACGGTGCACGGGGTCGACCGGATACGCATGGTCGCGACATCGGCGACCCGTGACGCCGGCAACCGTGATGTATTCTTCGCGATGACGGCTGAGGTGCTCGGCGAGGTGGTTGACGGCGCGGTCGCCGAGGTGATCACCGGTGTCGAGGAGGCCGAGCTGTCATTTCGCGGCGCTGTCGACGAATTAGATCCTGCTGCTGGTCCTTTCGTGATCGTCGACTTGGGCGGCGGGTCGACCGAGGTGGTGTTGGGTGTCGACACCGTGTTGGCGAGTTATTCGGCCGACATCGGCTGCGTGCGGCTGACCGAGCGCTGTCTGCACTCCGATCCGCCGACAGCCGCCGAGGTGTCGGCTGCCCGCGACGTAGTTCGGGAACGGCTCGACGAGGCGCTGCGCGCCGTGCCGGTGGAACAGGCCCGCACCTGGGTCGGGGTGGCCGGCACGATGACGACGGTCGCGGCGCTCGCCCAGGACTTGACGTCCTATGACTCTGCGGCCATTCATCTTTCGCGGGTCAGCACGGACCGGCTGCTGGCCGTCTGCGACGGGCTGATCGGTATGCCGCGGGCCCAGCGGGCCGCGTTGGGGCCGATGCACGAAGGGCGGGTCGACGTGATCGGCGGTGGTGCGATCGTGATCGAGGAGTTGGCGTTCGCGCTCCGCGAGCGGGCCGGCATCGAGGAGCTCACGGTCAGCGAGCACGACATCCTGGACGGTATTGCGCTCTCGATCGCCAGCGATTAGCCCGACGGCCGGTGCCCAGCGGAGATCTCGAGCAGCCTCTTCTTTTCTCGGGCATATTCCTCGGCACTCAGATGCCCCTCGTCGCGGAGCTTGGCGATATCGCGGATTGCGGCGGCGACGCCGGTGACCACGGTCCGCGGCGCCTGCACCACCTCGGCCTCGGCCGCGAGGTCGCCAGGGGTCGTCCCGAGTCCGAGGCGAGGCGTCAGACGCGCGTGCGTCACCGTCTTGCTCTGCTGGCCATCGGCTGCGCTGGGCGGGCCGGCGATGGCTTGCCCACTCATGCCGGCCAACCCCATCTGGTTGAGCATGTTCGATGACCCGGCTTCCAACGGCGCCGCCGCGCCGGGGCCGGCGTTGGTGATGGGTGACGCCAAGGCGGCGGGGCGTATCTCCGGTGCGGCGACCGTCCACGATGACGGCACCGACAATCCGCTGACCGCGTTCGCCTCGCCCACGGCCGCTGACACGGTCGGCGCGGGTACCGTGCCCGCCGGCAGGTTCGCCAGAGGCGCCGGAAATTCTTTCACCGGCGCCGGCCCAATGTCCGGCCAGGGTTGAACTCCTTTGTGGCCACTAGCGAATTTATCGGCGTTTACACCGGACACCGTGCCTAGGTAAGCGACAGGAAAATCCGAGAACCCACCGATCAAATCCGTCGGCAGGACCGCGGCAAACAAAGCCGCCTGGGATGGCAGACCGATAAAGACGCCGATGATGCTCGCTAAATCGCCTAGCGTATCCAGCAGGGTCGATTGGGCCGGCGTGGATGTCGTCGCAGCGGACACCGCCTGCGAGGTGGCTTGGCTGACCGCGGCTGCTTGAATACCCGAGCCGCCCGGATCGGTGTTTTGATCCGGTGCGCTGAACGGTGTCAGCGCCGACGCGGTTGTCGATGAACTGGCGTAGACGTACATCGCCGTGGCGTCCTGCGCCCACATCTCGGAATATAGGGCTTCGGTGGTCGCGATGGCCGGCGTATTCTGCCCGAAGAAGTTGGTCGCCAGCAGCGCCATCAGCAGGCTGCGGTTGGCCTCGATCACCGGCGGCGGCACGGTCGAAGCGAACGCCGCCTCGTAGGCGGTCGCCGCCGCCGCGGCCTGCGCCGCGGTCTCCTCGGCCTGCGCGGCGGTGCTACTCAGCCATGCGATATAGGTGGCGGCCGACGCCGTCATCGCCGTCGACGACGGACCTGACCACGAACCTGAGGTCAGCTCCGACACCACGGACTGATAGGCGCTGGCCGCGGTGTACAGCTCGTTTGCCACCCCTCCCCAGGCCTGCGCAGCGGCCAGCATTGGCCCCGAACCAGGACCGGCATACATCCGAACGGAGTTGATCTCCGGCGGATACATCCCGAAATCCATTGCTGTGCATTCCTTTTCCAGGGGATCGACGATTCCGCCAGTTGGCGGCGGTCAGTCAGCGACCGAGCAGGCGGTTCTTCTGCTCGGTGTACTCCTGCTCGGTCAGGATTCCTTCGTCGCGGAGCTTGGTGAACTCGCGTAGCTCGGCGGCGACCCCGGTGACCACGGGCCGTGGCTTGCTCTCCGACTGCTCGTCGTTACCCTCGGCCGTCGTGCGCTGACCAGTGGACGCCGAGCGTTCGGCACGGACTGCCGCACGTCCGCCTTGAGCGGCCTTAGCACCACCCCGGCCGCCGCCCGCGCCGATGGTTCCGGCCATGGCCCGGCCGGCCATCCCCGCCAGCGCCACCTCGCTGAGCGTGCTCGCAGAATCCGGTTGCCCGGCAGTGGCGGCGGTCACGGCGGTTTGCGGCAGTGCCGGCAACGTGTACGACGTGGGGCGTACCGCCGGTGTGGCGATCGTCCACGACGGCGGCACGGACAAACTCCCGACCACGTTGGCCTCGCCGAGACCGGCCTCGAGGGTGGGCGGCGGCACGGTACCCGCGGGCAGGTTGAGCAGCGTCGCCGGAAACGGTTTCACGGGCGCCGGATCCTTGCCCGGCCAGGGCTCTTCTCCGTTCCAGCCACTGATGATGTCGTCCGTGTGCAGACCGGTACCAGCTCCGATGATGTCTAGGGGAAAAGCGATAACCGAAAGCACCCCGGCTGGTATATCGATGGCAAAGGTGGCCAGGTCGGCCGGCAGATCGATGAAGATGGTAATCAGGTCGCTGAGTAGGTCCAGCGTGTTAAGCAAGTTCGTCGGGATGGCAGCCGGCGCCGCCGCACTCGTCAGCGCGCTGGGCACGGCGGACATGGCCTGCTGAGCCGAAGCCACGGCGCTCGCTGCGTTGCCGGCCGACGTCCCGGTGGCCTGGCTGATTGCGGCCGCTTGGCCGCTCAAGCCGCCGGGGTTGGTGTTCAGTTGTGGCGGGGTGAACGGTGTCAGTGATGTCGCGGACGACGACGCCGCGGCGTAGCCGTACATCGCAGCGGCGTCCTGGGCCCACATCTCCGCGTATTGCGCCTCGTTGAGAGCGATCGCCTGCGTGTTGCGGCCGAAAGTGTTCGTCGCTACCAGCGTCGTCAGCTGACTGCGATTAGTGGCCACCAGCTGCGGCGGCACCGTGGCGGTAAACGCCGCCTGGTAGGCGGCGGCGGCGGCTTGGGCTTGAGTTGCCGATTCCTCGGCCTGGGTCGCGGTGGCGGTGAGCCACGCGGTATAGGACGTAGCCGCTGCGGCCATCGACGCGGACGACGGCCCCGACCACGACCCGGCGGTCAATCCGGAGATCACCGACTGATACGAGTTGGCCGTCGAGTGCAGTTCGGCGGCCAAACTCTGCCATGCCTCGGCGGCGGCGAGCATCGGGGCCGAGCCGGGACCGCTATACATTCGACTGGAGTTGAACTCCGGCGGCAGAATCCCGTAATCCATCGCTTTGCGACTCCTCTAGTTCACCGCGATCGAGCTGGGCCAGTCGGGAGTGCCTTTCGTCCCGACCCGGGTTTGCCTGGTGGCCAGGAATGGCTCATGCCCAGCCGTGGTGACGCGATTGGCTATCGGGTGAATGGTGGCAGGCGTTACGGTAGTTGTCGCTTGCTGGTGCGGCGCGCCGGGCGCGGCGATCAGAATCGGCCCGGGCAGCTGGAGGGTGGGATCGTGGCCGCTTACCGCGTCGTGAGTCACCAGGAAGATCGACGAATGGCGTCGCCGACAGGCGGGCTCTACGCTCCCTGAAAGCATCGCGATCCCCTTCCGATAATGGTTCGGCCGGCCACCTAATTCGTATCGCTTAATTGTGGTTTAGATCACCCGTCAGCAGACTGTCTTCGCCGCCGGGCGATATCATTATGGGTTATTAACGGAGGGCGTACAAAGTCATAACGCCCGCTAAACACAAATTTTTCGGGGCGCTCACGGAATTTCTCAGATGAATCACCTGAGTTCCTCAGGTTCGGCATCC